>Ga0209800_10000879_pt1 | contig 37982 bp, 27 predicted proteins | sample Higcelweek8metaG_FD_187174 | JGI IMG/M metagenome (GOLD analysis project Ga0209800, IMG submission 187174) | Freshwater pond sediment microbial communities from the University of Edinburgh, under environmental carbon perturbations - High... | ecosystem: Environmental > Aquatic > Freshwater >...
CTATGATTTTTTACTTTGGCTTGCAACACCTCTGTTATTATATCATAGGTGGCGTTTTTTGTCCTAACACCCTCTACTGATTATTCCGTTCTCCCCAGCATAGCTGGGGGTTTAATATTTTCAATTAATTAATTTCTATATTCCATATAATATTCATTAGTTCAAGTAACCTATCTTCATTTCCTGTTAAATATAGATAACCAAATAAACACTCAACAGCTGTGGCTTTTCTATAATCTATTATATTTGCATTTTTAGGGGAAGATATACCCTTTGCATTTCTTCCTCTTTTTAATATATCTACTTCTCTTTCTGTAAGAATTCCTATTATTTCTTCATATACTAGAGACTGAAATTTTGCACATACTTTTTTTGTACTCATATTATGCAAATTAGAAACATTAGTATTTGCTAATAAAACAATATGTTCCCTTACATATTTTTCATAAATACAATCTCCTAAAAAAGCTAAAGAAAGTGGACTATACTGATTAGCTTCTCTTTCAGTTAAAGTTTTCATTGTATTCTCCTAGTTAATAAAATCAAATTCAAAACCTAAAATACTAACAGTGTCACCTTCGTTAATGCCTAAATTTTGTAATTTTTTAATTATACCACTACTTTGAAGAACATTTTGAAAATATTGTAGGGACGAATAGTCATCCATATTTACAGTTCTCATTATTGGTTCTAACCAATCAGCTTCTACAAAATAGACACCATCTTCAACCTTGATACGATAATTACTTCTACTGTTTTTAGTCTTTTTCTTTACTATTTCCTCTTCAGTTAATGGCTCAGGGATAAACTCTTTTATCGGAGGTAATTTACTTAACTCTTCTGAAACTTCCTTCATAAGCTTTCTAGTACCTTCTGTTGTAACAGCTGAAATTTCAAAAAATTTATATCCTTTTTCCTCAATATAATTTTTAAATCTATCAATATCATCTCTTTGTGCAATGTCACATTTATTTGCAGCCACTATTTGATTACACTTAGCTAAATCTTCACTAAAGTTTTTCAATTCTCTATTTATAATTTCAAAATCCTCTATAGGATCTCTTCCTTCTGAACCAGAAACATCTACTACATGTACAATTAATCTACAACGTTCAACGTGACGTAAAAACTCATGACCTAAACCCACACCTTCACTTGCACCTTCTATAAGTCCAGGAATATCTGCCATTACAAATGAGCTTTCATCACTTACCCTAACAACACCTAAAACAGGCACTAGGGTTGTAAAATGATAATTTGCGATTGTAGGTTTTGCTTCACTTACAACAGAAATTAAAGTAGATTTCCCTACATTAGGAAACCCAACCAATCCTACATCGGCAAGTAATTTCAACTCCAAGATTAACTCAAATTCTTCTCCTGGATATCCCGGCTTAGCAAATCTAGGTATTTGACGAGTAGATGACTTGAATGTAGCATTTCCTTTTCCACCATCTCCACCTAAGGCAATTATTTGGAGTTCCTTAGTAGACAAATCCGCCATTATTCTACCTGTCTCTGCATCCCTTACAACAGTTCCCCTTGGAACTTTTATAATTAAATCATGTGCTGATCTTCCACTGCAGTTTTTTGCACCACCATTTTCACCTTTAAGTGCAACATATTTTTTCTTATATTTAAAATCAATTAAAGTTGAAAAATTATCATCTACAACAAATACAATATCTCCACCTTTACCTCCGTTACCTCCATCTGGTCCACCAGAGGCAACGTATTTTTCACGATAAAAGGATACTGCACCATCTCCGCCATCTCCTGCTTTAATATATATTTTGGCTTTATCTACAAACATTTTTTACTCCTTTATTTTACAACTAAATTTAAACTATGTCAATTAAATTGTTACTATTCATCCATATGCATAAGACAGAAATATTTTACCGAAGGTCCAGGGCGACTGAAAAGCCTGGTCGACTCCGCAGAGTCGAAACCCTTGCAAAACCGTAAACTTTACCTTTAGAGACTAAGTAGTAACATTAAATTATGTATTTTAATACTTTAAACTTTAAATAAACATAATTAAATTCCAAAAACTAATTAACAATGAATTATATAGAGAAATCCCAAGCAAAAATGCTTAGGATTTCATAAAATTATACTAAAATTATTGTACAGGGTAAACGCAAACTTTTTTACGATCACGGCCTAAACGTTCAAATTTAACTTTTCCACTAACTAAAGCAAATAAAGTATCATCTGAACCAATTCCTACTCCTGCACCTGGATGAATATGTGTTCCACGTTGACGAACTAATATGTTACCAGCTAGTACATATTGACCATCTGCTCTTTTAACACCTAATCTTTTAGATTCTGAATCACGACCATTTTTAGTAGAACCCACACCTTTTTTGTGAGCAAAAAATTGCATACTAATTTTAATCATAACTTACACCTCCGTAGTTACTATTTTTATATTTTTTTTAAATTCTTGAGATAAAAGCTCCATATGTAGATAAAATCCATAAACCATCTTGTGAAAGATTTCCGAACTTTCATCTTTTGATTTCAAAGTAATAGAGTTGCTTTCTACATTTACATTTGCTAAAATATTAAAACTATCTGTAATTGTATTTATAGTTATTTGAACTGCAGAAGATACACTTGCACAAGCAATATCATATCCACTTATACCATAACCAGCGTGACCTGAAACTTTAAAACCAACATAATTATTGTTTTTTTTGAAAAACTCAGCCTTTATCATTGTTAAGCTTTGATTGATTCAATCTTAACTTGGGTGTAAGGTTGTCTATGACCTTGTCTTCTCATTGAAGATTTTTTTGGTTTGTATGTTAAAATGTTGATTTTTTTACCTCTACCATTTTTAACAACTTTAGCTGTAACTGTTGCTCCTGCAACATATGGTGAACCAACTGTTAAGCCACTTTCTCCACCAACTGCGATGATTTTATCAAAATTAACTGAATCATCTGCTTCAACACAAAGTTTTTCGATAAAAAGAATATCTCCTTCTTTAACTTGATATTGCTTTCCACCTGTTTCAATTACTGCATACATTTTGGCACTTTCCTTTCCAAAAAACTCGCTGTAAATGGTGTGAAACTTCATCTTAAAAACCATTTAAACATGCGGCAATAATATTTTATCACAAAAAAGCCTTTGTGTCAAGTATAATTTGATAATTTTACTAAAAAATTATTCAATATTTTCTGGAAAAAATTATTCTAAATAAAATTTTTAATATAATTACTGCAAATATATTGTATATAACTATATTCTTATCTATATCCTTAATATAAAAATAAGAAGAAATAAGTAAAGATGATGCTAAAATTAAATTTACTATTGGAAATAGTATTCTTCCAAAATATCCTCTAATTAACCACAATCCAGCATCATCTGATTTTATCGAATTACACCTTGAACAACTTGAACAAGTATTCCATGTACCATTTACGCCATATCTCCTTGCCTTTTTTGAAGAAAATGCAGTATTCATTAATACAAAAGCTTTTCCATTTATACTTCTGCGTGTTTTATTAACAGGAAATATATGGTCTACGCACATATTTCTTCTATGAACTATTGCACCACAATAAGAGCAGCTATAAAAGCCGAAAAAACCAGGGTGTTTTTTTATATAGTTATATCTATAATTATTTGAACGACTATATTTAAAATTTCTACTTTTTCTAAATATTTTAAAGACTCTAGTTTTTCTTCTACTCATTTTTTACCTTCTATTAAATTAAGTGCAATATTAAAAATATTGCACTTAATAATTTAAGCTTCTGTTGTTTCTATGGGAGTACTTTCTTCATCAACAGATTCTTCAGTATTTTCTTCTTCTAATAAGGCACGCATAGAAATACTAATTCTTCTGTTTTCAATATCACACTCTGTAATTTTAACTTGAACTTCTTGACCTACAGAAAGAATATTTTTAATGTTATCTACTCTTTTATTAGCAATTTGTGAAATGTGTATCAAACCATCTACTCCATCAATAATTTGAGCAAATGCACCAAATGGCGTAATAGAAACAACTGTTGCATTCACAACATCACCAACATTGTATTTGGTTTTAAATATTTCCCAAGGATTATCTTCAGATTTTTTGTAACCCAAAGAAATTCTATTTGCTTCTTTATCAAGTTCTTTTATGTAAACTTCAAGAACATCTCCTTGTTTTACAACTTCACTTGGATGTTTAATTCTATTCCATGATAATTCTGAAATATGAACCATTCCATCAATTCCGCCTAAGTCGATAAATGCACCATATGTAGTTACAGATTTTACTTCTCCTCTATAAACTTTACCTACTTCTGCATTTTCCCAGAACTTAACTTGAGCTTCTTCTTTTTTTGCTTTTGAAACAATCTTTATAGAACCAATTGCTCTTCTGCGTTGCTCATTTACTTCAATAATTTTAAATTTAACTTTTTTCTTTAACAGATTATCTAGAGAATCTTCTCTTCCTAAACCTGTTTGAGATGCAGGAATGAACACTCTAGCTCCATCGCTTGAAACTACTACGCCACTCTTAACAACGCTTTGTACAACGCCCTCAAGAATAATGTCCTCATCTTTTGCTTTAATAATATTTTGAAAGCCTACTTGTTCATCTACCTTTTTCTTAGATAAAGTAACAATGCCTTCTTGGTCATTAATTTTGATAACTATTAGATCTACTACATCACCAACATTAACTACATCACATGGTTTTAAAGATGGGTCATTTGTAAGTTCTGATAAGCTAACGAAACCTGTGTGTTTGGTTCCTATATCTACAATAGCTTCATTGTTGTTAACAGCTACTATATGCCCTTTTATCCTTTCCCCTGTATGTATTTTTTTGAAGGACTGATCTAGTGCCTCTTCAAAATTAATATCCTCTTCAAAATTGTCTTGGATTTCAGTCATTTTTAGAAATACCTCCTTAATTATATAAGCCGGTGTTGAAGCACCAGCAGTAATGCCAATTTTTTTCACATCAGTAAAATCTAATCCATCAATCTCAGTATAGTTTTCTATATGATAAGTTTTGCAATACATACTACAAACATTATAAAGCTTTATAGTGTTTGAACTATGCTTTCCACCTATTACTATAACAATATCAGAGTTTTTAGCTAATTCTATTGCATCTGACTGACGTGTTGATGTAGCGTCACAAATTGTATTGTAAACTTTTACTACATTTTTATAGGCATCTGGAATTTTGTTAATACAACTATTCCATACTATTATATTATACGTGGTTTGTGCAACAATTGCAACCTTTTTTTCCAAAAATCCAAGTTTTTTTTCAAAAATATTTAAAAATTCATTTTCATCGGAAAAAACATAGCAATTATTACCGCAATGCCCTATTATTCCTTGTACTTCTGGATGATTTTTGTCTCCAGCCACAAGTACAATATTCCCATCTTCAGTTTCTTTGTTTACAATTTTATGTATTCTTGCAACAAATGGACAGGTTGCATCAACATAATTATTACCAAGTTCATTTAATTTACAATATATATCTTTGCTTACACCATGGGAACGTATAATTAAAGTTTCATCTTTTTTTAAATTATTTAAATCTTCTATAATTGTTACAGATTTTTGCTCCAAGTCATTTACAACATCTTTATTATGAATTATTGGACCTAGAGTAACGACTTTTTTATTTTTTTCAATTTCCTTATAAACCAATTTTATTGCCCTATCTACTCCAAAACAAAAGCCAGCAGATTTTGCAATTTTAATCTCATACATCTAAATTTTCTCCTTCAACTAAATATTTGAGCGAACTTCCAATTTTATTTTTTATTGACTTCAAATCTTTAGTTCTTGCATTTTCGTTAAATTCAATTTCTTTTGCAGATATTGGTTTACCATATTTAATAGTTACTTTTTTTCTAAATGATAATTTATCATCAAAAACTATTCCTACTGGTATAACATTTACTCCTGCTTTTGCAGCAATTAAAGCAACACCAGACTTAATTCTTGAAACTTTTCCATCTTTTGATCTAGTTCCTTCTGGAAATATTACTAAGTTTGAACCCTTATTTAATCTTTTTATTGCTTCATTTATTACTTCCATATCCCCTTTTCCTCTTTGTACTGGAAAAGCACCTAACAATTTTATTAATCGTCCAAAAAAGAAATTTTTAAATAGTTCTTCTTTCGCCATAAAAGAAAATTTTTTAGGAACATTTAAAGCAATAAAAACAGGATCTGCATAACTCCTATGGTTACTTGCATATATATAACCACCTTCTTTAGGTATATTTTCTAGACCTTCAAAAGAAATGTTATAGTAAAATTTAAAACATAATTTCAAAATTTGCCTAAAAATAAAATACATATTTTCACCTCTATATTTTAAGAATCAAAGATTTAATAGTATCTACTACTTCTAAAATTGACATTTTTGTAGAATCAATTTTAATTGCATCATTGGCACATTTAAGCGGTGCAACTGCACGATTGCTGTCATTTTCATCACGCTCTATTATTTCTTTTAAAATTATTTCAAAATCAACTTGCATTGATTTTGCTGTCAATTCATCGTATCTTCTCTTAGCTCTCTCTTTTGCATCAGCGGTTAAAAATATTTTCAAATCTGCATTTGGTAATATCACTGTTCCAATATCTCTACCATCCATAATTATGTTATTTTCAGAAGCTATTTTCTTTTGTAAATCAAGTAAAAACTTTCTTACAGATGGATGTGCTGAAACATTTGATGCACTCATGGAAATTTCAGGAGTACGAATTAAATCAGAAACATCCTCATCATTTAAAAAAACTCTTTGTTCATTATTTATAAATTTTATTTCCAAATTTATTTTTGGTAATAACAAAGATATTTCGTCTTCTATTTTTGTATTTGCACTGTTTTTTAGAGAAAAAAAAGCTATAGCTCTATACAAAGCACCTGTATCTACATATATAAAATTTAATTCCTTTGCTATCTTTTTTGCAATAGTACTTTTACCTGCTCCTGCTGGACCATCTATAGCAACATTTATTACTTTCATAAAAAACACACTTCCTCTATATTTTAATTAACTTTTTCTAAAATTAAAAAACATTAATGCTGATATGGTAAGTTTAGGCCTGCAAGATAACCAGTTGAGAAAGCAATTTGTAAGTTAAAACCACCTGTATATGCATCAACATCCATTACCTCACCTGCAAAAAATAATCCTGACACCTTCTTTGATTCCATAGTTTTAGGGTTGATTTCTTTTACTGATACTCCACCACTTGTTATTATAGCCTCTTCCAAGGGTCTAAACCCTTTGATAGTTAAAGAGAAATTTTTAAGAAGGAGAACAAACTCTTGTCTCTGTTCTTTTGTTATTTGATTTACCTTCAAATCTCCTGGTATGCCTGATAATTTTACTATTGTAGGAATAATTTTAGTTGGCAATAATGCATGTAACGAGTTTATAAAGTTTTTATTTGTTGCATCAGCAAAATCACGCTGTATTCTTTTATCAAGTTGTTCTATTGACAAAGCTGGTTTTAAATCTATTTTTATAGTGAATTTATTTTGCTTAAATTCTCTAATATGGGAACTTGCACTTAAAACCAATGGGCCAGATACACCAAAATGAGTAAATAACATCTCTCCTAATTCCTTATATATACATTTTTCTTTTTCATATAGAGAAAGTGTAATATTTTTCAAAGATAATCCCATCATGTTTGAACAATATTTTTCTACAATTTCTATTGGAACTAATGATGGAACAAGCTCTACAATTGTATGTCCTGCTTGCTTTGCGAATTTATAACCATCACCAGTAGAACCAGTAGATTGGTATGATTGACCACCTGTTGCTATTAAAACAGAATTTGCAAATACTTTTTCATTATTTTCAAGTTTTACACCTATACATTTTCCATTTTCAATGATTAATTCCCTTACTGTTTGTTCTTTTAAATGGATATTGTTTTTATTAAATTCACGTTCTAAAGCAACAACTATATCTTTTGCTTTATCAGATGCAGGAAAAACCCTATTTCCACGTTCAGTTTTAAGAGGAACTCCTAAGTTTATGAAAAAATCCATAACATCTTGAGGTGAAAACTGAGAAAAAGCACTATATAGAAATCTCGCATTTGTTGGAACATGATTTATTAATTCATTTGTATCACAATTATTTGTTATATTACATCTGCCTTTTCCTGTAATTAGAAGTTTCTTGCCTAACCTACCATTTTTCTCTATTACCAAAACTTTTTTCCCTAGTTTAGTTGCTACAATAGCAGCAATAGAACCTGCTGCTCCTCCGCCAATTATTATAGAATCATATTTCATATATAAAGCCTCTAGTCTTTCGATTTTTCATAAACGTCATGTTCATCCCAAATTTGCTCTAACCTTTCAAAATTTGATTTTAAATCCTCTTGTTTTTTGATACTAATAGCAATTATTAAAGCATTAAGAAGACTTAATGGTGCAACAAATGAATCAACAAATGATAACATATCACTTCTAGCTAGTAGCAAATGTGTTGCAAATTCAGCAATAGGCGAAAACTCACTATCAGTAACAGAAATAACATTTGCATTCATACTTAAAGCATATTTTAAGGCTATTGCAGTTTGTTTTGAATATCTAGGAAAACTAATTCCTATAACTACATCATTTTTATCTATATGAAATAGCTGTTGTAATAACTCACTTGTACCTGAAGCATTTAAAAGCTTTACATCTTCAAACATTACATTAAAATAATAATTCAGAAACCTTGCAAGAGGTTCTGCACTTCTTGAACCAATTATATATATTTTTTTTGCATTTAAAATAGTTTCAACCGAACTGTAAAACTCTTTTTTTGATGTTTGCTCTTTTGTAAGTTCAATTCTTTCTATGTCCAAATCAAGAACTTTGTCTAAAATATCCTCATTTCCTATTTGAGTAGAAGCTATTTCTATACGTTGAATTGAAGTCAGTCTTGTTCTCATTATGTCTCTTATGGACTGTTGAAAAGATGGATAACCATCAAAACCTAACTCTGTAGCAAATCTAACAACAGTAGATTCACTTATTCCAACCGTAGAACCCAATTTTGAAGCTGTCATAAATGACGCTTTATCATAATGTTCAAGAAGATAATCTGCTATTTTTTTATGACCTTTTGACATATCATTATATTTTTCTTTTAGTATATTAAAAATTTCATTTTTCAAATAAAATCCACCTTTATTGATATTTAGTTAAAATAAAAATTTATTTTTTCCATAAAGAATTTTGGAGATTAACTGCATTTTCACGTCTTTTTGATGTTTCTCTTACATTTACAATGTATTTACCATTTATAAACACAAGCACATCCCCTTCTTTGGCATATATAGGAACTAACGTAATAGGTACTTTAATATTTTTTTTATCTTCTTCTAAAACAGCTACATTTCCCTCTATTCTTTCAAGTATTATCATAAAATATAAGCCTCCCTTTTAATTTTTTTTCAAATCCGAATACACCTCTAAATCATAACCATTTGACAAAAATATAATATTACCATTTATATCTGTTCTGTAAATATTTTTTGAATATGAGGCAAATTTTTCAATGGTTTTTTCACTAGGATGATTATAAGAGTTACCTTCTCCACACATAACAACAAAATATTCAGGCATAATTTTTTCTAAAAAATCATTGCTTGATGACGAAGAACTACCATGATGACCAGCTTTTAAAACATCAACATCTCTAAGTAATTTATCGTTTAACATTTCCTTTTCAACTTTTGTCTCCGCATCACCGCACAGCAAAAAATTATTATTTTTATGATTTATATTAATAACTACTGAATAATCATTTAAATCATCATAATCATTTCCTTTAGGACTAAGGATTTCAAAATATGATGAACCCAAATCATATTTATCTCCAGCTCTTGCTGGAGTTAATAATAATCCTTTTTTTGATACTGATTCTAAAAATTCATAATAAATTTGAGTTGTAGGAACTTTTTCATCAATTATTTCTGGTACAATTACTTCCGACACTTGAAAATTTTCAATTATATATGGAAGTCCTCCTATATGATCAGAATGTGGATGAGTTGCAATTATATAATCTAGTTTTTCAACTTTGTTTTCTTTTAAATATAAAGCAACTTCTTCACCTTTATTTCTCTCACCCGCATCTATAAGAACATTTTTATCTTTTGATTTAATTAAAATACTATCACCTTGTCCAACATCAATAAAATGGACTGAAACATCAGCATCAATAGAACTATCATCCATAAGTCTTAATTTAATCATTAAATCTTGATATGTAAACATTTCAGTTTTATCTAAAATTGCTAATAAAAAAATATTTAGTAAGATAACTATAAAAAATACAAAACTAATTTTCTTCTTTATTTTTTTCTTTTTTGACCTTTCCATTTATCATTTTCACCCTTTTCAATTTTATTGTTTTTTGTTTTTTCATTGGCAATTGGTGAAATTAATGACTTAGAAGACGTTCCGATTAAATCTTTTCTTCCAGCTATTTTTAAAGCTTCAGCTACCAAATTTTTGTTTTGAGGTTTAAAATATTGTAGTAAAGCTCTTTGCATTGACTTCTCTTTTTGAGTTTTAGGAACATAAACTTTTTCCATTGTGTATGGATCTAACTCAGTATAAAACATACAAGTAGATATAGTTCCTGGGGTTGGATAAAAATCTTGAACTTGTTCAGGTCTAATATTATTTTCTTTTAAAAACAACGCTAATTCAACTGCATCTTTTAAAGTTGAGCCTGGATGTGAAGACATAAGATATGGAACTAAATATTGTTCTTTATTGATACTTTTAGTAATACTATAAAATTTATCTTGAAAAGCTTTATATGCATCAATATGTGGTTTGCCCATCTTGTCAAGTACTTGAGCTGTACAGTGCTCTGGTGCAACTTTTAACTGACCACTAACATGGTATTTTATCAATTCTTTTATAAAATCATCATTTTTATCTAACATTAAATAATCATAACGAATGCCTGAACGTATAAAAACCTTCTTTATACCCTTTATTTTTCTCAATTTTCTAAGTAAATCAAGGTATTCTTGATGGTCAACCTTTAGAGCTTTACAGGGTACAGGTGCTAGGCATTTTTTTCCTTTGCATAAACCTTGTTCCAATTGTTTGTCACAAGAAACATCCCTAAAGTTTGCTGTAGGACCACCTACATCATGAATATACCCTTTAAAATTTTCCATATTCAAAAAATTATTTGCCTCTTTTAAAATAGATTCTTCACTTCTAGAAGTAATCTTTCTTCCTTGATGTAAGGCAATAGAGCAAAAATTACAGTGGCCAAAACAGCCTCTGTTATGAGTAATTGAAAATTCAACTTCTTCAATACCAGGCACACCACCCTTAGATTTATATATAGGATGATAAAGACGAGTATAAGGTAAGCTATAGACAAAATCCAGTTCTTCTCTTGAAAGACTTTTTGCTGGTGGATTTTGAACTAACATAAAATCACCATGTCTTTGAATTATTATTTTTCCATATACTTCATCTTGGTTATCATATTGGACTCTACATGCTTTTGCATATAAACTTTTATTTTCCTTAACTTGATTATATGAAGGACATTCAGCAGAACCATAAGGAGTATTTTTTGGTTCTGTTAAATAACATGTTCCTCTTATATCTGTTATATCTCTTATATTTTCGCCATTTTTTAATCTATTTGCAAATTCAATTAACTGATGTTCTGACATACCATACATAAGAAAGTCAGCTTTACTATCTACTAAAACAGAAGGTCTAACATTATCATCCCAATAATCATAATGTGCAAATCTCCTCAAGGAAGCTTCTAATCCACCTATTGAAATAGGCACGTTAGGATAAATTCTTTTAAGCATATTACAATAAACTATAACCGCTCTATCAGGTCTTTTACCTGCTATTCCTCCTGGACTATAAGCATCGTCAGACCTTTTTTTCTTTGCCACAGTATAATGTGCGACCATTGAGTCTATATTACCTGAAGTAACTAAAAATGAATACTTAGGAGTTCCAAGTTTTTTGAAATCAGCTTCATCCTTATAATTTGGTTGGGCAATTATACCCACTTTAAAACCATGTGCTTCAAGCATCCTCGAAATAATTGCAACCCCAAAACTAGGATGGTCAACATAAGCATCACCTGTCACACAAATAAAATCAAGCTGCTCTATTCCCTTTTCTATTAAATCCTGTTTGCAAATTGGTAAAAAACCACCCATTTATTATATCTCCTAAATATTAATTTTCTGTTTGTCTCATTTTTCTTTCTGCCCATTGCATCTTTGTAATAATTACTTTTCTAGGTTTTGACCCCTCCGGAGGACCTACTATACCCATATTTTCTAACTCATCAACAATTCTAGCAGCTCTTGAATATCCAAGTTTAAATTTTCTTTGTAAAGATGATGTAGATGCTTGTCCGGTTTCTACAATCATATCTATAGCCTTTTCTATTATATCATCATCTGTTTCAGGGCTAGTTGTTTCTTCGTTATTGTTTGACTTTTTATCACCCTTTAATAATGGAACATTTTTTTCTATTTCATCAATTACTTCATTGTTATAATCAACTTCTGTAGTTGATGATTTTATATAATTTACAACACTCTCAATTTCTTTTGTAGAACAAAAACAACCTTGAACCCTAATTGGTTTTGGAATACCAGAAGGAAAATAAAGCATATCCCCTTGCCCTAATAACTTATCTGCACCACCTGTATCGAGTATAGTTCTAGAGTCGGTTTGTGACATAACAGAAAGTGCTATTCTACTTGGAATATTAGCTTTAATTAATCCAGTAATTATATCTACTGTAGGTCTTTGAGTAGCAATAATCAAATGCATACCTGCTGCTCTTGCCATCTGTGCCAATCTACATATTGCATCTTCAACATCATTTGAAGCTGCCATCATTAAATCCGCAAGCTCATCTATAGCTATAACAATCTGAGGCAAAGGTTCTAAACCATCTTTTTCAGTTGCTATTTCATTATAACTCGTTAAATCCCTTACATTGTTATCAGCAAAAATTTTATACCTTTTAAGCATTTCTTGTACTGCCCAATTTAAAGCACCTGCTGCTTTTCTTGGATCTGTAACAACTGGAATAAGTAAGTGTGGTATACCATCATAAACTTTAAATTCTACTATTTTAGGGTCTATGAGAACTAACTTTACTTGCTCAGGACTTGCTTTATACAAAATACTCATTATAATAGAATTTGTACATACAGATTTACCTGAGCCTGTAGCACCAGCAATAATTACATGGGGCATTTTTGCTATATCACCTATTATAACTTTACCAGCTATGTCTTTTCCAACAGCAAAAGACAATTTACTTTTTGAGTTTGCGAATTCTTCACTTTCTAGCATTTCACGCAAACTAACCATGTCCTTACTGTTGTTTGGTATTTCAATTCCTACTGCAGCTTTACCTGGTATTGGTGCTTCTATTCTAACTCCCGCCGCAGCTAAATTTAAAGCTATGTCGTCAGCCAAACTTGTTATTTTTGAAATTTTTACTCCTGCCGAAGGTTGTAATTCATATCTGGTAACCGTTGGGCCTCTATGAATATCAACTATTTTTGTTTGTACCCCAAAGCTTTTTAAAGTTTCTACTAATGTATTTGCTGCTTGTTCCATTTCTGAAACTGAATTTTTCCCATTTGTAACTATTTCACTTTTCTTTAACAAATCCATAGGAGGAAAAACATATTTATTGCCGCTAAATACAGGAACAATATCTTTTTTGATATTTTCATCATTTGATTTTTCGTTTAAATTATCTCCTATAGAAATATCTATCGAGGATGAATTTGATTTTATAATTGTAGAATCAATATTTTCATGTTTGGATGCTAAAATACTTAAGATATCCAAATTATTTTCATCTACATTGTTTTCACTTAGTTCTAGTGATGACTTTTCAGATTTAATATTTTTATTAGATTTTATTTCAGGAAAAAGTTTCTTTTTTTCTATTTTCCTTATAGACTTTATGATTTCTTTATCATCTGGATTTTTTTCTTCTTCTATTTCTATTTTGTTTAAATCATTATCGTCTTCATAATCGTCGATATTCCTCATAGAAATCATTTTTGAGATTTTACTGCCTAAATTAAATTCCCTAGTTTTTACAAGAGAATTTTTAGTGATTTTCATTGGTTGCTTCAACAAATGAAATAAATCTAAGAGTGTTATATTTGCAAGAAGCATAATAACAATAAATAAAAAAATTAAAATTATAATTTTTGCTCCTAAATCTCCAAATATTTTTAACAATGGCAATCCGATAAGTGCACTCATTAATCCGCCACTTTTTAATTCTATACCTTGGCTATATAACATTGTTAATTTATATTTTATTCCAACTCCACCTACATCACCAATGAAAATAACTTGAACAATTGCACTCATTAAAAAGGTAAAAAAAACTCCTTGTAGCATTCTAGCAGTAATAGTGTCTTTAGAAGCATCTTTTGCAATTATAACAGATGCATATACCAAAATAGGAGATACAAAAAAAACAGAAACACCAAAAAGTCCTCTAATGATTTTATGAAGTTCATACCATCCTGAGCTTCCTTTTATAAGAGTTAAAAATAAAATCAATAACCCAACTGAAAATAAAATAACAGACCAAAAATGATTATCATAACTATGGACTTGATTTTCTGGAGCTTTTTCTGCTGGTTTCTTAGCTTTTTTAGCTGGTGGTTTACTTTTTTTAGCTTCAGCCATTTATTTTTCCTTTCTTTTATATTGAAATTTTTTGAATTTATTCTTGCAAAATTGCACATGCAATAACTTATTTTAAATCATTTGCAATAAAAAACATACACATTTTAATTATATCATTATATCAAATAAAGTCAAGTTTTATATTGTTTATTTTTTTGTTTATTTTGGTTATATTTAGTTTTTTTATATATTTACATCAATTTTATTCACTGTAAATAATAATAAATATTGATAAAATAATGAAAATTAAATATGGACAAAAAAATAGAGGGTTAACCCTCTATTTTTTTGATGTGATGCATATCAAATAACAATAAATTAAATTTATTGAGAGATGCCTATACCTAAAATTTCAAAAGAACTATAGCCGTTTACGGGTGAAATCTCAACTGTCATTTCAGAAGCAGTATTTTGGCTGTATGCCAATACTACATCTGGACCACCCCAACCACCTGATGTTACACCATTTACAGTGCTAACTTTTGAACCATTTATTTTTACATCTACACTTCCCATTCCAGAAGAATTTGATTTAAATACTACAAAAATTGCTTTGGTTTTTGCAGTAAACTTTAAAGGAGTTGTAGAACCATCATTTTTTAATGTAAATCCATTTGGGAATTTACTGTTGGATGTACCATTTTTAAACGCTCCCAAGCTTTGAATATTCATAGTAGATGAGTCAGCTAAAGTTGCGTTTACATAATCCATACCATAAGCTGTATCTGAAGGTATTGTATATGATGAATATCTTGTTGAAGATATTAAGGATTGTTCATAAAAATATTGAATAAATCTTGACACTAAGAGATGTCCACTTACTGATGGATGATACTGGTCACTTGCATAATCTCCCCATGTCATTTTACCACCTGAAATAGCAGAGGTTATCGCATCATTTACACTTATCATAGGTAAATTATATTTTTGACCTATTTTTTGCATTTGATCTTGACAAGAATATCCTGTTTGTGATCTTGTAAAAACTAAGATAACTGCTGGTTCGTTTGGCTGCGATAAACATTTTCTAACTAAACTTTCAAATGAAACTTGATGAAGTAAATTTTTAGAATCATTTACTGCAAATTCTATAAAAATAACATCTGGTTTAGAATATAATATGTCTCTCTCTGCACGTAAATTTCCCAAAACAGATGGAGTGCCAGATAGTCCCGCATTTACATATTTAACATTACTTCCTGTTCCAAAGGTTTTTGCAAAATAATCAAATGAAAGTTTTGAATAGCAATTGCTTGCCGTTGCATTATAACCTTCAGTAATCGACCCACCAAGATATGCAATTGAAACTTGCTGTCCAGACTTGGCTTTTTCCATTGATTTTATAACACGATATGTATTTCCCATACTTGTTAATGATTTTTGGAAAATAGGTAATTCGTTTGCAGATATTTGCATAGGCGATGCAGGTGCTGTAACTGTCGGTTGCTGTTGGGTTGTAGTTTGTGTAGTTACAATTGGAGTTGTTGTTGTCGTTGTTGTCGCTTCTGTTGTTGTAACTATAACTTTTCCTAATATAACGCTATCACCCATTAAATATTGTTTCATTAAAGCTAAGTCAGCTACATCAACCTTGCCATCATTTGTTATATCGGCATAAATTAATGTATTTTGACTTAAATTCGAATCTCCTATAAGATGCTGACTTAATATAACTAAATCAGCGTTATTTACTTTTTTGTCATCATTTAAATCACCATAAACACCAGAATAATTGATTTTAGTTGTTGACTGACTTTGCTCTGAAACTTGATTGCATGTTATATCATCTACATAAAAATTCATTAAATCTTGTTCAGTTGGGGATGTTGTATATACTGTTTGTACATATGGAATAATATTTGATGCAGAAGAAGGTATTTCTACTGTTCCCTCAATATACTGCCACTTACCTTTTGTAACAACTCCACTAGCTATTTCTGGATAAGCAATTTCTCCATTTAAATCATATTGCATACTTAAAGAAAAAGAATGTGAGTTTGAATATGAATCACCATCATACATAACCCATACTCCAAAAGTATATGTTCCACCTGCTTTTATAGATGCATTTTCAACATACGCACCATTCCAACTAGCGGTTCTCCCTGATATATATAAGGAATTATTTCCTTGATGAGATATTTGAGAAGTTATTTCCGCTTTTGCAGCACCTCTCCCCATCCAATTTGTTATATTATTTTCAAAAGTTTCATTAAATATAACAACTTCATCTGCATTTATATTATTTAATCCACCTAAAACAAATGTAGAAAATAATAACGCTGAGGATATAATAACTGACAAAAGCTTTGTTTTTTTCATCTTTTTACCTCCAAAATAATTACCTTTTCTTTAATTAAAGTTTATCACACTTAATTTGATATGTCCAATAGTTAAAATGATATAATAATTATAACTTATTTGTTATGATTATAGTTAAATTTAATGAATGCTGTAATTTTAAAATATATTTTTAAATTACAGCAAAAAAAGAGCTAGAAAATTTCTAGCTCTTAAGAGATTTTTTAATAAGATACTACTTTTATTTTTTATTAAATATATTTACTACTTTTTTGCCTATTACTTTTGTATCTGGATCAGCGAGTAATTTTGGCAAATTTATTTTATTTTCCTCAAATATTTCATTAAAATTATTTTCTAAGTATTCATTGATTTTTTCCAAATCTTTTTTTTCTACTTTTTCTTCTGATATATCTTTCATCAATTTTATAGTTGCCTCCCCTAAAGCAGCAGTTACAGCACTTGCAACTATAGCATTTATAGCACTACCCACAACATTTATCCCTGGAATAGCTTTTAAATATGAAACTGCGTTCTTAGCCACTGTTGAAACTGGACCATTTACCATTAAAGTTTTAACTAGTGACGATATTTTATCTTTTGAAAACGGAATTCCAAAAGCATTTGTAATTTTATTTATCATCATAGTTTGTGAAAAAACCAAAATCGGTGAGTCGGCAAATGGAATAGGTATAGCACCAACTGTAGCATTGGTAAATGAAAAAAACACTACAATTTTATGTGCTTCATTTATTTTCATCTTTAAATCCAAGTTTTTCATCGCTTTTTTTGAATTAGCAAAAGCCATTTCTGAAATTTGATTTGTCGTTTCTATAAGGTTATCTATACCTTTTAAATTAGAACTCATATAATCTTTAGATACTACAGGGATATATGTAAAAATGTTAAAATCCTCAGGATTTTTTTCAGAAATTTTCTTTTCAAGTTCATTTCTGAAACTTATATATTCTTCTTCACTATATGCTTTTGTTATTACAAAAATCATAGGGATGTTAGACCACATTTTACATATTTTCCTTAGTTCCTCTATTTCAGTATCTTCTATTCTTGATGAAACTGCCGCTGTACAATACCATATTACATCTATGCACTTATCTAAATCTTCTTTTTTGGTGGTTACTCTCATGTATTTTTTTATATCCTGTATAACACTTCTTCTGTTTTTTGATTTTAATTCAAATCCCATTGTATCAATAAGCCTTAAAGATAAACTTTCATCTTCGTAAACATCCATTTTTTTAGTACCTACTCCGCCCATAGACTCATATGCTACTTCTTTTTTTAAAACAGAATTTATTAAAGTGCTTTTTCCCACACCTGTTTTCCCCATAACTAAAATAGTAATTTTTTTATTTTCCATGTTTATCTCCTATTTATATTAATAAACTTAATAATAGTTTTATTTTTTCCATGGACTTTTTCCATCAATCCAGCCTTTTTCTTTCCAGTAATCACAGTCTGCTTTATTCCATCCTTTTTTCTGTAATAATTTCATTAAAGAAAAAAAGAGTTTTGTTTTTAAATTTACCTTTGCTTTTCCTTCGTTATTCTTTATTTTTTTTGCTAATAAAGTTGTCTTTTTATCTATTTTCATTTTAATTTTTTCATCTATGCTCTCAAAAGATGTAGCTTTAACTGCAACTCCATATTTATAAACTTTTGAAATACCCCAAAAAAACATACTATCAGAAATGTCTTTAATAGTCGATTTCATTCCTGCTCCTGCCGCAGTAGCTATACAAACCACCTGTTTTGAAAACATTTTTTCCTCTGGTCTATGAACCATCCATCTGTATCCATAATGATCCAAAAATGCTTTCATTGAACCTGTAACATGATATACATAAACCGGACTTGTAAATATCAAAATATCTGCCTTATCCATTTCATCAGTTATTGGTTTTAGTTTTTTATAGTGAGGGCATAAATTTTCATTTTTAACAATACAACTTGTACAGCCTAAACAAAACTCACCAAAATCTTTTGGTAAAAAAAATTCCTTTATTTCACCTTGTAACTTTTCAGCTAATTGTTTCCCTATGTTATATGTTGAACCCTTATGATTTTGTCCATTTATTATAACTATTTTCATTTCAATCATCTCTTTTCAATATTTTAAACAATTAATTGCGTATTATAATAGTCAAAACCAAATCTATCAACAGAATACTTGCCGATGTAATTGCAATGATTTTAGATGATTTTTCACTTAACTTAGATGTAGCACGAATAAACAAAGGATATAGTATAAATAAAAAGACAACGCCGCCTATACCAAACCTTACAGAAGGCGATAAAGCAATACGTGATTGAAAATTTATATCATAATCAGAATATGTTTGCCAAGGCCAACTTCCAGTTAACGCCTCTAAAATATAGGTTGCCAGAAGTTCAATCAATGTTGCTATTATAGCACACCCTACAAAAACTATAGGTATTTTAAACCACTTTAATATTTTGTTTTTATTTTTTAAAATAGGAAATAAACAAACAAGAAAAATTATACTTCCAAACCCATAAATAGGGCAATAAGGTCCAAACAATACTCCTCTGTCTGAAAACCCCCATTTATATATTACTACCTCTAAAAAAACCTCGTAACACCATCCAATAATAGCACATACAACAAAATACATAGTGTGTATGTATACATTTTTTTTATTCATTTTTCTGCTCCTTTTTTTGTTTTATCTATATTATCTCATATTTCATACTAAAATGGAATAGTTTTTTATGAAATATTTTAAAATGCTAATATCAACTAACTAACGTAAAAAAATCCATAAGGCAAATAATCACCCTATAGATTTAATTTATGTTTTGAATTATTCTTTTAATATATTTTTGTATCATTAAAACTAAATATACTGATTGTTATGTACATACATAATAAATTCTTAGTGGATAATTTGCAGGCTAACACTTTTTCAATCTCAGCTATCTTTTTTTGTGTTGCGAAGGATTTGGTTTAACGCAATCATGTTTACAAGTTAATTCTCTATATAATATCAAATTACTTCAAGCAAATAAACCATAAAAATTTAGAACTAAAAAAGCTGTTACATGAAGAAAAGAATTTATTAAAGCAATTAATAAAAGAAATACATAACTCCAAAATGAAATATTTTTAATTCCTTTAGATTTTTGAGACCACAAATATCGAATTATAAATATACAGCAAATCAATGATAATGGTGCACCAATTAATAGACTTAATGATGATGTATAAAATCCAAGAATAGATGCTAATAAATCTAAAAAATAAAATTTAGAATCTTCACGTTGAGTAATCCAATAATCCGATAATGATAAAATTGTGAAACTAAGAGTTCCAATCAGTAAATAAATCTCAAATGCAACTATAATCAATCTTATATATTTTTTATTCAAACTGTCTATCCTCTCTTTGAAAATACAAATAAAACTAGCTATTATGTATTTTTAGTAATTTTAACCTTTTATTGGTTCCCCTCTCAAGCGAAAAAGTTGCACCTTATCCGCAAGATTCCAATTCTTTTTTTGTGCTATTTTTTCCATAATACAAATACAATGACTTCCACTAATATTCTTATCATATACTTCTTTGCTGCAATGATCTCCATAACAGCCTTCTATATGAAAATCAACATTACTTAATTTCTCTGGCTCAAATGACTGGTCTTTTTTGTAATCAAGTAAAACCTTCCTGGCATCATTTAGAACCAATTCGTATTCTCTCTCATACAACAAATATGCTAATTCAATAACTGCAGGACTCTTGAGAAAACTAATTTTCGCTATTGCTGGCAAGTTAAAAAACAAAGTCATCTGATAGAGTTGTGTATCAAAATCTTTATATAAAGATAAAGCAAGATGCATCTTATCTTTATTACGTTTATCAACTGTCATTCCTTTTGCTTTGTTTTCATCATCTATTAAGAAACTCAAATTATTTATACAACAGTTACATCCGTCATTATCCATATGATCTACAACATATTTTTCCGATTTCATCTTTTTGTAACAATCATCACCATACCATTTTTTCATAATATAAATATGAAGATATTTTTTCAGTTTACTACTATATAGATAATTTCCTTTTTTGCTCCAAGTAACACTTTGAATTTCCTCAATATAATCATCTCTTACTGTAGCATATGCAATAAAACCCCAATCCGGATGAGAAATTATAACTTTATCATCGTAAATTTCAAATTTATTCTTGCTCATTATACATCACAAAATTAAAAATAGAATGTTTTCCAACAAACTATTTTTACCCTCTCTTTAATAGTTACTAAATTATTTTAGCGATTACTCCCATTCCATATTTGATTCCATATCTGCTTCATACTCTGTCTGTCTTTCCTCTTCATACTCTACTATTTCATATAGAGTTTCTCTGTATCCATCAAGACAATTTATAATAGAACATAGAATTTCATATATATTTCCTACGTCTACAATTTTATTATCAAAACGGTATTCTAAACTATAGGATGTTGGGTATCTAAAGATATCACCTTTTTTGTCTAGCTCGTCAATATCAAACAGTAACCTTTCAACAACATCTATATCATTAGCATTGTCTACAACATATTCTAAAATAAACTTTTTTATATTTCCCCATAAATCCTTCTTTATCAAATGACTTTTTCTCTTTGAAAAAAACATCTCCTTAGGCACTCCATTATCAATTCTAGAATAAAACAGTCTTTTTAAACTCAGCTCAATTGTATTTCTAAGCATAAACATTAACGGATACAACTTATTTTTATTAGGAATTTTTTCGCAGTTATAAATGTAATCAATAACATCTCTATAACCTCTGATTTTTATATCAAATCCATCACCAGAGATTCCTTCCCATAAATAACAATTTCCATCTCCATTTGATGCAAAAACAAAAAAAGTAGGAGAAAAATCTTCAAAACGAATGTTATCTCCCATTCCTTTTTCTAAGCATTTATCAATAAGTGCATATGCCATAATTAAATTATTACCCACTTTAACATTATCTAAAATTTTATTGTTATATTTAGAAAGAAAATTATCCTCAAATGGAAATCTGAACATGTCCGACTTTTTATCAACTTCCTCTAAAGATTTAAGATATTTTTCTAACCAGTCTTTTTCTAAAATTGTCAAATAATCCTCATTTCCTATATTACAATAATTCTGAAAAAGAGCTGAAACATCATGACAGCATTTTTTAAATGCTTTTTGTATATCTAGGTTCTTTTTGTAGTTTCTGCATAAGAGGGCCTTTAATCCAAGTTCTATACTTTGACGAATCAAAAAAACCCCTGTTAAAAACCACATATCAGACTTAATATTGTTATGGCCACTTTCAACAATGTCTTTGAAAGTTTTATGTCCACATTCAAAATAATGCAATGATAATTGCTTGTAATCTTCAAAATAATTATGAGTCCATTCAACCTTGATCACATTTTTAGAATCTTTTATTGCCCCAAAATTCATATCATTAGATGGCCAAAATAAAGATGAATCCCACATGAAATATGTCTCCTTCCATTAATATCTTTTTTAATTTACGTTACCAATTCACAATCCAAATCGCATTTTACCATTAAAGAAAGATTTTTATGTTTACTGTCATTAATCAAATAAAAACACCCATAAACCACTAAACTTGCTCTTCTCTTTTTAAAAGCAATCCGTTTATTGTCTATAACACAAAAAATATAATTTATTATATCACACCTTTTAGCAAATTTCAATATATTGAAAAATATATAATTAACAAGAATATTTTTTAAAATTAATCAATTTCACCACTTTAAAAAGATAACCTCAACAAAATCTATTTCTAGAGCTTATTGAGGTTTTATTTATGTATGATTTATAATAATTTAATTATGTTGTTAAAAATAGGTTTATAGTGTTCATCAGTAATTCCAAAATCTTTTCCTTTATAATTCCAAGCGGCTCTTCCTATGTTGTATTTTTCAAAAACACTATTTATATCCGCATACCATTTTAAAGTTGATGTAACATCTGCTCTGTCTATTACACCATATTCACCGCAATATAGAGGAACATTTCTATCCTCAGCAACTTGTATAGCTTCAGAAAAAACGATTTCAAAGAATTTTTTGTCAAATTTATTTATTGTTATACCTTCAAAAATTTCATCATGCTGAACTGGTAAATATTTATTGGTCTTATCTTTTATTTCAGAAAAATAATTTGGATATGATATAGAAAAATTCTCAGACATTTCTTTAATCCAATATGCAGATTGATGTGTAAATATAGTTGGTTCATAAAAATGAAAGTTATATACTATATTTTCATCATATGGAACATCAAGCATTTTTACAGAACTTACACAATTATTTCTAACTCCACCAATGAGTATTTTTGTGTAAGGTGCATATTTTCTAATTTCAACTATAGCTTTATTTGCAATATCATTCCATTTTTCCGCAACATCACTATCAACTATTTCATTTAAAAGCTCAAAAGATACAAATTCATTGTATTTTCCATAACGCTCAGATAATTCTTTCCATAATGAAATAAATCTTTTCTGTAAATTTTCATTTTCAAAAAAAGTAACTGAACTCTCTATTTCATCAAATGAATAACCAGCAGTTTTATGTAAATCTATAATAAGATTTAATTCATATTTATTACACCACTTGATAGTTTTATCAATATACTTAAAACCATCTTCAATGTATACTCCTTCCTCATCTTCAACAAGTTCATAACTAATAGGAACTCTTATATGGTCTACTCCCCATGACTTTATTTCTTTTATATCATTTTCTTTTATAAAAGTATCATAATGTTTTTTTGAATTTACACACTGGGAAAGCCATCCACCTAAATTTATGCCCTTTTTATAACCTAAAAAATCTTTCATATTCATTCCACCTTTATTTTGATAATATTTTAATATAAGGGATACAAAAACACTATCATGGTTCTGTATCCCTTATTATTTTATTTATTATAAGTTACCCATTTATAATGTGCTGTTAAAGGAGTTTTGCCGTTAAAAGGATTTAACCATTCATTTACGCCTATTCCAGGCCATACATTCATCATAATTTTCCCTGGTGTTTTAGGTAGATTATTATATGCAGTATAAACTTCTTTTCCATCAATAAACCATTTTATGTAGTTTTCTCTCCATTCAAAAGCATATGTATGATAATCTAATGAAGCATCAAAGCCAAGATTATGGAAATATTCGTGACCGCCTACACCATTTGTATAATAATTTAATTGTACTTTAGTTGTATCCTTACCTAAAATCTCTACATCAATTTCGTCCCATGGATTATTATCCGAAGGGCCTGTATATGTAAAGAAGGATGATACTACGCCATCATTTTTAATTGCCTTCATGCAAACTTCGTATTTTCCATATCCATAAAACTTAGTTGAACGACATTCTGCACCAGAATAGCCTGCTGTATCTCCAGGGAACTTCTGATCTATTTTTAACTGCATACCCTCATTAGTGAAAATTCCATTTTCTTTGTGCCAATTGCAATTGAAAGGATTTCCATTTGTCCATCCATCTGCCATTTCAAAATCAGAATTTAATCCACTTGAATAATCAATCCATAAATCCGAATTTTTATTTAAACTTAAATGATTAGTTGTAGTAACTTGGGTTGTTGTCACTGGAGGTGCTGTTGTAGTTACTGGAGTCGTAGTAGTAACTTGGGTTGTTGTTACAGTTGTAGTCGTTGTTGTTTCTTCATAATAAGCTGTACCAACTCTTTGTGTATAATCCCCCATTACATATTGCTTTAAAGTAGCTATATCAGCTATATCAACATTTTTGTCATTGTTAAAATCAGCTAATTTCAATTGAACTTCATCAAAGTTCATATCCTTTACTACATACCTACATAAAGAAATCAAGTCCATATTGTCTACTTTAGAATTTCCATCAAAGTCTCCATAGATTTTTTGGGATTCTGCATTTGTAACCGCTAAATTCAAAACACCTGAAACCATACCTACAGCTAATACTGATGCCGCAAATATTTTTTTTGTTATCTTCATAAAAACCATACCATCCTTTTCATAAAATTAAAATATCTCTGTTCACTATACATATTATATAAAATTATTATGATAAACACTATTAAAATATTAATATTTATACTAAAATTCTAAATAAAAATATTATTTTGTTAAATAAATACGAAAATACTTTTCCTTGTATTCTTTTGGCGTTAAACCAGTATATTGCTTAAATACTTTTATAAAGTAGCTATGAGAACTAAAATTAAAATAATTACTTATGTCTATGGAGTTAAAATTTGAAAATTTAATCATATTTGAAGCTGCTTCTATTTTTTTTATTTTTATATATTCATTTAACTTTGTTCCTGTTTCCGAATGAAAAAGTTGTGAAATATATGTTGGTGTTAGGGATAAATGCTTTGCCAAATCCTCTAGACTTATTTTTAAATGAAGATTGTTATTTATATAATCAATACACAGTACTATTTGTTTTGATGTTGCAGTTTTATTGTTTATATTTTTCATTCTCTTAGTAAATTCTAAAATCATCTCTCTATGAAGGATATGGATATCCTCCTCAATACAACACATATCTGCTTTATTTATATAAACATCACTCATACTATATGCCTGTTCCATGTTCATTCCTTTTTCTATACAAAACCTAGTAATCATTGCAACAGAAATAATAAGATGATATTTTAAATTTCTTAAATTATCTTCACTCAGTTTTCCATAACCCTCAGTTGCTAGCTGAGTTGTTAATTGTAAAACTTTATCAATATCACCAGATGTAATACTCTCGTAAAATTCACTTTCTTTTTCATAAGAAGCATGAAATTTTTCATACTCTCTCTTTATAAAATCATCCTTCATTAATTCATAGTTTATATTTGAAAAGTTTGTTTCTATCATTTCTTCACATAGCATGTTCTTTTCAAATGAATTTTTATTTAAAAAAATAAAATCAATTAACTTATGTAAATAAATATCTTTATAATACTTTTTGGCATAATTTAAAACATACATACTAGAAAGCTTTTCTTTTTTAACCATTTCTAAAAGCATCTCTTCAACTTTTTCTGTTAATTCACAGTTTGTAAATAAATCCAAAAACTGAAGATAAACACAATTTTTATTATCAATCCGTTCAACAGGTTTTCTTAATTTTATGTTCATGTTTTCAGGAATTTTATATCTGTATTTATTTGAAACTATATCTAAATAACACTTTTCTAATGGTTCACCCATATATTTTTTTACTAAAGATTTATAACCTTCAAATCCAATGAATTGATCATTTTCTTTTATAAATGCATCTATGTATTGTTGATACAGTTTTTCAATACACTTATCAACATTGTTTTTAACATATATACCTTTTTTAATACTTATTATTTCATCTTTGTCGGCCAATCTCTTTAAAATCTGATTAACTATAATTTTTGCTTTGTTTATTTCCAAATTATAGTTCAAAGATAATTTTTGTGATATTTCATTATTGTAAATTAATTCATTTTCATCAAAATTTTCAATTATTTTTTTAATATAAACGCTGTAATTATCTGGTTTTTGCATAAAGAACCCTCCATTTGATATTATTTCGTTATAATTTTAGAATAATTATATATCAATAATATCATATGAAGGGTAATTAGTAAAGTAAAATTATTATTTTAAATATTTATGATTTTCTGTTAGTTTTTCAATAGTGTTTGAATCATAATAACTAAATCTACAGAGTTAACTTTTCCGTCTTGATTTAAGTCCATATCTTCATTGCCTACATTTAAGAAGTCGTTATAACCGATTAATATTTTTTTCATAGCAACTAAATCTAAAACTGTAATAATTCCATCTTTGTTTATATCACCAACAATAGTGTTAATAATCATTATTGTATCATAATTGAATATTTTACTGTTATTATATGTTAAGATCTCATCGTTTTCAGCTTCAGCTCTAACTTCTATTTTTGAATAACTATTTTTTTCAATCTTATAAGTATAATTTACATCGCTGTTCTTTGTAATATCAGTTAAATTTTCAGACTTTACTATTTCATCATCTATTAATATTTCTAATGTTGCATTTGATTTAATATTAGATATGTTTGAAATATCAATATTCAATATTTTGTCATTTTTATGATTTAAAATATCACATTCCAATTCTAAATCAGTATATCCAATATTTAATTCAAAATCAGTTAAGGTTAAATCAGGTGAGTTGAATTTTATTGTTTTACATTCATTAATTTCAGGTAGTTGATATTTAATCACATAAACTTTTGATTCATTAATATTTAGATTAGCGTTTTCAATCAATAATTCTTTTGTTGAACTATCTAAATCGATAATGTTTAGTGGAATACTTTCTAATAACGTATTTCCGGTATTTTTGATATTTATTTCCATTGTAATTTCTTCATTTGTATTTAAATCATCTTCATCATATATAACATCCAATATCTTTATTGATTTATTTACGTTTTCTCCCTTTAATATAATTTCATTATTTACATTTCCATATACTATATTTAAATTATTGTTCCCATCAATAATAGCACTCATATCAGTCATTTTATCACTGATTGAATTAATTTTATATGGTTGTAAAAACTTGCCTTCACTGTAATCTGATGTATAGATTTCAGTAATGCCTTCTTCATTTGCTGCTCTAAAAATTAATTTTGTGCTATTTTCATTTGAAACAAGAGAAAATTTGTCTGTGCTCAAATAAAATTCACTCAAACCTAATTCCTGATTATAGTTTGACATGTATGCAACTCTACCGTTTTGATACCATAAAATATAATTTTCTCCATTGATATTTTGGAAAATAGGATTGCTATCTACGCAATCATTTGCTGTAATTACAAAAGGATTTTCTTTATAATTTGATAAAAATACTTCTAAGTCATTTACTGTATTTTCATTTCCATCCATATCCTGAGAGTAAACTACAGAAATCTGATCATCAAATTTTCCAATATCAAATGAAATTATCTGGCCACTTGTTTCTGTATAAGTTAATTCACTACTTAATACTTCATTTTCAATCTCACAGTATTTAATGCTTGTTACCCCTGATGTACCAAAAATATTATTTTCTGAATTGCTTAACCATCCAATAATACCTTTTCCATTTTCAATAAAAATTGCTGGGTAATAATCACTTGTTTCATTGTTAGTAATACTGTATATATTTTTTGAATCTGTAGTATTATTTAAAACAGCTAATGATATTTCTGTCTTTTCAGTTGCACTGGTTAAATTAATAGTATTGTCTATTGCCTCGTCGACATTTGTCCATGCAACATATATATTTTCATTATCCACAAGTACATCAAAATTAAAGTCAGCTGTACCATCATCATCAATTGCAATAGGTTCACTCCATGAATTATCTACTAATTTTGAATAAACAAGTGTGCTTCTGTTTTCATTTGTTCTGTTTTCATTATTGCTAAGCCAGAACAAATATTTTGTGCCATTTGCGTTTATAATTTTAGCTTTTGAATCTTCATAACAATTATTAATTATTGCATCCTGAGATTTAGTAATTGTATCAACAGATGCATTTTCTATTATTGAATATTGGTCAGCACTGTATAAAACATTATTTCTTGTTGCATTTGGTGTAACTGTATTGGTATTTCTACTATCATACAGCTGCCACGTTTTTTCTGCCAGTTTATATTCCGCTGAAAACATTAACGCTCTTGCAACTATAGATATTCCACCTGTCGCACTAGCTGTCTGATATGATTCTAATAAATTATTATCTAATTGTAATGATGCAGAACCATTCACACCTACTGATAATACGCCTGAAATACCTACACCGCCTTCTATAGATGCTCCAATATTGAACGTTAATATTCCCTTATTAATCTGAAAACTTAATGTTTCTGCCATATTGTTTAATGAAGCACTAATATTTGCACCTATATCCGATGAAACTCCTGCTGAAAATCCAAATTCAATATACAAAGGGACAACACCAACTATAAATTGCTGAGCATAACTTCCTGATACTTCTGCAGAAACAATCATTTCTAGGTTTATCGTACATTTTCCATTACTATCAATTTCTCCTATTCCCAATCCTTTAAATCCCATACTCGCATTTATAGGACCACCTATACTATAATTTTTCAAAAAGCTTTTACTTGAAGATTTATTACTCTTATAGTTATTCCACTCATTTGATAAATCTTTTATAATTCCTTCACTTGGTTCTTCTGTATCAACACTCATACCCACTGAAACACAAACTGTTTTATTTTTTACAACCATGACTTTTAATGGGAACTCAGGCAGATCCATATTTATTTCCATTCCACCAAATCCAACGACATCACTTGGAATAGTAAACGAACCTGCTCCATCACCTAGTGATAAAGAAAAATCTTTTATTGCATCTGTTTCTGGAACAAATGTTTCTGTATTTATAATTAATCCGGTTTTCTCATTAGAAAAATTTCCATTATCATCAGTTATTTTCACATATAAAGGATACCCTACTTCTAGTGTTTTTTTGAATAAATCTTCAAAAACAACCGTGCCTGTTCCGCTTGCAGTTGCTATAACTTTATTGTTTTGAATCAGTTCAACTTTACCTTTTGTTCCAACTGAAATTTTACATTTTTCAATTGAATCATCCCTTTTATAAATTATTTTTTCGCAGTTCATTATATCATATGTACCATTGTCATCTGAAAATCTGATATAACTAGCATAAGGATTTCCATCATCCTTTTTGAGAATAACTGTAATTTTACCTTTATTATAAATATACTCTGATAAAGATACAGTTCTATAGCCATCTGCCGATATTGTTATTGTGCTTAATTTTTCAGTCTGAACATTAAATTCAGCTATTCCTTCTTTATTGGTTATCTTCTCAGTAAATCCTGATATATTTACTTTTGCCAAGTAAAAAGGACTAACTACTCCATTCTCCATTTTCTTAACTTGTACTTCAAAGTAATTTGCCGATTCATCCAAAGTTTTAGTATTTTCAAAATCACAACGTATACATTTTGCTTTTAAAATATTTGAACCTTCAGAAACCGGAATGTATTCTCCAAATGAATGACCTAGAGCCTCTACAACTGTAGATGATAAAACAGTACCACATTTTATACATTTTCCTACTTTGGTTCCCTCTGTTGTACATGTTGCAGGCTTTCCTGTTTCAAATGAACCATTGAATTCATGGCCTCCTGAATTTTTTATTATTTCTGATGTATTATGACCACATTTAGAGCATGAAACTGTTTTTACTCCATTTGCTGTACAAGTCGCTGACACTCTTGTTATCCAATTCTCATATGAATGTCCTGTTGCTGGTACTGCTACTGTTGTTACAACTGATCCACAGTTTATACATTTTCCGACATTTGTTCCTTCTTCTGTACATGTTGCTGCTTTTCCTGTTTCAAACGAACCATTGAATGTGTGTCCTTTTGCAAGTATTGTTTGTGAATCTCCAACATTACATCTTGTACAACTTCTTGTTTTAACTCCATCTGTAGTACATGTTCCTGCTACTCTTGTTGTCCATTCTCCATATGAATGGCCTAACGCTGGTGTTGCTACTGTAGTCAAAACCTCTCCACATTTTATACATTTTCCTACACTGGTTCCTTCTTCTGTACATGTTGCTGGTTTTCCTGGTTCCATTGAACCGTTAAATGCATGTTGTGTAGCACTTATTGTCTGCGACTCTCCCGCTCCACACCTTGTACAACTTCGTGTCTGACCGCCATCTGTCGTGCATGTTGCGGCTGTCCTTATTGTCCATTCTCCATATGAATGTCCCAATGCTGGTGTTGCTACTGTAGTCAAAACCTCTCCACATTTTATACATTTTCCTACATTGGTTCCTTCTTCTGTACATGTTGCTGGTTTTCCTGGTTCCATTGAACCGTTAAATGCATGTTTTGTAGCACTTATTGTCTGTGAATCTCCAGCGCCACACCTTGTACAACTTCTTGTTCTAACGCCATTTATCGTACAGGTTGCTGTCTGCCTAGTTGTCCATGACCCATACGAATGTCCCAAAGGATCTGAAATTGTAGTTGTTGATAAAATGGTACCACATTTTGTACACTTTCCAACCTTTTTCGCTCCTGCTGTACATGTAGCCGGTACTGTTGTGTATGATCCATTAAACACATGAGAACATGCTGCTGCATAAACAAACGACTCATCTGTAACAGATTTACAATCCAAACTTTTTACTTTATTTGATACAATAAGTTTTCTTATTTCAGCACAATTTTTATCTGGACTTTCCTGCATATATTTTGCAGCAACAGATGCAATAAGCTGTGCGGAAAAAGAAGTTCCTTCATGCGATTTTACATATATATCTACTATTTCTCCAAAATTTGAAAAACTACTTATTTCACCAGATTCATCAATAGAACCTGCAGAAATAACAGTTGGATATGCTGCTGGAAATGTAGACTTATCTGAAGAATTATTTCCAGCAGCTGCAATAACAAGTACATCATTTTCTTCAGCATATGCAAGTGAGTTTTCAAGTGTTTCTGATGCCTCATAACCAGCAAAACTCATTACAATAATATCTGCATCATTTTCTACAGACCATTGTATACCTTTGCTTACATCAGAATATTTACCACGACCATTTTCATCCAGTACACACACGTCATAAATTTCAGCATTCGGTACATTTTCCTTTAATACACCTGCCATTTTATTTCCGTGATTATTTACTATCTGTTCATCATTTGTAAAAGATACTTGTTTTTGTGTTTCAAAATCTGTAATACCAGAATCTAAAACTGCAATTTTTACACCTTTTCCTGTTAAACTTTTTTCATTACATTCATCAGGTAAGCTACAATTTTCTCCTGCTCCCAAAGTTACTAAACCATTTTCATTTACATAACATGCATCACCATGTAAATTACAATTGCACCCTTCTCCTGAACTTACTGATTCATTTTCATTCACATAACATGCATCATCATGTAAATTACAATTACACCGTTCCTCCAAGCATACTGCATTATTCTCATCACATTTTCCAGTGTGTAAATGAGAATCGCATTCTTCATCCAAGCATGCATCCTCATTTTCATTCGCACAGCATTCATCGCCATGTAAATCACTGTTACATTCCTCATTACAATAAGATATTTTGCTTGAGATACCTTTGGGTTCTAACCCATTAATTTGTATTGTCTTTGCTGACAATACAAACGAATTTAAGTTTGCAGCCACAAGTGTTAATGTAACAACAAAACTCATTATTCGTTTTGATAAATTTTCCCTCATAAATCCACCTTTCTTGTATGTGAATTACACCCAATTAATTCACGTAAAATTTAAAAATTTTGTTGAAATAATCCCAACAATAATTAAAGTTTAACATATATATTTATTAAATACAAGTTAATTTTGGATTTATAATTATAAATATTTCTATAAATGTTATGATAACGTTTTCTTTTGATAAAAACTTCAAATAAACCATAATTTCAAATAAACCATAATTTCAAAAAAATAATACTATCTAACTTAATAGACAGTATTATTCTTTTTATTATTTTAACGCATCTTGCCATTCTTCTCTACTATATCTAAAGTAATCTACATCAACATAACCACCAGTTGATTTTGTAGCATAATTAAATATAGCACTTCTATATCCTGTAAACAAATCTAGAGTATACCTCATACTTAACTCTACGCCTATTCTTATCCAATCTTTTCCGTTTAATGAATAGTAGAATAATGCTTTATCGCTAGTTGTAATATTTTTTGATGAATCCACTTTTGAAAAGTTAAAATCAATTTTAAAATAAACATTTGAAGCATTTAAAGCAGCTTCCTGTTCTATTTTCATAGTTCCATCCGAATTACTTGTTGCCATAAAAATCTTTTTACTTCCACTATCATCAACTCTTACTCCAACCATTCCATATGTAGATTGAAAAGCAGAAAGTCCTGCATAGTCGCCTGCTTTCATTGCTGAAACATTCATGCTTATTTGCGAACTACACTTTGGTCCTTCTGTACGCTGTGTTAAAGTATTTTTAGCTTTTAATAAACCATCTACAACACTAACTGTGTTTAAACGTAAAAAACCTTTTCTTGCAGTGACTGACCATTTTGTATTATCAGGATTATGGTTCCATTGCCATTCAAGCTTTAATTTATTTAAATCATAATCAAATTCATCTGATTTCGCCAAATATGTTCCTTTATAGTTAGTTTTAATCGTAAAGGTTTTGGGAGCTTCACCATTTACCCCCATTACAGGCCATCCGTCTACCCATTTTACAGGCACTAAAACAGGAATACGTCCAACAGCACCATGATCTTGGAATAGTAACGAGTACCAATCTCCGTTTGGTGTATTAAATAGACCGCCTTGTGCTACTCCAGCGTTGTAATATCCCATAGCTGAATCAAGAACTGTTTTTCTTTCATATTTCCCCAAAAGTGTATCGCTCTTATAACATAAAACCATTCTTCTTCTAGTACCACTATTTGGCCATGCGATATTTATAACGTAGTATTTACCATTTATTTTATATGCTTGTGAACCCTCACATAAACCATCTATACCTGTTTCATATAGAATCTTATCTACGCCTCCTTGTTTAAATCCAGTTACAGTGTCATTCATTTCTTTAATTTTTACATTGCTTCCTCCACCATAAACTAAATACACTTTACCATCATCATCAAATAATAAAGACGCATCATGATATATACCTGATATCTCCGATTTTGTCCATTTTCCGTTTTCTATATCCTTAGTTTGGAATACATACGATTTTCCTTGATCATTACTTGCAAAAAATGCGTAAAATGTTCCGTTTTTATAATTTAAACTAGTCGCCCATTGTCCTCTTCCATAAGCATTTTTACCATTTATCAAATTTGATGCATCTGAGTTTGATAATGTATCATATACATAATTTACAATTTCCCAAGATACCATATCTTTTGATTTCATTATAGGTGCTCCTGGAGTAAAATACATAGTTGTACTCACCATATAATATGTATCTCCAACACGAATTACTGAAACATCTGGTACATCCGCCCATATAACAGGGTTTGAAATAACCGTATCTATTATTGGTTCTTCAATTTCAGGTTCTGCAAATAATAATTCGTTTTTTAGAATAGCTATATCTAAAACATTTAATATTCCATCAGAATTCATATCTGCATTAATGATATTTTTGTACTCTATACTTTCACCTTTTAAATAATTATCAAATGCAATAACATCAAAAATATCAAATTTTCCTGTTCCATTTACATCACCTTTTTTATCACTTAACTTTTCGGTACTTACTAACTGAACTCTAAAATTATCAATATAGAAATCAATAAGATTTTCAGGAGTTTCTACATATACATATATATCTTTAGCATCTAAAGGAATTTTATAATCGTTTACATAAAGACTTGTCCATGTACCTGATATAGTTTCTTTTAAATCTAGTTGTATGTATTGTGTTGCATCTGATGCATCAACATATTGCAATGTAAACTTTATCTCTTCATTATTACCTGTGCTTTGCATAGCATAACATGAAATATCATAAACACCACCAGCATTTGCAATACTACTAATGTTTATTTGTGACCCCTGCCAAGAAGCTGTTCTATCTTTAACGTACAAGCTTCCAGTTCCTTTGTACGATATATTAGAAACTTTTTCTATTGTTGAACTTCCTCTAGATGTAAAATCTCCTACACTATTTTCAAAATCTATGTTTAATAATTCTGTCTCTGCATTTACTTTTACAGATGTAAACATAAACATAACTATACTCAATAAAGTAAACATTAAAATTTTTATACATTTAACCAACATAAAATACCTCCATTTTATTAGTTTTTATACTAAAAATAGGGACCAAGGCCCCTATTTTTAGTAATTTATATTTATTTGAGATTAAGAAAAAATCCAACTATCAAATTCCATAGAATTATAGAATACAAAGTATAAATCTTTTGTTCCTGACAATCCTGAAATAGAAGCAGTTATATCTTTCATAGAGCCACCTGTAGAAGGAACATCAACATAACCTACTACTGTTCCTGTAGGTCCTCCTGTACAGATTTTTATAGCTCCACCTGTTGTTGAAGATACTTTTACACTAACTTTAGTAGCATCTTTTGAGAAATTAACATTTTTTAAACCAAGCCAATTTCCTGATTTTGCACTTACGTAAGTATTTCCACTTGTACCATTATTATTTACAGTTAATCCACCTTGATTATGAATTGTTTCTGCTTGAACAGTAACAAAAGGATTCAATGTTTGTACTGGAGCCACTCCTGACATTGTTGCCTTAACTGTTATATTACCATTTGAAACTGTTGCTTTGTCAACCTGTGTAGTTCTATAATTAAATGAATAACCCATTGCTGTTGCTGTTGCACGTGCATGATAGAATAAATAGTACTCATTTTTAAATTGGATAAGTGTATGATGATTATTGTTATAATTACCAAATTCTCCACCACCAACGTTAGGGAACATTACACCTTTATATGTAAATGGACCCATAGGACTACTGCTAGTCATATAACAGATTGCAGCATTTGATAGACCCAAAGTATTACCACCTGTATTCCAGTTTGAACAATAGCTATAATAATATGTATTACCGATTTTATTCATGCCAGAATCTTCAAAAATATAAGGAGCATCTATCAATTGTGCAGTACCTGATAAACTAATCATATCCGCACCTAATTTTACTACTCTAGCTGTTTTAGGATTTGCATTTTGTCCTTCTGGAACACCACCACCAAAATATAAGTACCCTGTTCCGTCTGTATCAATAAATACTGCTGGATCGAAAAGCCATGTTACATTTGCATTTGGTGTTGAACGAGATACAAGAGCTTTTCCAAGTGGATCTGTCCAAGGTCCTGTTGGACTATCACTGGTAAGAACGCCTATACCACTTGCATTATTTGCAAAGTATAAGAAGAATTTTTCTTTTCCATTTATAGTCTTATGTGCTGCAGCTGGTGCCCATGAATTACTTGCCCATTTTGCTGCACCATCTGAACCAGCTGTTTTAATAATTCCATGATCGGTCCAGTTCACTAAGTCGTCAGAAGATAAAACATTTAAAGTTTTAATTGTACTATAATTACAATCTACTAATTTACCTGCACTATCATAAGTAAAAGCATCATTTGTCATATAAACATATATACGCCCATTATACTCCATTACTCCTGGGTCTGCTCCAAATCTTTGAGTATAAATAGGATTGTTGTTGATAGCATTTTTAAAGCCTTTTGTTAATGTAAGTGAATCAAATTTCTTCTTCATTTCATCATTGTTTACTGTTATTGCTGTTGTTGTTGTAGTTTCACTTGCTTTTGTTGTTTGCACAGCTGTAGTAGTTGTTTCACTTACCTTAGTGGTTTCTATTGGAGTTTCAGTAACTTTCCCTAGTTTAACATTATCGCCCATTAAATATTGTTTCATTAAAGCCAAATCAGCAACATCTATTTTTCCATCTCCAGTTACATCGGCTGCTAATAGAGAATTGCCAGTTAGATTTGAATCGCCTATTAAATATTGACTTATAGAAACCAAGTCACCATTATTTATGTTACCATCACTTGTAATATCACCAAATAATATAGAACTGTTTGGTTTTGTAGTCGTAGTTACTACAGTAGTAGTTGTTTCTTGAACAGGTACTGGTCCATTAATTACTTTCCCTTGTGTTGCCATGATTACTTCATCAACATAAAAATCATCTGTTCCTTCTGTGGTTTCAAAATAAACAAATATATTTTTTGCATCTGATGGTATTGCAAAATTAGTGTTTTTTAATTGTACCCAATTTCCCATTGCTGTTTTAGCTTCTGCAATATGCATATACTTAGTTTCATCTGCGGCGTCTGTATATTGTAAAGACATATAGAAATTAGGTGATGCAATATTACTTCTAACGCAACCACTAAAACTCAATGATTTTCCAGCAAAATAATCTGAAATAGCATATTGTGTTCCATTCCAAGTCGCTGTTCTATTTCTTACTAACAAAGATTTGGTTCCTGCTTGTGCCACAGCACCACTATTTAAAACTTCAGCTTCTCCTCTTGAAGCCCATCCATCGGTTGGTTCTGAAGTATTTTCAAATGTACTATGAAAATAATAACCATTTGCATCAGGTTCAATTGTTGTAACCGTTCCACCTGAACCACCTGGATTTTTTCCATCGCCCCATTGAGATTCTGGAACTAATGTAGCCAAAGTTGTGTATGCCGGTTTGGCTTGATTATTAGAATTAAATAATAAAGGAGCATTTTCGCTTCCTATCCAAGTATTTGCATCGTTTGGACCCCATACACAAACTGCTGTTACGTTTTTAGTATTCATAGCTGCTTGGAATATGGCTTTATACTTGTCTGCTTGTTGTTGTAATGTGAATTTGCCGTTTTCTGTACTTATGTCTAATTCTGTTATTTGAACATTACAGCCAATTGCAGCATATTTTGCAAGTGCTGTTTTATATGTATCAATTCCTGTAAATCCACTCATATCAGCATTTATATGAGATTGCATTCCTATACCATCTAGAACTCCTTTTTTGTACAGTCCTGAAGCCATAGTTGCTATACTATCTCTTTTATGATCCCAATACTCGTTATAATCGTTGTAAAACAATTTACAACTACTAGGTGCATATTTCTTTGCATATGTAAATGCTTTTTCAATAAATGAATTATTTCCATATACTTGTACCCATGGAGATTTACCGTTTCCATAACCTGGTTCTCTAGCTCCGCCATAATTTTTTGTTCTGTTTGAATCATCACTTGTAGCTTCATTTACTACGTCATATGCATATAAGTTTAAAGAT
>Ga0209800_10000880_pt1 | contig 37907 bp, 58 predicted proteins | sample Higcelweek8metaG_FD_187174 | JGI IMG/M metagenome (GOLD analysis project Ga0209800, IMG submission 187174) | Freshwater pond sediment microbial communities from the University of Edinburgh, under environmental carbon perturbations - High... | ecosystem: Environmental > Aquatic > Freshwater >...
ATTAGAGTTATTACCTGAATCCGAATACAATCGTTATGTGCTAGGTAATTGGGATTTTGCTGATGACCCAAACCAATTGATTAAATACGAATGGATTAAACAGAACATATGGAATCCTACAGAAGAGAAGCCAGAAGCACTTGGTATTGACGTGGCAAGAGAGGGAAACGATAGAACAGTGTTTGCTTACACCAATACAAGTGGATATATAGGGAAAGAGATGTTTAGAAACCAAGATACAATGACTACGGCACAGTTAGCAATTGAAAGATTGAAAGAGAAGTCTATCGGGTACGATAAGACAGCAGCAGATGTTATAGGGGTAGGAGGTGGCGTTGTAGATGCCATGAGGAGTGCAGGGTATGCAATCATTGCTTACAATTCGGGGGAGTCTCCAAAGGGTAAGGCAGGGCATTTGTTTTTTAAGAATTGTAGGGCTGAGAGTTATTGGAAACTTAGAGAGGATTTGCAGAATGGAGTATATAAGTTAATTGATGACCAAGATTTGATTAAAGAGTTGCTTAATACTAGGTATAAGGTAACGGATAAAACCATACAGATTGAAAGTAAAGCAGAACTTAAAAAGAGGATAGGATATTCACCAGACATTGCTGATGCTTTAGTGATTGCTAGGTATGCTCTAAAAGGTAAGATGGTGTTACCTATAGGAATGTTCTAAATGTGATATTATATATAAAAGAGCGAAGGGATTTAATTGATTAACATACCACATGAGATATTATGATGTTAAAGGTTTATTAAGCGAGGGGAAAATAGAAGATATTCGCAAGAATGCTCTAAACGGAAGAAAAGAAGTTCTCATAGAAACATATCGTGATTATTACAATGGAAACCAATGGATTTCTAATGGTGCTTTCACTGATACTACAAGAAGTGGGAGAAAAGTATGGAAGATTAATAGCCCTGATCCAAGAGACTTAGGCATTAGTGATGGAGATTTAGCAACTTTCAATGTATGTAGTTCAACAATAGATATATACTCCAGTTACGGTAGAGGTTCAATTGATGACCAAAACAGTATCTCAATAGAAGATAACCAAGAGATAGCGGACAAGATTAATGAGAAGATAAACCTTGATACACTAATACAGCGTTCTATTACAAGAATGTCAGTTGATTCAGTTGTTTGCTGGAAGTATACCCAAGACCAATCATTAGAGTTTGTTGATTCTACGCAAGTAACACCAATATATCTTGAGGATAACATAGTGGGTACAGTAAGAATATACGAGATATCCTCCACCGATCCAATCATTGAAAAGAATAATGTACAGTTAGGCAAACTACAGAAGGCTGTTTATATGGAAATATGGATGCCTGTTGATAATAAGATGATGTTATACAAGTATGTAAATGAAACAGTAGTAGAAGAGGGAGAAGCCCCTTACGAGTTTAATCCATTTATATTTGTAGCTAACAAGGACAGTGAATTTGTAAAGTTTGATGAAAACAATCTTGAAGTGTCCGACATAGCCAAGATTATCCCCATACAGGATGCTATCAATAAAACAATGACTGAAACGGGAATAATCATATCTAAAGTGGCATTCCCTATGGTTAAAGTCATTAAAGAGATATTTGAAAAGGTAATGAGTAAAGAGATTGATGGAGAAGACTTAAAGAAACAGTTGTCTCAATTATCATTAGTAGCAGGAAAGATTATATCTGCTCCTATTGAAGTTGTACCTGGAGCTGGATTACCAAATGGAATAGACAGTTATGTCAATTCATTGTTTGATCAACTATATCGTATTACAGGAATACCAAAGAGCATCTATGTTACAGAGGGACTAGGAAACATAGCTACTGATACTCTGAGTATGTTCATGGAGTCTATGAAGAGAAAGATTGATGAAAAGAGAACTAACATTGAGAATGGAATTAAAAAGTATGTTGTAATGTACACAGGCGACCCAAGTATCAAAGATGATGTAAGTATTCAATGGGCTGGTATGTTAAGCATGAGTAAGAAAGAGAAAGCAGATATGTTAGTACAAGAGAAGAACGCTGGATTCCCATTGTCTTACATAGTACAAGGATTCCTAGATATTGCTGGAGATGCAGACAAGTATGATGAAATCATGGAAGCCTTAGGGGAAGCTGACCCAACACTTAAAGTAGAGATTGAGAGACAAAAGACTGCTAATGCAATTAAAGAAGAGAAACAAGCAGAACTAGACACTGTTAGAAAGCAGAAAGAGGAAACAGACAAGAAACTAAAGGAAGTAGAAATAGATAATGCTTTGTTGATGAACGCATTAAATTCGTAATAAACAAGAATGCGAGAAACAGAAATAGCTATACTAAAAGCAAGAAAGAGAGCTAATATTAAAAAGGAATTAGTTCTTAAAGAAGAGATAAACTCCAAGATTGAATCTGTTGATGTTAAAGCTACTACAGCCATTGAACTGTCTAACAAAGTTATAGATAGCCTAAAAGAAACCAATCATGCGTTAGAAGTCATTAAGGAGCTTCCAATTAAGACTATAGAAGGGAAGCCAGGGGAAGATGGATACACTCCTGTAAAGGATGTAGATTATTTTGATGGTAATGATGGTTATACTCCTGTAAAGGGAAAAGATTATTTTGACGGTAAGAATGGAAAGACTCCAAAGAAAGGAGAGGATTACTTCACACCAGAAGAAGTAAAACAATTCAAAAAAGAGGTTACACCTAAGAAGGGGAAGGATTATGATGATGGTAAAGATGGCTCTCCTGATACTCCTCACGAGATAAGAAATAAACTTTCTACACTTAGGGGTAGAGAAAGACTTGATGCTAAACATATACAGAATATAGATAAATACGTATCATTAAGTGTTACGCAAACAATGGGTGGTGGACAGGGCGGTGGGAGTTCTTATACATTACCTACGGCAAGTCCTACAGTTCTTGGTGGTATTAAAATTGGTGATAGAATAACAATAGACGCTAATGGAGTATTAAGTGCTGATGTTCAAACAGGTGCTACAGGAGTACAGAGCGTAGTATCAGGAAATGACATAGCAATTGATAATACTGATCCAGTTAATCCAGTTGTATCTTTTATAGGAACAATACCAACAGATACTAATCAATTGACTAATGGAGCAGGATTTATAACAGCTGAAACTGATCCAGTATGGGAGAGCGAGAAGGTAAACTATGCTACTAAGAGTTTTGCTATAGCAATGTCCGTAGCCTTATAAATTATTAAATACAACAATGAAAAAGAGAATAACAACATATACATTTGATGCAAGTGCAGGTACAATCACCTTTGGGTTTTCACCAGAGATTGAGGGATTCTCTTTAATAACAAACGTTGTTGATAATGTAGTTATATATCAATTCAATGACAATAACTTGGGTGGTACAGTATTAACAAATGTATTAACGCTTACATACGATACATCTTCAATGAGTGATACTGATGAATTAATGATTCTTTATGACGATGGGGTTGATACAGCAACTGTAACAGCCAATGCGGGGACTAATCTTAATACTTCAGCTTTGGCAGTAGAGACAGGTGGTAATTTAGCAGCAATAAAGGCTAATACAGATGACATTGAAACATTACTTGGAACAATAGAAGGGAATCAGTTACCAGATGGACACAATGTAACTATAGACAACGTATCAATAGACGTAGATACAGGACTCACAGGCTTGGCTACAGAAACGACATTGTCCAGTATAGATGGAAATGTAAACACTATAGCGGGTGGGATTGGTGCTTTAGCTACTACTGATTCAGTACAGGCGTTAGGCACTGCAATGACTGATAATACACAGGTAACACAGATAGTTAATGCAACGGGAGATGTTGTTACAGTTACAGGAAACAAATTAGATGTAAATGCGAGTATAGACACAACAGGACTTGCTCTGGCTGCTAATCAACAGACTGATGCTCTTACTGATGCAGAATTGAGAGCCACAGCAGTACCAATATCGGGTACGGTAACAGCAAACACAGGATTAGATTTATCGGGTTTGGCTACGAGTGCAAAACAATTACCCGATGGGCATGAAGTAGAAGTTAATAATTTCCCAACAGAATATCCATTACCCGCTGCACAAATAACTACGCTAACACCACCAGCTGCAATCACAGGGTTTGCAACCTCTGCTAAACAGTTAGCTGATAACCATCAAGTAACAGTGAGTAATATAGCTAATACGCCTGTAATAACAGGGTTCGCTACTGAAACAACTCTTGATTCTATTAAAGATACGGATGGTATTAAAAAGATTACCGACGCTCTACCTACAGGAACAAACTCCATAGGGAAAATAAGTGATATAACAACATCTATTATACCTGGTACAGGTGCTACTAATCTAGGGAAAGCCAAGGGTAGTCAAGTTGGTGCTACTGATACGGGAGTTGCAATACTTGGCAAATTAAGAGCTGCTGACTCACATACGGATGAAGATGAAGGAGCTTATGATACCTTCTCCATGACTGATTTTCATGAGTTGAGAACTAAAGACCAGAGGGCGATTGACTTGGCAAACTGTAACGTATACACGGATTACACGGCTATTTCAAACGACACTACAGGAATTGCTAACTCTACAAACCACGTCTTTGGAGCAGGGGCTGTAACCTTTAATAAAGTGAATGGTGCTGATAATACCGTCTATGGTGGAGTTTACAAGACAATGACAGCTTTTGATGTTTCTGAAATCTTTGAGGCTGGAGGATTTGTAGGGATTGGTGCATATCTACCATCATTGACGAATGTGATAAATGTATTTTTGAGAATAGGTACAGATACAACAAACTATAACTGTTGGACTTGGCCAGTTGCCAACCTAACCGCAAGCACATGGATGAACCTACGAACACCTGCCGCCACTCCTGACTATGCACGAAACGCAGGGAACGGATGGAATACAGCGGCTATCTCTTATGTTGCTTTTGGTGTTGAGTTTAACTCTGAAGCAAATACATTGTCAGGGATTATTATAGATCATGTCCACATGGTGGGAGGGCGTATAACTTCTACAGATACATCAACTGCTATTACCACGAACGTTAATACTGCAAATATGAATATATTAAAAGTGGGTGGAACTCCTACTGACACGGGGAATGGGACAACTTCTGCTGGTACATTACGGGTAACAGTATCTTCAGATACAACGGGAGTGTTGAGTGTCGATGACAACGGTGGAGCTTTAACAGTTGATAATGGAGGCACGTTTGCAGTTCAATCCACAAACCAAGCAAATAGTGGTGTAGACATAGGAGACGTAACAATCAATAACGCAGCGGGTGCAGCAGCGGTAAACATACAGGACGGTGGTAATACTATAACAGTAGATGGTTCTGTAACAGCGAATGCAGGAACGAACTTGAATACCTCTACTCTAGCAGTAGAATCAGGAGGGAATCTAGCTTCTATTAAAACAAACACAGATAAAATACCAGCTCTTGGACAAGCGTTAGCGGGAGCTTCAGTACCAGTTATATTACCCGCAGCAACTATAACAACCTTGACACCTCCAGCAGCTATAACGGGATTTGCAACTTCAGCTAAACAGGATACTATAGCAGGATATGTAGACGGTATTGAAGGTTATGTTGATGGTATAGAGGGTTTATTGACAACAATAGATGCTGATACAAGCAATGTATCTACAAAGATTGATACTTTAGCTGGAGCGGTAGCAGGAACAGAGGTTCAAGTTGATGTGCTTACAATGCCAATGACTACAGTACAAGGAACTATAACAGCAAACTTGAGTGCTACGGATAATGCAGTACTAGATGATATTGCAGCTAACCAAACAGATGGAACACAAAAGACGCAGATTATAGATTCAGGAGGCGAGGCGGTAACAGTAACAGGCGGGAAGCTAGATGTTAATGCTTCTATAGATACTACTGGATTAGCTACTTCTGCAAAACAAGATACGATAATAGGACATATAGACGGCATAGAAGGCTATGTAGATGGGATAGAAACAACACTAACGGCAATAAATAATAAATTGGTTACGGGAACAGATATAGGGGACGTAACAATTAACAATAGTACAGGTGCGAATGCAGTTAATATACAAGACGGTGGTAATACTATAACAGTAGACGGAACGGTAACCGCTAACACGGGATTATCCCAACCTCTCACTGATACTCAATTGAGAGCGACTGCTGTACCAATATCAGTAGCCACAATACCTTCTCATAATGTAACTAATGCAGGTACTTTTGCAACACAAGCTACACTAGCAGCGGAAACAACAAAGGTAATAGGAACAGTTAATGTAGCAGCAGCACAATCAATAGCAGTAACACAATCAGGAACTTGGGACGAGGTAGGGATAAACGATTCAGGAAACTCTATAACTGTTGATGGAACTGTACTTTTAGGAGCAAACTCTGGAGTCGATATAGGGAAACTAACAGCAAACCAATCAGTTAACGTTGCTCAAATGAATGGGGCAACAGTTACAATGGGCAATGGTGCGGCAGGAACAGGCGTTCAAAGAGTTACGATAGCTTCTGATTCTACAGGACAGATTAAACTAGCAGCAGGAACGGCAGGTATAGGTAAACTTACAGCTAATAGTGGAGTTGATATTGGGGATGTAGATATTTTAAGTATTGCAGCAGGAAACAACAATATTGGTGATGTAGATGTAGCCTCTATAGCAGCAGGTACAAATATCATTGGTAAGGTTGGACACGACATAACAGGGATAGGGCATGGAGTTAAAACAGTAACAACAGCGGGAACAGATGTAGCTTTAGCAGCCTCTACAGTATGTAAAAAGGTTGATATTCAAGCTCAAACAGATAACACATCGCTGATAGCAGTTGGTGGTAGCGGAGTTGACGCAACAATAGCGACTGGAACAGGGATTGTATTAAATCCAGGAGATACATATTCATTGGAGATTGATAACCTAGCAGACGTATATATAGATTCTTTAGTTAATGGTGAGGGTGTGAGGTTCACATATTACACATAAGATTAACAATAAACAATTATGGGAGTAAACAATATATTCAAGAGTTTATACAACTATGTTACCAAGACTGGCACTGAAACCCTAACCAACAAGACAATAGACGGGGATTTAAACACGGTACAAGACTTGGCGTATTCTTCTATTAAGAGTGATAGTAGAACTGGTGCTGATGCAAAATTGGTAACAGGGACGGCTGGAACATCCACAAACATTTTATACTGGAATGGGGACGGGGACGCCGTATCTTCAACTGGTCTTTCTTGGACTAGGGATGCAACCAACTGTAATACTGCTTCGGCAACGCCTGTATTTGCACTTGCTGCCCCTGGAGTATATATCTTTACAACATATTACGCAGCGAATGAAGCAAGTAACCCATACTGTGAGACGGCTTTGATATCTGCCGATGGGACTACTAGAAGCAATGTAACTATTCTGCAGAATGGTTCAGCAGTAACAATTGGGATGTCTAATTTGAATGTGACAATAACTCAAACCTCTGGTGTTACACTAACTATGCAGTGGAGTTGTATTAGATTAATATAACCGTTAACAGAATGATTAAAAAAGAACATACATTGTTAAAGTTGATAATCACATTCACACTAGCATCGGCTTTGCTATTGTTCATCAAGCCAATATCTCTATTACTAGGTAGTTTCTTTATTTGGGTATTCTTCCATCTATGAGTAACATATCAACACAAAATAGACTAGAACAATTGAATATGATGAAGAGTAACTTGACTAGAGTATCTGCTATGAGTGAGTTGCAGGCTACTCAATTAGTTAGGGTTATCTTTGGAAATAAGTACGATCTAACTAACAGAAAAGACATAGCTGATTTATTAGATGCTATTGATGCAGAGATAGAGAACAATCTAAGACCAGCTGCACTTGTAACAGTAGAGAGTGCTATAGAAGCCTCTGTATTGCTTGGTGTAGGGCAAGTTGTATCTTCTTCACTATCTAAGACGGGTATAGATGCTACTAAGTATTTAGACTTGGGAACTAGACTAGCTAATAATTATGCTAATCGTGTAGCAGAAGATGGATTAAGACTATCTCAGAGAATATGGAATGATGCAGATATTAAATCAGTGTACAAGGAAATATATACATCTATTCAGAAGGGGGATAGTTTATTTACCTTAGGAGCGAACATTGAGAAACAAGTTGCAGCAGGTACACCAGCATATAATATTAAAAGAGCAGCACACAATGAAATGGTTTATGCTTATACAAATTCTAAGTATGATATAGCTAAGGCTGAAGCTGATGAATATGGGTTAGATACTTGGGCAAGGATAACAGTATCAAAGAGTCATGTAGTTGAGGATATATGTGATGACTTAGCAGGTGAATATCCTATAGATGAAGCACAACGCCCCCCCTTTCATGTAGGTTGTCAATGTGAGTACGAAACCTTTGTTAAAAGGAAGTAATTGCGTAACATTTATAATGTGATATATTTATAGTGTAGCTCTATATAATTTAAGACTTTAGGTAAATGGAAACTAAAGAAAATGTTGAGGTAAAGAACCAACCTGTCATTGAGGAAGCCGCTAAGGAATCCGAGAAGACAAATGATTCTACAACCGAGCATACATCTGAGAAGCCAGATAAAAGCACGGACATAATTAAAAGTCAGACAGGGCAAATACAAGCACTTCAGAAACAAATTGAAGAACTCAAAGCCAAGCCTGATGTTAAGTCTGCTCTTAAAGAACTGTTGGGAGATGTAAATGTGGAATCAGATGTAGATCCACTAGAAGCTCTAAAAAGTGAGTTTTCTTCTCTTAAATCTGAATTAAATCAGACAAAGGCAGAACAGAAAAGAGATGCGTATATTGATAATTTACAGGGGGTAACAGAAGCAACTAAGAAATATCTGAAGAAGAGGGTAAACCCTTCTGATGATTTAGAAGCGGTTGTTAATACTGAGTTAGAAATGATAAATGAGGTTATTACTTCAAATACACCAACAACCAGTGATAGCAGACCAAACTCAATTGGTTCAGTAAAAGGCAACGTAACAGATGCTGATTACATTCTAAATAACCCTGAGAAATTCAAATCCTAGAGTAGAGCAATTTTTATTTTTTAGGATTTACTAAAATGGGTGCAGTAACAAGTAACTATAACAATCAATCTTCCGCTGGTGCAGCAGGATCAGTCGCTTATGCGATAACTCCATTTGCAATGGCAAAAGGTATTCAAACCTTAAAAAGCAACTTGGTTGTTACAAGCAAAATTAGAAACGTATCTGAAATAGCCAAAGTACAAGGTGGTGGTTATGCAGACAGCATTAGATTCCCTAAGTGGGGTTCTCTAACGGCTCAGAATAAAGCAGTCGGAACAGAAGCAACACGACAACAGGTAACAATGACCAAAGTCGACTTACAGTTAGATACTTTCAAGACTGTTGACTTCTTAATCGAAGATTTCGGTGGATTATTCACACCAGCAGCAAAAGAAGCATTTGCAATCGAAGCAGGTGCAGCAATCGCACAAGCAATTGAAACTGATGTTATCTCTAAGTACGCAAGTGCTGGAGTAGATACAGGAGATGTTGATACAGCAGCTTCAGTAGCTATGATTTCAACCTTGAAGAAACTTGCAAGAATAAACAAATGGAGAAATACAAGTCCATTCATTGCAGTTTGGGGTTCACAAGGTGAGTACGATCTATTGAACGACTCAACATTCAAGCAACATATGGTAACTGGTGGAGACCAGAGTGCAATCAGAGATGGATTCATAGGGAACATCTACGGATTCCAGAACTATGTCTCTAACATGATGCCAGCAGTAGCAGGTTCTCCAAGTGCAGAGCATGCAATTGCATTCCAACCAGAAGCAATCGCAATCGCATTTGTTGATATGACTACTCAGAGTCTTCCAGGCGTTGAAGTAACTCCAATGAATATCTCAGATGATGAGGGTAACCTTGTCTACTCAATGAGAAGTATCGTTGGTTACAATCAATTAGCTAGAGGATTAGAAGTATCATTTGATACAATCTATGGAATAGCAGTTGTAGAGCCAACACTCTTAATTGATGTTACATACGGAGCATACTAATCGTTGCTATACTTAGTCCCTTCGGGGACTGAGATATGGAAATGAAAGACTTTATATGGGTTACGCCTAACCCTGAAATTGTTACACGCTTCATTGCCTTACCGCCTCGGCTTAATCTCGGTTGCGATATATGGACTGAGGTATATATTGGTGAAAAACTTCTCATACATAAATCGTATCTACAAGTAATGCTTAACCGCGGATTCATGATCGGGGATAAAGGATTCATATTCGATACCTGGGAGGAAGCAGAGAACTCTCCTAGTAAATATAAGATTAAGGTAACAGAATAATGAAAATATACTACAAGTTTACGAATGCTATTAATGGGGGACTTGGTGTGCTTGGGAAAGGGATACAACAAGGATTAGTTAATGCAGGGCATGAGATTGTAGGAAGTAACCCTGATATATGTTTTTGTTATGGTATGCCTAACACTCTAATAGAAACCAGAGAAAAGTTTCCTGATAAAAAGATTGTTTACTATACTGTATTTGAATCAAGTAAATATCCTGTAGGTTGGATAGATACTATCAAGAAGAGCAAACCAGACTTGGTATTAACAGCCTCTAAGTTTAATCAATGGGTATTGAAACGACAAGGTATAGAATCAAAGGTGTGGCATCATGGTATAGATGATAGATGGCAGTATAAAGCTAGAAGAGATGATGGAGTATTTACATTCATCCACTGGAACGCCTACGAATGGCGAAAAGGATGGGAGATAGTACTTGGTGCTTTCCTAGAGGAATTCGATGTTAGTGAGCCAGTACAGCTCGTTATGAAGGCAAGGGATAGAGGGAATGGCAATTGGTTAATACCTCAAGTAGGAGATGGATTAGTTGCTCCTAATGTGAAAGAGATAATTGGACATATATCAGATTTAGAAATGACTGAAATGCTAGAGACTGCTGATTGTGGAGTATTCCCTGTTAAAGGTGAAGGTTGGTTCATGCCTTCGTTTGAATGCGTAGCTCAAGGTATTCCTGTTATACTCCCTAAGCAAATGGCAATGAAAGAACAATGGGGAACAGGGTATTTAGATTGTGGTATTGAGGGGTATGTAAATGCTTCACCACGATATCCAGGATTTATGATAATGCCAAGTAAAGACGGTGTTAAAAAACAAATGAGATGGGCATACGAACATGAGGAGGAGTGTAGAGAACTAGGAGAAAAAGGTAGCAAAGAAGTGTATAATAAATATAACTGGAGAAGAATTATTAATGAGCTTGAGAGCTATTTAAGTTTAGTTTAGATTGCTATGTTTATTGTAAATCAATGCGGAAGGATAGTTGATTTGCCAGAAGAAATGGAAGAGTCTGGATTTAAGCAGGCAAAAGTTGTTCTTTCTATATCGGATTCTTTAATGGAGAATGGTAACTATGTAGCTCCTTCGGGAGGACAGGGTGGGGTGTTAGTATCTAAGAGTGGTAGAAACCTTAGAAATGATATTCTTGCTAAGTTCCCTGATGTCATAAGAGACTCGGAGTATATAGAAAGACATGTCAATGCAGAAGAAACTAAATTAATTGTTCCTAAAAATGATAGATCCAAGGTACGCAGAAATGCTAAAACAACCAAAGTATCTAGTAAAAGATAGGGAGTCAGGCAAGACTTATATAGCATTTGAAAGTTACGCTAAGAAACTAGATGGCAATGGATTTGATATTATAGCTAAAGAGGGGGAGAAGGATTTTGTGATGGTTAAAAAAGACAAGGGAAACAAAAAGGGGAAAGGGAAATAAGTTAATACAGTAGAACAATGTCAGATATATATTCAATGTTTAGAAAGTTCATCAATGATGATGTAACGGATTATTCCATGCCCGATTTAGAAACACTCAAGTTCTTAGACAGCGGGATTCTAAAGCTATCCGAATTCGCAGATAAAAGGATTTATGAGGACATAACTATCACAAGTACAGACATCGCAAATGGTTATAAAGATTTAACACATGATTGTCTTTCTCTTATCTATACCGATATGCCATACGAGGGTGTTTACTGGCAATTAGACGGACTCAGAAGGATTGTATTTTGGGATACTGATTATATTACAGAGGGTACTTTTGATTTCAAGTACAAGACTACATACAAGATGTTTGATGGTGCATTAAGAGATAATGCTTACTTTGATTATCCAGATAGCTCTAGTCTTGATCTAGGCATTGTATTTTGGGCATTGGCACAATATCAGTCAGTTAATGGAATCATTGCTCCTGATGGCTCTAGGAACGCTACAATAAGTAAATCAGAAGAGGGGCTAAGCGTATCTTATTCCTCAGCAGAAACATTAGACATGAGTTCCCCTTCGGCACTTAAAGAAAGGGCAATAGAGTTGTTCCAAGGATTGAATAATAAATCTAAATATATCTTTTCAATAACAGTATGAGTTTATATCCAGAAGATGAAACATTATATAGCGTATACCATGTAGCAGATAGTAACTCTACCAAGATAGGTAACTATTCATCTACAGCGGCGTTTACTATTCTCATAAATATCATTAGAAGGAATGAAGATACCATTGCAGTAGTTGGTGAAGACATGGGAGAGTATGTGGCTAATGTAAATGGTAAGTATACTAACGCAAGTAATATCAGAGAAGGCGACAAGCTAGTCTATGGAACTTTTGAATACATAGTTGTCAATAAACCAAAGTATATAAGATTGTTTAATAGTTACAAGTTAATACTCAATACCAACAATGGTAGACATTAGTATAGATACAAAAGAAGTTGATGCTTGGGTAAACAATCAATCGAATAGGGATAGGGCAAGAGGGTATGCAATGGTTATGATGAAGAACAAGCTCGTTGAAATGGTTAAGAAGGCTATAGAAGGACATAGTTCTACAGGAGAGTTGTCCAGTAGCGTTATTGGAGAGTCTAGCCCTGAAGAGATAGCTATATACTCTAAGGTTTATGGCGACATTATACTTGAGTACGGAAGGAAACCAGGTAAGATGCCACCAGTAGAAGCGTTAAGACAGTGGGCAAGTGATAAGTTGGGAGACCCAAGTCTAGCGTATCTAGTAGCAAGAAGCATAGCTAGAAAGGGTACACAAAAGTATAGGGACAAAGCCCCAAAGGAATTGACTATGCTTATAGAAGAGTTCGAGAAGGATTTTATGGATAAGGAGTTAGATAAGTTATTAAATGAATATACAGAATGAAAATTGCAACAGTTATTAGTAATCTTAAAACACTGTTTACTAATATGTCTTGGACTTCAGACAGTGGTACGGGTACAACAAAGTTCCAAGGAGTATTCACTTATCCCAATTGGGCAAACGATGCAGGATATCCTTTTGTAGTTATACTTGATCCAACTGGAAGTGGTGCGAGTATTGATAACATGAGTATAGATTTTAACACTACTATACAGGTATCTATGTGTGTTAATTATGGTACAATAGATAAACAAACAGAGGATGAGAAGATAGAGGAGTCTATGCTAAGGCTAAGAGAAGCTTGGGATTATGTTAAAACAACGCTCTTTGACAAGACTACTATGAGTACAATCGGAGTAGATTGGGATATGAATCCTAGCTACAATGATGACTTTGATTCAGGTAGAAATCTTTATAAGAGAACAATTAGCTTAGTTGTTAAAGAGTATATAAGTCGTGCCTAAGAAGATTATTAAAAAGGAGAAAGGGGAAGAGTTAGTGTATGTACCGAGCCTAGGGACTACAGTAACAAGAAATAAATTATTAGAGTTACAAAAAAATGGCAAATGAACATGTAGGAAGAAGAAGGGAAATAGGGTGGATTGTGGAAGCGACTAGAGGAACAGTCCCAACATTAACTGGTTCTTTAATGTATCCTCATGATGGGTTTGATTTCAAACCTGTTATTGAAAAGGTTGCAGATGAATCAGCTATGGGTTCTATTCCTGGAAGACAGGGAGCAGATATAGTTAAAGAGTATTCTCAAGGTTCAGTTCCATTTATACTCCAGGACTCTATGCTTACGGATTTAAGTAGAATGGTTTGTGGACAGGCAGGTTCAGTAGTATCTACAGTAACAACTTATGATGTACTTAATAGCAATATTCACAACTCATACGCAATAGTTACAATTGATCCAGTATCAGGCAAAAAGCAATACCCATTCGGAATGCTTAACAACCTTACACTCAATGCAAATAGAGATGAATATGTAACAGGAACAGCAGAGTTTATTGCAGGAAAAGAAGCGGCTGCAACTTACACAACACCAGCATACGCAGCAGCAACAAGATTTAATTGTGCAGATGTTACGATTAAATTAGCAGCAAACTATGCGGGATTAGCAGCAGCAAGTGCAACACCTCTAAAGAACGTTCAACTTAATGTAGAGAAGAACGTAGATATTGATTTTAGTCTAGGTTCAACAACTGCTACAAATATCTATAACCAACAAATGGGGTTAACAGGTTCTTTAACTGGAACATTTAATACTACAACTTTGAAGGCTTTAGGATTAGCTGAAACTACTCAGGCAGTACAGATTGATATAAGTAATGGTGCTTGGAAGTGGAGTTGGATAATGCCTAATGTAGACTTCTCAGATTGGACACCAAGTAATGACAAAGATGCTTATGTAACAGAAACATTGACGTTTAATACTAATTACGGAGATAAGACAAATGGATTCTTGATTCTAAAGGTAGAAGATTTATAATTTTAGCTCTTAAAGAAAATGGAGATACAAGGGAGAGAGTGTAAAGAAATAAAGATAGGAGAACATTCCTATTGGTTCATTGAAAAATATAAAGGTGGTGATGTAAGAAAAATGTATAACATAATGGTTGTCAAAGGGAAGCTATCATTGAAAGAAGGAACGATATTGCTTAGATTACCTAAGATATTCTCAATATTATGTTTGAGGGTTGATGATGATGTAGAACCAACACTAGAATTGATCGATAATCTTTCAGTTAGTGATTATACGAAGATACAGAACCAGGTTATCGAGGAGGTTACAAACCTTTTTACAGAAATACAATAGAAGAAGTTGAGAATAAGATAAGAGCGAGTGTTCTTTATAATTCTATGGAGATACCTTTTGAACTTGTTATTAGTAGGTTATGTGAGAAATTTCATAAACTACCGTCAGAGATATTAAACGAGGATTGGGAATGGACTCAAATACTTATGGTTACAGACAAGATAGACAAAGAGAAAACAAAAATTGGAGGGAATATAAACCAATTGAAAAAAAAGAATGGCAGATAAAGAAAAGAGTTTACTACTTAAAGCGAATTTTCAAGATAATGCTAGTAGTGAAATATCAAAGCTAGGTAAAAATACAGATGCAGTTTCAGTATCCATGAGTAAAGGGTTCAAGGCTGCTGCAATAGCCGCTGCTGCCGTTACTGCTGCCGTTACTGCTGCTTCAATAGCCATTGCTAAAATGGGAGAGAGAGCAGGAGCATTGCAGGAGGTTACAGCAGGGTTTGAACGTAACTTTGGTAAACAAGCAGATGCCCTAAAGAAACTACAAGATGCTTCTGGTGGTATGATTGATAACTATAACCTCATGAGGGTTGCTTCTAAGGCTGCCAATACTGGTGTTACTAAAGACGTAACAAAATTAGCAGGAGTGATGACTACAGTACAATTCAAAGCTGATGAAATGGGTATAGGGTTTGAAGAGATGTTTGAGAGTATGGTACAAGCTATTGCGAGAGGATCAGACATGATGCTTACTAAGCTTGGTGTCGTTATCCCCGAGTCGTTGACTAAATCAATGGAGAAAATGACTGAAACCCAGAAGACAGCAGCTCTTATGAATTACGTTATTAAAGAGGGAGCTAAGGTTGCTGGTGAATATGGGACTGCAACAGTGTCAATATCAGACAAACTTGATGCACTTAAAGCGAGTTTTGTGAATCTCAAAGATGGAGCGTTGGTACAGATGACTCCTATGTTAGATACTATTATTACAGGATTCACAAACTGGTTGGGAATGATTGAGACTGCTTTCGCTCCAGGAATAAAAGTGCTGTCCGATACACTTGGTGCTAAAGGTGGTTTGCTTGAAGCAATTACCAAGTTGTTTAACCCAACTGATGAAGCTAAAAGAAAAACTCAGGATCTCACACAACAAGGATTCAGTGCAGTAGTTACAACGCTTACGGAGAAAGGCGGACTCATAGAATCATTAACGAATTTGTTAACAATGTTTAATAATATGAGTACTACGAATGCACAGGGACAGATTAGCCCATTGGTTACAGTGTTCCAGACTCTTGCAGGTGCAATTAATCTTGTTGTACAAGGTTTGCAAGTACTTACAGCATGGGGGATTATGGTTAAGGGTGCTACAGCAGGTGGAGTAGAACAATTGGCTATTACTTCTAGTACTAAAACAAACTTAATGACTCCAGTGGCAGCTCCATCTCTCAAAGCCCCTGTTATTGGATCAAATTCAACACCAGCCGCAGGAGGATTTACTACAGCTACTCAAAAGTATTTTGGTTCAAATGCTACTGGTGGTATGGCTTCTGGGTGGACTCAAGTTGGAGAGAATGGTGCAGAGATGGTTAAACTCCCAAGTGGTTCACATGTATACAATAATCAAGATTCTCAGAAGATGGGGAATGGTGGTATCACAATAAACATTAACGCCCCTACCTATGGAATAAATGACTTAAAGAGTTCAATATTAGAAGCTGTCAACGAGGCTACAGCAAGACAAAATAGATTAGCTAATTACAATTTACTATGACAAACCTAGTCCTATACGGATATCAAAACTTAAACAATTCTAAAATGATACTTACAAGTACTCCAAGTTTAAGGGGAAACGCAAGTGTTATACAGAAGATATCTAATGCTAGATTCTCTGGTAGTACTGTAGTTGATAAGAAAGTAAATGATAAACAAATAGCATTCAGTGGTGTTGTTAAAGCTACAGATACCCTCTCGTTAGAAGATGTGATTAAAGAATATTCACTTGCACTTTCTAAAGAGGATAGATATCTAAGAGTAAGTCCTAACTGGTACGACTTCACACCTTTAGCAGATGCTTCAGGCTTTCAGATACTAGGAGATACAACTGGACTCACCTTTGATACAACTTCGTTCCAGAGTGGTAGTGGTAGTATTAAATTTGATAGTGATGTAAGCGTAGCAGCGGGATACAGTGGTTTATATACTCTATCAGGAACAACAAGTAATATATCAGATTATATAACCGATGGTGCGTTAGAGGCTTGGGTATACTTGCCACAAACAGCAGGTGTTACAGGTATTACAATAAGAGCGGGAAATGATGTATCTAATTACTACACAGCAATAGCTACAACACAATATGATGAGACAGCATTTGAGGCAGGTTGGAATTTTATAAGTCTATCTATAAGTGATTGTACAATGACTGGCGTAGTTGATCCATATTCCTTTGGTGCTTATGTATATCTAACAGTAAACTATGGAGCATTAATGACTGATAGAAGCGACTTTAGATTCGGAGGTATGTTATTCCAACAGGAAAGTAGAACTAGAAATTATAAATCGTATACAGCAGAATTAACGGTAAGCGATAACCATTATGATATCAGTAGAGCCAATTGTTCTCTATCAATACTAGCTTATGAAGGCGTAGCAGAATCCACAGGAGATTATAATGTGTTAGGTTTGTCTAATCAGACTGCTGCCTCAACTTCCGCAACAGTTACTTTTGATGGTAGCCACACACCACTTCCCGTAATCTCAATGAATATAGATGCGGCGACAAATGTGAGTTCTATTGAATTAGCAAACACAACAACTGGGGATAGCGTTGATATAACAAGGACTTATGTGGCAGGAGATAAACTTGTAATTGACACAAAGAATAGAAGTATAACTGCAAACGGCTTAGCTGTTGATTATAATGATGTTCTGCCAAGGTTTGGGTTAGGGGAAAATATATTACAGGTAGCAGTATCTACAACAACCTTAGAGACTATTGATGAACTTACATATAATTCTAATTTAACAGGAGAAGTCTAATGAGTACACTATTAGCAGAACAAACAACAAACTCTGGAGGATTAAACTATTACACAAATACCTCTAGGAGTTGTCAGACTTTCACAATGCCTTACGGTTACGATACTCTTGAGTACTTTAACTTGTATCTTAAAAATGGTGGTTCATACTCTGGAACTTATTATGTATATCTATATGCTACTTCTGGAGGTGTACCAACAGGGAGTGCTTTGGCAAGTGCAACTATGGCTGGTGGATCAATTGCAACTTCATATAACTGGTATACGTTTGATATAGCCAATACAACAGTTACTCCAGGAGCAAAATATGCAATCGTAGCCTATGCAAATGGCTCTTCTTCTACGAGCAATGGTGTAGCATGGGGACACGATAACAGTTCTGGCTTTGCTGGTGGAGACTCGTTCTGGTCAAACAGTAGTGGTTCTTCATGGACTTCATTATCAGGAGATTGGACATTCCAAGCATACGGGACAGTTGGAGTGGTAGTTCCTACGGTAACAAGTGCGGCAGCTTCGAGCATAACAGCAACAGGTGCAACTCTTGGAGGAAACGTAACTAACGCAGGTGGAGGTACGGTAAGTGCTAACGGTGTTACATATTCAAGTACATATTCACCACCAAGAAAAAACATTGAACCTACAGTAACGATAGGTAGTGGCACAGGTGCGTTTAGTCAAGCGATAACAGGACTCACACCAAACACAACCTATTATGTTAGAGCATGGGGTACTAATCAGGCTGGAGATGGATACGGTGCTGAGATATCGTTCACAACTGCAAGTACTACACCTACTGTAACAAGTGGGAGTTCTAGCAATATAGCCTCTACTACAGCGACGGCAACAGGTACAGTTGTCAGTGATGGTGGTGCTACAGTAACAGAAAGGGGAATTGTCTATGATACTTCTACCGCCCCAACAACAAGTGATAGCAAGATAACTGCTGGAACTGGCACAGGTGCGTTCACAGGTAATATAACGGGATTAACAGCAGCCACTTTATACTACTGGAGGGCATACGCAATCAATGCTAATGGTACTGTATACGGAACGGAGTACACTTTCACAACCAAGACAATTATTACACAATGGGCAACCTCAGTTACTTCGGTGAGTGCGGGTACTTTAACTAAGGTAAGTCTCCCATTAAAAGAGATTCTAGGGGCTTCTAGTACGGCGACAGTCAAGGTTTATAGCAATGCCTCTACTGCACCTGATGCACTACTTGCTACTGCTACAAAGACTGTAACAGGCTCAAATTATGTATGGTATGATTTTACTTTTAACCAAGCACTTTCTGCTACTACAGCATACTGGATTGTGTTAGATACTCCATACTCAATAGGAACAAGACACCAATATTGGGCATACGATACAGGAGGAACTTATGGAGATACCAAGTACTCTGTAGACAACACAGCACATTGGAGTGCTGCCATAACAGGTTGTGCAGCGTTCCTTGTAACTATACAGCCAAGCCTAACAGTAAGTTATGATATTACGGTAGATTATAAAAAGAGATATCTATAATGGAGAAAAAGTATTCAGTAAAAATATACGATAGAGCAGGTACTACCTTTAGAGGTAACTACGATCCAATTGGTGGCTACTCATTCACTAAAATGATTAACAGTGGCGTTGGAGAATTGACTATAGACTTAGCTAGAAAGTTTGATACTTATAATGTGGCAAACGATATCAATCTACTCGACGAAATTCAGATATGGGTACAGGATAAAGATTCTTCAGGAACTAAAATATACTCTGGTTATGTAGCAGAGATTACAGGATATATAAATGGCTCAAGCCAAGGAATTAAACTACGAGTGTTGGGATATGTTACAAGGCTTGGATACACACTAGATTGGGACGGTACAAACGTATCTATAGCTAGGAATTCTTTAACACCAGGAGAACTGGTCAAGGATGTTATTGATGATTATAGAACTACTGTAGCCGATGACAGGATTAACTATGGAACTTCTACAGTAAATGTAACAGGTACGGATATCTCATATACGAGTAATGTTAAAAGTTGTTTAGAAACTATTGAGAGGGCAAGGGAAATGGCGGGTGAGGATTGGTTCTGGTATGTAGATGCTAACAATGTGTTTTACTTTGATGCTTATTCTGCAACTCCAAACCATTACTTTGTGTTCGGTAAAGATGTCAGTAGCTTAGAAACTTCCAAGAGTGTTGATGACATTAAAAACGAGCTTATATTCTGGAATGGATTACAACCTGATGATACTAATTTCTTATCAACTAGATATTATAATACAGACTCAATTACAAGTTATTGGCATAGATTTGAGAACATGACTGACGGGAGGGTAACTGATTCAGCTTCTGCTAACGAGTTCGGTAGCACTTATATAAATGCTTATAAATCTCCTAACATTTCTATGAAGTTTGAGGTTAAGGATAACAATCTTGGAGATGGTTACGACATAGAAAGTATTGAACCAGGAGACACTTGTAAGATATTAAACCTAGAAGATAGTAGCGTTGTTGGAGACAATATGGTTATAACCTCAGTACAATACACCCCAGAAAAGGCTATAGTTTATGTATCTGATTTAAGAGAGATAACAGGTAGAAGTCTAACCAATCTAAGGAGAAAGTTAGATACTACAATATATAGTGATAGACCAGCTAATATAACTTCATCGGCAGTAACATAATGGTGATGCTAGAAACAGTACAAGAATATCTACGAAAGGGTTGGGTAGAAGCCAATCAGAGTTGGACATACGCAAGTGCCTACACGATTACCGTGCCAACTGGTGCTGCAAGTAAATACTCAGTCGGGGACAAAATAAGATTTTCACAGCATGGTACTATAAAATACTTCTATATAACTGTTGTCGCAGACACACTACTAACCGTATGTGCTGGAAATGTATATACGGTAGAAAACACGGCTACATATCCAATAACGCTAAACTATCTCAGTCATGAGTCAAGTCCTGTAGGATTCCCTGATGTGTTTACCCTCACAGCCCCAACATGGACAACCTCGGGGACGGCGTTTGCCAACCAACCATCAGCTACAGCGACGTTCAAGATAGTCGGTAAAATGTGCTATATATATGTTTTTGGACGTGCAAACGCAACATCGGGCGGCACGGGGCAATTTACACTGACTTTCACTGCTGGACAATTTCCAACCTCGTTTAAGGGATATACAAGCGGAGTAGCATTGAATATGTCTACCGCAGTGAACGGATGGGTAATATTTGAGGAGGGTGTTAGTACTGTAAGAACGTTCAATGTTAGTGGCGTAGCGTTGTTTACAAACAATGAATATTTTGGGGTGAGTGGCTGGTATCCATATTCAACTTAACAACTTTGATATACTATAAACATGGGAAAAGTTAAAACAATAATTAAAAAAGTACCTATAAGGAAAACACCTGTAAAGGTAACAAAGACACCAGTTAAAATAAAACGATAGACGCATGAACGAGAAGCCTGAATGTACTGTTGAAGAGATGAACAAAAAGATAGGCAGAATTGAAGATACTTTGTATGGGAGCAATGGAAAAGATATCGTATCGAGGATAATATCTAAGATAGATGCCGAATCATTACAGGGCAAACTTACAACCCTTATAGTTATTGGGTTCATTCTGATAACCCTAGCAGTTGTTGGTATATTGTTACAATGTATTTTTCAAAGTCAGTTGCCTGATGTATCTGAATTAAAAGAAATATTATAATGCCACTAGGAGATGATAAAAACGCAATACAGTTATCAAGAAAGGAATGGGATTGTCTAAACAGGACAATGGAAGATATGAATAGTAAGTTGGATAAAGTTCTCTTGAAATTGTACGGCGATCCAGAGATAGAAGGAGATGATGGTATGTATGGTGAACATATGAAGATGTGGAGATGGTATAATGAGAATAAAGTATGGAAGAATAAAACAAAGTCATTTGTAGATACTATCCTAAGTGTTGTTGGATTTATAGGAGCAATAATAGCAATCGTACTTTCCTCACGACAACTATAAGACATTGAGATTAATTTCTTTAATAGTAAAATAGGGATATGAACAAACTTGGCGACCCAACAGGTAATGGAAAGATTTTAATCACACAAACATATCACGGTGAGAAGACTGCGTTGCCAGATACACAATGTGCAATAGATATCCGAATGTTCGCGAATGAGAAATACCATGCCGTAGCAAATGGTGTGATTGAGGGTATCTATACCGATTATCTTTCTTTGATTCCTGACGGTTGTAACTTCAGAGTTCTTTATGTTCATACGGATAGACCAAAGGTTACAAAAGGACAAAGAGTTGTGATTGGGCAAGAACTAGGACAGATAAAATCAATTACAAGTCCTCATTTACATTTCGGATTAAAGTGGAGGGATATGCACAAACCAGCCCCTAGAGTTATGGATTACTTAGATAGAAATATTCCCATAACTACAAGTTACCTAGATATTGCCAGTGAATGGTTTATTAATGGACAATTTGATTGGAGTAAACACCAAGATCTAGATTTTATTACTAATCAACCTGTACCTGTTGTTGTTCCTCCTGTAATTGTACCTCCTACTCCCGAACCAGAACCTATCCCTGAGCCTCCTACACCCCCTGTAATGTCTGATGAACCTGTAACACCCCCAAGTACACCACCTGTAGAAACGGACACGCCAGAAGAGGCTACAAAGCCTAAGACATTTTTAGAAATTTTAATCCAGTTCTTTACCGATTTACTCCAGAGAATATTCAAATCGGACTAAGTTATTAAGGTTTAAGTTATGCGTAAATCCTTTGATGATATGTTAAAGGGATTACTTGTGAGGTGGGAAAGGAGAAACCCACAAAGTGGTGAGTTACAGAAAAGGGAGAAAGCCGAAGATTCTATTGTGAATTACTTTGTGATGTTTTTCTCAATGGGATTTCTAGGTTTGATAGTTTTAATTAAATTGATTATGTAAATAAAATGACTGACTTCATCACAGATAATACAATTATTTCAGGATTGATTGGTTTCATTGCTCCTGCATTGATACCTGTTATATTCGGTTGGATAGCTAAAGCAACTAAGAAAGAAATTACAAACGCCCAAAAGAAAGTAGTAATACTCGTGCTTGCCATGGGTGTAGCATTGCTAGTTATATGTTTCAACTATACATGGACAGCATTCTCATGGGCTGCTGTTAAAGAGTTCTTAATAACACTTATGACAAACTATATTGTAGTGTTAGGAATGGTTAATACAGTTTATACAATGATTGTTAAACTCTTCCCTGCAATAGATCAAAAATTGGAACTTGTTGAAAAGATTATAAGAAAGTAAAGGCTGACAGTGGTGGGTAAACTTTCCGATATCCATCACCAATTAGCTTTTAAGCTATAGCTCTTTAAGAGCAGAAAGAGGTGCTACATGGTACAAGCTATTTGTAACTTTTGCGGTAAGTTTGCCAAGACCTACAAGTGTAGGATTGTCGGTATGGATATGGAAGTCATAGCCTGTCGGAAGTGTGTGCGAACACACCCAATTCAACTTGTTCCCATGGAGGAATATCATGAAGATGAAGCCGAAAGCGAACAAGAAGTGGAGAAACAGGGATTATAGATATCTAGCCGAGTTGAAAACCTACGCAGGTTTATCTAAAGAAGAATTAGACATAGCAATACACGGTATTCCATTTGAGGGGAAACGATATCCGTTATGTTATGTATTCTGGGGGGACAACCGTAAGTATCGGCAAGTAAGAATAACCCTAACTGGAGAGGTAGGAACAATAATTGGGGACAACCTCATTACACTACCTAAAGCAGAACACTGCATACACCGAGCAATAGTTCGAGTGGGGGATAGGGTTACAGATTTAGCTTTTAGCGTTTTACGCAATGTGTAGTGCCTATTGAGGGGGTTTCATCTGTCTGGAGTCTTTCTCCGTCATATATGATACCCCCTCTTTAGTTTGTTTCAAGACTGAGGATATCCTCTATATGCAGTTAATACTGTCTGCAAATGAATGACTATATTACAGAATAGGACTCCTTGGTCGTAATATAAAATTAGTTAGAATAAAATGCCCCAAAAACGGAAGGAATTGGAACGGAAGGAAACTCCTAAAATTACTATAATAAATCACATGAACGATAAAGATCCAGGATTGTACACGAGTGAGAGAGAAGAGAGTTTCAAGTCCGTGCGTGAGATAGAGAAAGATACGTTAGAGAAAGCCAGAATACAGATAGAAGAGGGTTCAATGCCAGCAAATGTTTCCTTTGATGATTTTCACGAAGAGGCTTTAAGAAGAGCAGAGTTTAGGGAAAAGGTAGAAGGAGAAAAACGCCATGTAGAAATTAAAATTGATACTGACAAACCAGTAGCTATAGCTTTCCTTTCGGATTTACATATAGGAAATGCTGGAATAGATTATGATTTATTAAAGAAGACTGGTGAAGTCATTAGAGAACACCCCCTTGCGTATTGCATAACTGGCGGTGATATAACAGATTCTTTATTCTTTGACTACGGGGAGGAAATTCTAAACATGCAAGAGCAATATGTTTACATGAACAAATTACTCTCCTGGATTGGTTCAGATAATATCCTAGCAGGTATACAAGGCAACCACGAGAGCTGGACTAGAAAGAGTGGAGTAACTAATTACATAGAGTTTAGTAACCATACACAACGCCCATTACTTAGAGGTGTTTCATTTGTTGATTTAACCGTTGGAAATATCCCTTACAGATTGTTGATGGCACATCGGTTTAGAGGCGAAAGTATGTATAATCCGACCCACCAAGAATCAAGAGCGAACAGAGAGCTGCAGGGAGCCGACATAATCATGGCGGCACATACTCATAAACCAGGAGAAAGTATTATATATCAACCTGAATATGGTGGTGGTGCTAGAAAGGTTGCATTAGTAAATGGAAAGACTTTTAAGAGTTTAGATGCCTATGGAAAGGATCAAGGATTCACTCCTGTAACTGGTGAACAGCTTGGGTGCAATTGGATAATCCTTAACCACGATAAAAAGATGATAAGAATTGCAAGTAATACAGATGAAATGATAGAAACCATGTCAGCGTATCTGTAGTATAATTAAATAACGATTAGTGATTTTATGGGCTAGACAAGGATTCCCTTCCACCTCCTCTAGCCCGTTGAATTTAATACTATAAGTGTTTGACAAATCCCCTATAAAGTTTGATATTAGACTATGCTGTCCCACATCATAATGAAACAAATCCTAGAGTTAAGAGAACGAGGATATAGCTACAAAGAAATTAGAGAGGAAACTGGAGTGTCATGCGTTACCATCTCTTCATACTGTTCACGATATAGACCAAACCTCAAGAACATTGCAATCAGATACAAATTCACTAGCCATTTAGATCAAATCACTTTACTTAGAAGAAAGGGTAGAACGATTGAGTATATTGCTAAGACTGTAGGACTCTCAGAAACCACTATTAGAAAGGTATGTAAAATATATTGTCCTGGATTAAGAAATATAGCCCAAAGAAAGATTACTCCTAAACAAGAGATAGAAATAATACAGTACTACAGATATCGTTATCCTATAAAGCAAATAGCTAAAATGGTTGGAGTTAGCAAGAATACGGTAAACAGAATACTCAAGTGTCAGGGATTCAATCCTAAACTTATGTATGCAGATAGATAGTGGTATAATAAATAGTCGGGTCAAGTTTAGTTTATTTTAAGTTTAGTTTTGTAAAGTTATGTCAAAAGAAAAAAATAGCAGTGGTGCTTCACAACCTATTGCAGTGAGCGAATCGGAGCTAAAAATGCACAAGGTTCGGGTGTTATCAGATAATTTCCATGCGAATATGTGGCAAGAAAGGGGAATCTCCTTTGGAGAGTTCATGACTATCATTGAATCTTTGGGGCTTCCAGAAAGGCAGTATGGTGCAGTTAGACAGCTTATTGCTAGGAAGTTAGACGACAGAGTTGGCTGTATTATGAGTATGTTCGACCAACAGTTAGAACAGTATTTTGACTATAAAAGAGAGAATTGTGAGAATGTCGCAGTTCTAAAGTAGCCGTTCATTGACCCGACACGGCTCTTGTAGGCAACAGACAATGGTATGTTGCAACCAATCTACAAGGTGCAGGACTTAATCGTCTTGTGCCTACAGGAGCTAATAACTATAGGTAGTTGAACAATGCTTGTATTAATATGATAATCAAGCATTAACATTAGCAGTAATATTATGAACTTTTTCCAAGTTAGAAAGTATACAAAGTTCCCATTTAGGAATGTAAAATGTGATGAATTAATTCAATCATTTGAAACTCTCGATCAAGCCAATGCCTTTTCAATTGCATTCAATACTAAGAGGAATGAAAGAGGAAAGTATATAGTCAAAAGTAATGATGGATACTATGTTTGTGAGATAAAAAAACCAAGTTTCAGATAACTATTATAAGCTTATTGACTTCCATTTTTAGTTATTGTATGTTTGAAGTATGAAAAGAAATCGAACACATTTCACAAAGTTAGATAGTTTTATAGAGGGGGCAGTTTACTGTTCGGTTTCCTGTCCTCTCTGTAAAGATATTTAATTTAAACCGAACAAACAATGGAGAATACAACTTGGGTAAAACTCTATAGAAAATTCACCGAATGGGAATGGTATTCTGATATCAATACGAAGGTGTTATTTTTGCACCTTCTTTTGAGAGTGAATTATAAAGACAAAAATTGGAGAGGTGTTTTGGTTAGGCGTGGATCAATTATAACTAGCCTCGGAAACCTCGCGGAAGAAACAGGTTTGACAGTCATGCAGGTGAGGACATCAGTAAAGAAGCTAATTTCAACACACGAGATAACACACCTCGGGACACGAGAATATAGCGTTATAACGATAGAAAAGTATAATGAGTACCAAACCGATAACAAGCCAAGTAACACACAAGTAACAAACGAGCAACAAACCTCTAACACACCTGTAACAACTACTAAAGAATGTAAAGAAAGAAAGAATATATCTAAAGATACGGCTACGCCCGTCTATGGAAACAAAGATTTAATTTCTTTGAAGAAGTTTCTAATGAGTAACTACCCAAAACCTTTGGATGGTGTAGTCGATACTAGAAAGCTACAGAACTTAAAACAAGTATCAACAAAAAGAAAGAATCAAGATGAATGGATGGATGAAGATTGGAAACAGAATATAAAGAAGTTCTTAATCTTGTATCTACAGGAAACGCAAGAAGAGTATCTAGTGAATAGCATTGATAAACTCCGAGAGAAAGCCAAACTCTGGAGAGAGTACCGTGGCAAAATAAATTAAGTAACTATTTAATATGGAGAACCTAGTAAAAACAGATATCGGATTGATTACAACTATCAACGCTAATTGGTTATTCAAACAGGGTATTATCACCAGAGAGGGATATATCAGCAATAATCTTTTAGATGGAATGGTAGATAAAAAGGTTCAAGCGTACTCATATTTTAGATGGTTAATTGATGATGTAAAGAATAAAATTCCAACAACACCTAAACAAGTTTATCTTGAGATAGATGACTTAATAGATGTTATGAGAGTGGGGAGTATTGATAAACCATATAAGGTTGATGAAAAAGAATTCCGTTATATAGCAAGATATCCAAAGGTAGACAATGTATATAACTCTGGAAGGAAAGCATTTACAGAACACCAGCCAATAAACAAGGGAAAGAAAAAACAGTTTGTAGATTTTGAGGATTAGTTAAATTTATTTATTAAATAATATATGAAAATCCTAAACTTAAAAGACCCAGTTTATGACTTTAAGCTAAACCTTGTTGTTGAGTGTGATTACGATGAGTTTAGAAAATTAGTTCTTGACAATGACCAATATGACTGTGGTGATTTTGCAGATGAGACAGTTGGGATGTATGTGCCAATAGAGGATAAGAATGTTTATTACATGTACATAAGAGATATGGATATCCCAATAATCGCCCATGAGATATTGCATATGGTATTTGACATGCTGACTAGCAAGGGTTTGTCGTTGTCGGATAGTAGCGAGGAAGCATACACATATTCTTTTGAATATTGGATGCGTTTGATATTAACAAAGATTATGCCAAATATCGTAAGTCAGAAAATGAGTAGACCAGTGAAACCTATTTTATATGGCGATATTTCTGATTTATCATGCACAAATAATTCTGCCTATAAGCACAGCTCTACTTATTGCCCTGATAGTCTGATATACAGTGGCTCGGCTCATTGTTTGTACTAAATCTAATTTAATATCTAAATAGAAATGACAAAAGAACAAAGAGAAGAACTAAAAAAGAAAATAACAATGGTTGAAATCTGTGGCACAAAAGTATTCTATATTAGCTTTATACCAGTACATTCGGTAGATATGCTATTAGATTTTATAGAGAGTGAAGTAGAGAAAGCAAAGAAAGAAGAACTTAAATACTTACAAAAGAAATATGGAGATGAATGGTTTATAGACATGAATAATGACGATATTGAGGAAGAAAAAAAACGACTCGGTTAGTTAATTAAATTTTAGTTATACAGAGATGGGAAAAACATTCTTTGAAGACTTAGAGAAGGGAAAGGGAGCTGAATTATATATTCTGGATCAACTCAAGAATGAATTTCCTACCATGGTAAAAGTAGAAGAGAAGTGTATCAACTACGATTTAATTGATGACAATGGATATACAGTTGAGGTTAAGCTAGATACTAGAAGTAAAGATACAGGGAACGTAGCCATTGAGATAAGGCATAGAGGAATACCAGCGGGGATATCGATATCAAAAGCTATGGAGTGGGCTGTTGTTTATTACCTGAAGTATTATGGTTGGGTTTACTCAAGAACTAAGCCAGATAATATCCGAAGATTTATTAAAAGAAACATAGAATTTTTAAGGGTGTATGAGAACCCAGATGACTTAGATAAGTCTCAAATTGTGCTTATTGATACTATAGATTTTGCTAATGAATTTAATTACTACAAAATACTTGACACCTATGCACCCATGGTGTAATATGTAATTATAATAAATTATTAATCATTATATTTATGGAAGGAAATATAAAGAAAGCGGTTATGGAATTTGAGAAGAATTTCAAACCCAAAAAGAAGATAGTTTTACCACAAAGCTATTTCGATGAATTCAAGGCTACGAAGACATACCAAAACGGACAAAACTTTTATAACACTATTAAGATGTCTAATAGTTATGCTGAAGCAAAACAACATAATTTAGTTTAATTACTACTATGAACAAAAAGATAGAAGAAGCATTAAATAAATACAGAGAGGATAGCAAGGGCATAATCAATAACATGATCGCTGGTGTAGAAACAAAGATTGTATATGTGAATGGTAAGGAATATTTCTTAAATGATAAAGAGATAGAAGTTGTTAACACATTCTTTGGTACACACGAGTACGCAAGTAATTGTTGCATAGCAGATATTGATGAAAGTGGCATTTGCTCAGATTGTAAGGAGCATGCAAGTAAAGTTTTAATTTTTAGGAATTTATAATCATGATAAAACTGGAAGACATAAAATTTAGGATAGGAAATACTGGAGAGAAAGGCGGGAAGCATTGGGCAATGGCTTTGATCTACATTGACGCAAGAGTAGCCCATGAGGAACTAGACTCGAAATATAAGAACTGGAATTTTACATGGAGTACCGTTGAGGGACACCCATACGCAATTAAGGGAAAACTCGAAGTACAGGTGGATGACAAACAAGTCGTTAGAGAGGATGTAGGGTATCCACAAGACACGAAAATGTCAAAAGGGGTTAATGATACCGAGGCACTCAAGGACGCTGTCTCAGACGCTCTCAAGAGGTGTGCTGTAACTTTAGGAATCGGGAGAGAATTATATCAAGCTCCAAAGCTATTCAGTTACAATGTAAAAATGAATACTAATACAGGTAAAGTAGTTGGTTTTACTGATGACGGCGAGAAAGAAATTGAAGCCAAGATAGAAGTCTGGTACAAGAAATTAAGTTAAACTAGATAAACATGGAACAATTAGGAATAACAAAAATACAAAGATACGGAATATTAAAGATTGAGAACGGACATATTGAGGAATATGCACAGATAGCAGAGTTCTTTGATAAGAGAATAATTATAGATTGGATCAAGCTGTTGCCAGACGTAAAAGATAATGGTGATAAGAACTTCCAAGCCTTTGAATCTTTAGAGAAGTATCTAATAATCTTTAATGATTGTAGACCAGATAATATTAATATTTATAAGTACTAACATGGAACAACCAAAATTCTACACATTTGCAGAGTTACTTAAAATGGGAATAAAGAAATATGATTTGAAGTACAGGATGTACAGAGATGATAATTATCTAAGATTCGGAGTAACTGTTAGACAAAAGATAGTTGATGAAAAAGTTGTGAGTGAGGAATCATTCAAAAAGTACTTTAAGAAGCTTATTAAGAAAGGAAAGAAATAATACTATAAGCACTTGCACAGTATGAACCGAGGGTGTAATGTATAGATATAATAAATTAAGCAAACCAATTATGAAAATCAAACAAGAAAAGCAATTCAATTGGTGGGTAATCTTGATCGTGATTGGAATAGCAATGGTTGTATTCGGGCTTATATGGCAAGGAATTAATTGTGATGAGAGGTTTAATGATTGCGTAGATAACGGGTATAGCGAAGTTTACTGTAACGCTATGCTTAATTAGTTCTTTAGATTGGCTCATGATTGTTGGTTTCAGGCAGTTTCTAACATATCGTGAGCCTATCCCTGCTAGTGGATTCAGTTGATTCTGCTGGTAAGGATAGGAATAGTCTTTTAGAGTTCTTTGAAAAGTTGAATATTATATTGGAGAGAGTGGCAGAGTTATTGCACGAATAATGATATAAGAATGAAATATGTGATAGCCAATAGCGTAATGCCAATTATGTGAGCTTCCGAATGGTTGCTCCATATAGCATAGTTGGTTGCAATCAATAAATTGGGGACACTGGCTGACGCCCCCGCTTATATACATATTTGGTGGCGTGAGATGACAGTAGCACTTTGGTAGTAAGTCGGGTATATATCGGCAGGTGTATATCTGCAAGCAGATTTGCTAATCGCCAGTAGGTTAAAACCTTACCTCTCTCCTATTTAGTATTTAATAAGAGTTCTTTTAATGATTGAGTTTAGGGGAGGTTTTTTTTCACAACTCTGATAATCTTTTGTCAGACTTTGACGAATATAATAATAAGTCAATAACTCCCCTAATTTAGTTATTAAGAGTAGTTTAGAGTGGTGTATATAAATTATTATTTTTAATTAAGATGATTTTATTCATAGCGTTAGTGGTGTGGTTACTGGTTACAGTACTGGCATTTATGAAAGACGAATACGGGGATGCCAACCCTCTATTAGGTGGTGCTTCTGGATTAGGATTCGTAGTATTGGGGATATGGTTCATAATTGTTATGGTTGGGTATATTGGGGCAAAATCAGAACTCAAAGTCATTGAACAAAAGATTGCTACTATACAAGAAATGAATGAAGAAAGGATTAAGTCTGTATTGCCTATATTAGAGAAATATCCAGAGTTAGAGAAGGAGATTGTGTCTGGTATTGACCCAAATAATTTCGCAGTAATAGGTTCTGTATACCCTACATTACAATCTAATGCAGTATATCAGGAACAGGCTAATGTTGTTAAAGAGAATATTAAGAAAGTAGAAGACTTGAAGATTTTGAAACTTGACCAAGACAAAACAATGTACCAAGTACAAATGCAAATATGGTTTTTGAAGTAGTTATATAAATTAAGAACAACAACTAAAATGAGACTGTATCATGTTACAACTGAAAAGAAAGCGAAGTTGTATCAACAAACAGGGTACATAATCAAACCGGTTAGAGGTTTCAATACACTTATGGGAGCAATGGCTTGGGCTATAAAAGTGGGAAGAAAAGTAATATACGAGATAGATGGCGAGAAGGCATACAAACTACCAGACCATCATAACGAATATGGTGAGGCGTGGTGGATAGATAATGATGTAAAGAAATTTAAGTGTGTCTTTTCTGGACACCAAGATTAGTTAAATTAAGTTAAGCAAACAATAATCTATTATGAAAGAAATAAAGTTTAGAGGAATAGCATTAGAAGGAAATAACAAGGGGAAGTTCGTATATGGTTTCTATGCTGAAAAAGAACACGAATATGATGACGATATGTGGGAGACAACTTATGGAATTTATACCAACGAGGGAATGATGTTTGAGGAAATAGAAAAGGATTCTGCATGTCAATTTACAGGACTTCTTGATAAGAATGAAAAGGAGATATGGGAGGGGGACCTATTCATCGTAACCTATTCTGATTTGCCTAATGGGTTTGAATATTTTAGTAGTACAAGGAGAAAGAAGTTTATTGATGTATATGCAGAAGTTGTTTTCTATAATGGGAAATGGACATTAAAGCATAAAGAACCTGTTGATAACGATGTTGTGTATGGTGATTTGTATAAAACATTGAGAGATAATCCGAAAGAGATACAAGGCAATATATTTGAAAATAGTGAATTGATTAGTAAATAATTTTTAGTATTAGAATATATGAAAAAGAACTGGTTAAAGAGATTTATTTCTTTTTTCTTCCGAACTTTCAGTAGACCAATTCGCCTTGTTATATATGATGCGTGTTTAGCTGGAACTAGCGATTCAATAGTGGGCGTGGCAGTTTTACTCTTTGATAGATTTCTGATAACAGAAGACGGAACACACAGGCTATATAGAGAAGAAGATGGTTACAGTTCTTCAATATTCTATATGATATTCTTTGTAGATTTTGAAAGCCAATTAGGGAGTGCTGTAAAAGACTTCCCACTCTTTGAGAAGTTCGGCAAGAAAGAAAAGAAAGAAGTTAAGTAGTTTAATTTTAAGTAATTATATATATGGAAAAGAAAAATCAGATAAAAGAATTCAATGAGAACATTGCCATATTGGTGAACAAGAAAGTGATTAGTTCACTACAGGAGATACGAGATAGCTACCATTGTAATTATCTGGACAAAAGGACAGGCTTTCCAGATGACTTTAGAAATATGATACAAGCAGAGTTGTATCAAAGCATTGATAGGAAGATTAAAGATTTATCTAAAATTAGTAAGTAGGGATTATATATGGAGAACATAAAACAATATTTACAAAAGTTAATAGCCAAATGGGATAAGTATGAAGTGTATGGAGGAGCAGAAGCATTGAGTTTCCAGAATGATATTGAGATGTTGTTAGAACATTGGAATGAGAGAATTGAACCATTAGAGAGTATACCAGAGGGGTTGACAGATGAAATTAAGACTATTGACAATGGGGTTGACACAAAGGAGTGGAGGGAAGAATTAGAAAAGACTATGCTCACCTATCTTAAAAATTCCGACAAGATTGGAATTAGGGAGATAACCAACGATTTAACCAGACTTATAGAGCAATTATTATCCGAGAGGAGCTTTAGTAAGGAAGAGTTGGAACTTATAAAGATGCTCATGGTGGTATTCAAGGTTGTAGATGGGGGAGAAGTAAAAGTCTATAAAAGCATAGTTAAGAAAGTTAATAGATTATTAAGTTTAGAAAATCAGAAGGAACTTCAAGAAGAAGCTGTTGAGTGTTTGAGTTAGATCGTAATTAAATTTTTATTTATATTTAATATGCCAAGAGCAAAAAAACAGGTTCAAGAATACCAAGAACCAAAAACAAATGGTATGGCGATTGCAGGATTTATTCTCACTATGTTGGGAATATTCACCTTTGGTTATACAACCATTGCTGGATTTGTCGTAGGGATTATAGCCTTGTTCCAGATTAACAAGAGAGGTGAGAAGGGTGAGTGGATGGCAATCGTATCAATAATCTTTGGCACATTGCTTTTACTCTTCCTTATTTTAGGGGCTTCCATGTAATGCCACAAACTGCCTCTAAGAAAACAATTGAAAGGAAATTAGATAAGGCATGGAGCAGAGCAATCCTTTCTAAAGGGAGATGCGAGGTATGTTCTACAAAGGAATATCTTAATGCTCACCATGTAGAAGGGAGAAGAAACCTACAACTAAGATGGGACTTGAGAAATGGAGTATGTCTATGCTCAGGTTGTCATGTATTCAGGAAGGAATCTGCTCACCAGAGTCCAGAGTGGTTTCATACATGGCTAGAGAGTAACCGCAAGGAAGACTTAGAATATATTATGGCTATTAGAAATAATATAGTAAAATGGACTATAGAAGATTTATTAAATAAATTAAGTGAATTAGAACAATGCAAGTAGTAGTTAATGGGATATTTTGTGAGTTAGAGAAGCCAATAACCAAGGAACAGGAGAAGTTGGTTAAAGAAATGCTAGATAATTGTTTTGTGTTTACTTATTACGCTCCAGAAGACCCAAAGAAAGTCCCAATTGAAACTGTATCGGTAAAGTTAAAGAAGAAATAAGATAATCTATTTATCGAATGTATATTAAAAACGCAACTGGTAGAATAGTTGATGTGAGCGAGGCTTTTGAAGAGTCTATGTGTCATGGATCAGGGATAGAGATTATATCGGTATCTCAACACTTCATAGATACTCACCCAGAGCAGTACGCAAGACTCAAAAGGGACAATCCTTTGTTAATGACGGATGAATTCTATTTGGGTACTCCTAAGACTCCACAAGCGAGTAAGAAGGAACGAATTACGATAACAAAGAAACTCCAGGTTAAAGTCCCAAAGAATAAGATACATTTCGTTATATATCCTAACTATCTACCTAAGGTTGGGGGTATAGAAACAGCGGTATATCAACTAGCTAAACTCCTAGATAGAAAGAAATACTTTGTAACGATAGCGTATAACTGTTGCGAGTCTGAAGAGGCTATGAAAAAGTATGCAGAGGTATCTAATTTAGTGAAATTAGAAGATAAAGTTTTAGATTGTGATGTATGTCTACTAGCTTCTAACCATTTAGAACCACCCCAGATTAAAGCGAAACTATGGATGCAGTGGGTTCATAGCGATTACGAGAAATACAACAGTATGCCATTAGCAGACAACCCTCATGTCAAACAGTACATATCAGTAAGCAAGCATGTAGCTAAGATATTCAAGAAGCTATATAAAAAAGATTGTGCAGTTATATATAACCTTTTAGATCCAGACTTCGGCAAGAAAGCTAAAAAACCAGTACGATTTGTAACCAATGCAAGACTATCCCCTGAGAAAGGATTTGATATGAGATTCGGGGACTCTAAGATGTTCAAGTTTGCTAAGTTACTCAAGGCTAGTGGCATACCTTTCTTGTGGACTATATGTGGGGATAATACGCACATGCCTAATGAAGATAAAGCAATTAGGGAAAATTTTAAAGATATTGAAGAGGTGCAATTCGTAGGATATAAAAGTGATGTTACTTTAAGACTAACGGAAGCTGATTACCTAGTACAGTTATCAGACTTTGAAGGTTGTCCATATACAGTACTAGAAGCATTACAAATGGGTATCCCTTGTATAGTGTCAGAATGGAAAGGTGTTGAGGAGTTAGTTAAAGACGGCGTTAATGGTTATATTATAAATCAGGACATAGACAATGTGAATATAAAGAAGATACTAACTAAAATCCCCAAAGGATTCGATACTACACCTAAGTCTTCTATTGGAGATTGGGAGAAATTAATTGATAAAGTAAATCATGTTCAAACCCGTAGAACAAAGACACGATAAGGTATTAATAATCGGAGGAGGGGAAAGCCTCAGAGATTTTGATTTCAGTTTGTTAGACTCCTTTGATGGGGTTATTATTACTGTCAATCATGTTATTAAGCATCTAAAGAAAGCTGATTATTGGATTACTGTTGACCCATGTCTTGAAGGTAAAGCACAAGACAATATGACCAACCGTAGAGATGACTGTTATTATTTTGCCTGTTACCCACAGATAGATGATAAAAATAGGGAATGGTACGAGATTGTTGATGGGGTACATTACTTAGAAAGGATAGTCCCGAAGGGTGAAGAAGGCGTGGAGTTGGGTTTTTCTGGACTACAAGAAGATAAAGATAAAATAACGACAGGGGATTCAGTGTACTCGGCTCTAGGATTGGCATATCATTTCGAGGCTACTAAGGTTATATTATTAGGCGTTGATTGCTACGGGTATGGGCATTGGTACGATACTACAGATCCATACAATAAATCGTGGGGAGACAAGTTTACAGAATATGTAACTAATCTACCAAAGATATATAGCCATAGCGTTAATCAGTTCAATCTTAGAGGAGCTAAAATAGTAAACGGATCGCCAGAGAGTAGGATAGATTGTTTTGAAAGAATGACTCCAGAACAGGCTATAAAGTACTTTAATTAATGGTATAATCAAGTATGAAGGTAATCAATGGGGAACTCAAGAATTATAACAGGCGTGTTGATAGAAGCGTAACATTTAAGATAGACTCGCTACTTGAAATGAGTAGCTCAGACATAAAAGAGATTGATGAACATATAGGAGATATAGGGTTGTTAGTTCTTACAGATACCCCAACAGGTAATGAGGTTAATATTGATATTGATGAAATACTGAAGAACTTACCAGAGAATGATACACTAGCCTATAAGTCTCCAAGCAAAAGATTGAGGAATGTATTATACTGTTATTGTAGGCAAATATTAAAGAAACAGCCTACTAAAGAAGAGTTTACAGAGTTCTATAAAAACGAGTATGAAAAGATTATAGAACACTTTAAGAGTAAGTTAGATGATAATTTATAAACCGATAGAGGTTAAGAATTTTTAATAATCATGGGTAAATCAACTACAGAACAAGCACAGGAAAGTAAAAATACTCAAGCCTTGAAGAAAATAGGTATGGAGCAGTTGTTTGAATTTCTTAACGAAGATGATGGGGATTATACTAGGGAGAGGAAATTACTTAATGCTGTATACAAAGATGCTTTGAGTGATTCTAAAACAGCCATGTATTCTGCTAACAGTTTATTAGATAGAGACTTAGGTAAGGCAAAAGAGAGTAAAGATGTAACGAGTGGGGGAAAGCCATTGCAAACTGTTTCATTTGATATTATAGGTGATGATACAACTACAGGGGACTAACGCCGTTGTATATTGGACTAGGAAACAACTAGAGTTTATACGGGCTATACAAACAAAGAAATATCAATTCATGTTATTTGGTGGATCAATGGGTGGTGGCAAAAGTCAACTCATGGCTAGAACTTTCATATCGTTATTAGACTCTCACGCTGGTACAAGGTGCTTTGTGTTTAGAAAAAACTTATCAGTATTAAAGAGAACGACATATCAGACATTCAAACAAGTAGCAACCGAATTCGGCACAGTGTATACAGAGAATAAAAGTGAGATGTGTTGGAACTTTCCCAATGGAAGTCAATTATGGTTTCAAGAGTTAGATGATACCAAAGATGGGGACTGGAATAAGATTAAGGGTGTAGAGGCTACATGGATAGGTATAGATGAAGCTAATGAAATACAAGAGGGTGCTTTCAATATCTTAATGGGTAGAATGTGGAGATGTAACCCCAACAAGGAGCATTCATTTATGATACTTACTTGTAATCCAGCACAGAATTGGGTTAAGGAAAGATTCTATACCCCGTGGGTTAATAATACATTAGAAGAACCATTCTATTTCCAACAGGCATTAACTAGAGATAACCCTTTCTTACCATCTGAGTATATACAGACATTAGAGTTATTACCTGAATCCGAATACAATCGTTATGTGCTAGGTAATTGGGATTTTGCTGATGACCCAAACCAATTGATTAAATACGAATGGATTAAACAGAACATATGGAATCCTACAGAAGAG
>Ga0209800_10000881_pt1 | contig 37842 bp, 35 predicted proteins | sample Higcelweek8metaG_FD_187174 | JGI IMG/M metagenome (GOLD analysis project Ga0209800, IMG submission 187174) | Freshwater pond sediment microbial communities from the University of Edinburgh, under environmental carbon perturbations - High... | ecosystem: Environmental > Aquatic > Freshwater >...
TGATAAATTTGAAGAGTGGGATGATCAGCATATTGAGAAAATTAAGGAATTAAAGGATATTAAATTTGTTATAAAAGAAAGTCGATTAATTATAAAAAAACATACCAAGGCAATAAATAATTTGTTGCAAAAAGATTACGCAAAATTAAAAAAAGAAGAACTCATTCAATTATTAGAGGAGGTGGATGATATTTGTATGGAAGTTTATCAGAGGTATCTATATTTTATTCATGAATTTTTTGAAACAGATGATTTAGAATTAATAAGATTATTGCCAGAGGTAAGAGTGGAATTATCTGAGTTTGTCGGCAATATATATACAATTTGTGATCGGATGATTGAATCTTTGGCAGAGAGATTCAGTGAAGTTCCATGGAGAACTTTTACGCATGCAACTTTTGAAGAAATTATTGATATTTTAAAAGGAAATATAACAGTTAATGATTTCAAAAAAATAAATGGTCGCTCAATTTTATTTATTTATAACGAAGGGAATATTTCTATCATTAAGGAAAGAAAGCTGATTTCTGAAATAAATATTTATTTAGTGAAATATAAAAATTCAAAGAATATTCAGAATGAAACAATAAGTGGTCATGTTGCTTTTGGTGGGATAGCCCAGGGGGTTGTGGTGATGATATTAGAACATGAATATAAGAAAGTTAATGAGATATTGGAAAAAAGAAGTAGATATGTTTTAGTTACTCCAATGACTCGTCCAGAGATTGTTCCATATTTAAAAAACGCAAATGCCATCGTTACTGACGAGGGTGGTATTACTTGTCATGCTTCTATAGTTGCCAGAGAAATAAAAAAACCCTGCATTATCGGCACTAAAATTGCTACTCAATTTTTAAAAGACGGGGATTTGGTGGAGGTGGATGCGAATAGAGGGGTGGTGAGGATTTTGGAAAAATATAAAAATGAAAAAACAAAATAAAAAAGCTGATAATAGTTTATTAAGCCACATTCAAGCAAGAGAATGGGGGAATTTTGATAATAAGGGGATGTTTTTATTGATTCGTTCGATGCAGGTTAAGGGATTTCGCAAAATGCAAAAAAATGCCCCACGAAAAATGATTACTGAGGATATTGTTTTGCATTATAGAAAAGACGAGCAACTAAAAGTTTATTTTTTAGGGTCATCTTTCACTGCTGAAATTTTGGAACTATATTTAAATAACCCGCACCTTATCTGTGAATATATAGAAAAGAGTTATGTTTCTTTGGAGGGGGCAAAGAAGAAAATCAAAGAGGCAAAGAAAAAAATATTAGAAAATAAGGTAAGTGAATTGATTACCACCACTAAAAATATTTTGGAGCATTTTTTTGAGATAAGTTATTGGAAATATTATATATCAGCTATTTCCAGAAATATATACGACAAAAATAAAAAAAATAGAGAATTTAAAAATGTTTTTACAAAAATTAATATTTGGAAAAATGATGAAGAGTTTTATGGTTTTGAAGCAGACGTGTTAATCGAAATAGCTTATTTCTTGGCTTTAAAAAGAGGATTGAATGTGGAGGGTTGGGAGATAGTAAAATACCTGCACATTGATGAGTTTGTAGATTTTTTAGAAGAAAAAATACCATCGCAAGAAGTTGTAAATTTGATAAGAAAAAGAGAAGAGGTAGGTTATATATCGTTAAATTTGGAGCACGGTGATTATGAAAATATATTGCTTTGCAATTCTACGCAAGAGGCGCAAGAAATTATAAAGTACGTGGAGGAAATTTTTCAAAAAGAAAATCAGGTTAATATAAAAGAAAATACTCTTTACGGAACTAGTGTAGCTAAGAGTGAAAAAATAATTAAAGGAGAGTGTGTAATTATTAAGAACTATCAGGAATTAAATAGTGAAAGTGATCTGGATGGAAAAATTTTGGTGACTACAATGTCTACGCCTAAATATCTGCCGTATATTAAAAATGTTAAAGCAATTGTGACTGATACTGGGGGCGTGATGTGCCACGCGGCTATTATTTCTCGGGAATATGATATTCCTTGTATTGTGGGCACTAATGTGGCGACTGAATTTTTGAAAAATGGAGATATGGTAGAAATTGATTTGGGTAAAGGGATAATTAGAAAAATTAAATAATATTTTTTATTGCGGTCTTGAATTGAATGTATTATTTTTAAAAATGGAGATTTAGTAGAAATTGATTTGGGTAGGGGGTATGTAAAAAAGATAAAATAAAAAAACCAGAAACGATGTTGCTGTTTCTGGTTGATTGCCGAGAATTTCGGGCTTATTCAATGAATTTGGGTCGGATCACTTCGATATCAGCGGGAGTGATAATAAAAGCCTCGCCGGGATTGATAACCCAGCCTCCATCGCGCGGATGAATGATTTGGGCGATGTTTTCGAATAGGCCGTTATGACCCATTACAACTAAGACCTTATCAATGCTTGCGTCGGTATAGACAATTAGCTTTTTGATAATAAATAGATCATTGTTGTGCCCATCATTTGGTCCCCATTCAAGTTCATCTATCTGTTCGATTTCTTCCGGATTACGACCAATTGCTGAAAGAGCAATGTTGTCAGACTGCTGGACTCGGTGAACAGGTGATGAAAGAAAGACAGTGGTGTCCATTGTATCTTGACCGAATTCATCAATCAGTTGCCATGTTGTCGACCAGATTTGCTTTCGGCCCAGTGGTGTTAGTTCTCCTCCACGAGTGGGTGATTGATTAGTTTTATCACCGTGGCGGAAGAGTATCCATGTAAAATCATCTGGCAGATTAATTTCTTGACCATTAGCAGTGACTGTTTTTTTCATTGTGATCTCCTTTTGTTAAAACTTGCCATTAGTGGCGGTTAAAATAACTATCAAATACTGATTCTAAAACATAGCACATTTTTAGTAAAAAGTCAATAGTGAATTTTTTTAGCTTTGTGGTAATATTGATAAGAAAGTATTATGACTTAAATGTTGCCAAGTTTTAGGCTCTAGGAGCCCAAGGGGGCTCCTAGAGCCTGATTAATGTTTTATATTATGCAATTGATTAAAGGTAGGGAAATCGCGGATAATATTTTAGTAGATATTAAAAGCAAAATAGCAGAAATGGAAACCAAACCGACTTTGGCAGTTTTTTTGATTGGTGAAGATGAGGCTTCTAAGATTTATGTGGGACTAAAGGAAAAAGCGGCTCGGGATATCGGGATGAACTGCGTGCTTTTTAAATATGATAGTGATGCTAGTGAGGCGGAAATTTTAAATAAAATAGAAGAGGCAAATAAGAGTATGGACATAAGTGGAATAATTGTGCAATTACCCTTACCAGAGGGATTGGATAAAAATAAAATTACCAACGCTATCATTCCACAGAAAGATGTTGATGGATTTCACAGCGAAAATCAGAGACTTTTTCTTGATGACAAAGAATGTGTTTATCCAGTTTTTCCCAAGGCGATTATGAAAATGGTAGAAGCAGCTGTGGAAAATAATTCTTTGGAAAATATAAAAAAAGCATCTGTTGTTTGTATGTCGGATGATTTTGGTTTGATTATGCAAGAAGCTTTTAGAAAAGTTCAGATTGAAGCAAGTTATTTTTTTTGTGATGATATAGATAAAAAAGAAAATGCAAATATTTTAAAAGAATCAGACGTAATTATAACAGCTTGTGGAAAAATTAATTTGATCAATAATGAAATGGTTAAAGAAGGGGTGGTTATAATTGACGGCGGGATAAGTAAAGTAAATGGAAAAGTGGTAGGAGATGCAAATATGCAATCATTTGAAAAATCAGAAATACCAGCTTTTATTTCGCCTGTTCCTAGTGGAGTTGGTCCAGTGACAGTTGCATGTCTTTTGGAAAATACTTATTTAGCAAGTGATAAATAAAAAAAGAAACATTTTTAAGTGTTTCTTTTTTGTATTGTGCCCGGAGAGAGACTCGCCACAATTATTCAATGTGGTAAAAACTCACATAAATAAACCATCTATTCAGTGTTAGCTTGGTTTAATGTTTTGGTGCCCGGAGAGAGACTCGAACTCTCATGAATAAATCCACACGATTTTGAGTCGTGCGCGTCTACCAATTTCGCCATCCGGGCTTATTTTATGATTCTTTTAATGAGCTACTTCTTATTTAGTCGTTAACTATACTAGAATATTATTTTTTTAAAACAAAGTCAACAACCCATTTGTGGTTGCAATCCACAGAGAGGTCTTTTGCCTCTTTTCAAAATTATTAAAAAACGCTATACTATATATAATTATGGCAAAAATAATTTCCTTAGTCAATCAAAAAGGTGGGGTTGGAAAAACCACCTCGTCTGTTAATTTAACTACTTATCTAGCAAGTGCTGGTAAGCGGGTTCTTTTGGTTGATTTGGATCCCCAAGGAAATGCCTCTTCTGGCTTAGGTGTTAATATTTCTGAGTTAAATAGTGACCTATATCAAGCTATGATAATGGGTAAACATCCGAGGGAAATTATTTTAAGAAAAAAATCACTTGGTTTTGATATTCTGCCATCATCTCAGGATTTAGCTGGAGCAGAGATAGAGATGATTCATATGGATAATCGAGAATTTAAACTATACAACACCCTGAGGCAAATAAGAGGAGATTATGATTATATTATTATTGATAGTCCACCAAGCTTGGGATTGCTTACAATTAATGGCCTTGTTTCTAGCGATGAAATTATTATTCCAGTTCAAACCGAATACTATGCGCTGGAGGGTCTTAGTCAATTATTAGAGACGATAAGTTTGGTAAAAGAGAACATTCAGCCAGATTTAAAAATAAAGGGAGTATTGCTAACTATGTTTGATAGGCGAAATCGTTTGGCTCGGCAAGTTGTAAAAGAGGTGAGAGAGCATTTTCCAGGACATGTTTTCGATAGTGTTATTCCGCGTAGTGTGCGTTTAGCTGAGGCTCCGAGTTTTGGTAAGTCAATTTTAAATTTCGACGCTTTTTCTAAAGGAGCTCGGTCATATAAAAGTGTAGCTAGAGAGATAATTGAGATGGATGAAAATGAAAAGGCGGCCCCCGAGGCTAACAATTAGATAGTTTTTCTGAAAATAAAAGTAATAAATTAAACTTAATCTAAATTTTGTTTTAGAATTATAAATATGGGTCAGAATTATGGTTTAGGAAGAGGACTTTCGTCTTTGATTCCACAGAAAAAAATAAATAGGGACGATAAGGAAAATAATTTTGATTTTCAGAAAAAGGATGAAGGAAATACTGGAGCTGATTTAAGAATGGAAAACTCAATTAATAATCGTGAAAATTTTAATCAGGGCGTTTTAGAGGTAGATATTGAGAAGATTTTAGCTAACCCATATCAACCAAGAATTCATTTCGATGAAGACAAGTTAAGAGAGTTAGCAGATTCTATAAAAGAACACGGTATTTTGCAACCACTAGTAGTGACCAAAAAAGGAGATGGTTATGAATTGATTGCTGGGGAAAGAAGGTTACAGGCTTCAAAGCTAGCTATGCTTTCAAAAGTTCCAATTATAATTAAGGATGTAAAGGATAATCAAAAATTAGAATTAGCTATTGTAGAAAATATTCAAAGACACAATTTAAATCCAGTCGAGGAAGCCAGATCATTTCAGCAGTTAATGGATGAGTTTAAGATGAGCCAAGAAGATGTTGCTAAAAAGTTAGGTAAAAGTAGAAGTGTGGTGGCTAATAAAGTTCGTCTCCTAAAGCTTCCAATTGAGGCTATAAGAGCGCTAAAGGATAGTATTATAACAGAAGGTCATGCTAAGGCGATTTTATCTTTAGAAAATCCTGAAAAGCAAAGAGCGCTATTGGATTTAATTATTAAAAATCATTGGACAGTTCGTCAAACAGAAAGTAAAACCAAGGAGATTACTTCAAAACCTTATAAGAGATTATCAAGTATTGATCCAGAGATTAAGGAGCTTGAAGATAAATTGGCGATGGTCATGGGAACAAAGGTAAAGGTTACTAAATCTGGTGGAGAAGGAGGTAAGATTATTATTGATTATTATTCTAGCGATGAGCTAAACAAAATTATAAATAATTTATCGACAGAAAAGCCCGAAGAAATTATTCCTTCTATGGACGAGGTAGCATTTAATGAAATTGAGATTGAAAGAGATAAAGTTGAAGAAGAAGGTGTTGATGAGAAAGTTATCCTTGGGGGGTAATAATGAGATATAATATAAAATTAAAAAAATCTACCTAGGTAGATTTTTTTAATTTTAGCATCAAATAGTAATTTAGCTATTTATATTATCTCATCATTTCTTTTGAGCTGTCTTTTAATGTGGGCACGTGCATTGGATGTTTTGACAAATTCTAGCCATTTGCGATTAGGTAATTTTTTTTCTTTGGTGGTCATTATTTCAATCATTTGACCATTTTTTATTTGATAATCAAGAGGAATCATTTTCCCGTCGGCTTTGGCGGAGGAGATAGAATCCCCAATTTCACTGTGAATCGCATAGGCAAAATCAATGGGCGTAGCTTCTTCGGGTAAATCTATAGCATCTCCCTTGGGGGTGATAGCAAAAATTCTATTTTTAAAGAAATCTATTTTTAATCCCTCCAAAAAAGCTTTATTATCTTTGCCGACCTCGCTTTGCCATTCATGTAATTGCTTTATCCAAACAAGCTCATTTTCAGAATATGTTTCTTGTTTTCTAAAATAATTTTTCCAATCCCTCCTTTTATTTTCGTTGTAAATCCAATGAGAGGCAATTCCAAATTCTGATTCATCATGCATTTTTTGGGTTCTAATCTGTACTTCCATAATCCTTCCTTGGGGTCCAAAGATGGTGGTGTGGATTGATTGGTATCCGTTTGGTTTAGGTAAAGATATGTAATCTTTAATTCTGCCCACCATCGGGCGGTATATTTTATGAACTATCCCAAGGATTTCATAACAATCAGAAACATTGGGAACAATAATACGAATGGCAATTAAGTCATAAATTCTGCCAATGTCCATTTCCTTTTTTTCAAGTTTCAAAAATAAACTTCTTAAATTTTTGGCCCTACCATAAATTCTAAGCACTTTAATGCCTCTATTTTTTATTTCTTTTTCTAATTCTTTAATGGCTTGATTTTTAAATTGTTCACCTTCCTTGTAATAGTCATCGCGTAATTTTTTAACCATCTCATAATTTTTGGGGTCAAGATATTTAAAAGATAAATCTTCTAATTCAGCTTTAATTTCTCCAATTCCCAATCTGTCGGCGATGGGGACAAATATTTCCATGGTTTCTCTGGCAATATTGGGTCTTTTCTCAGGAGGATTAAACTCCAAGGTTCGCATATTGTGAAGTCTATCCGCCAACTTAATAATTACTACGCGGATATCAGCAGCCATAGCAAGAAACATTTTTCTTAAATTTTCCAACAAGTATTCTTCTTTGGTTTCTCTCAATTTTATTTTTCCAAGTTTGGTGATGCCTTCTACTAAATCATGTACTTCTTGGCCAAATTCTTTTTTTATTTCGGCTAGGGTAATAGGGGTGTCTTCAGGTACGTCGTGCAGGAGTCCAGCTGATATAGTTTTACTTCCCATACCAATTCCAGCCAAAATTTGAGCAGTGGCGATGCAATGGGTAAAATAGTCCTCCCCGGAGCGTCTTTTCTGCCCTTGGTGAGCTTTTTCTGCAAACTCAAAGGCTTTAACGATTAAATCCTTTCTTTGTGGGGTAAGTGGCACCTTGACCGAGTTTAATAAATTTTTTAAAGCAGGCTTTGCAATCATCATAAAAATAAAAATAGTTTGTTTTACTTTTTTAGTATAGATAATTTAAGAGGAAGAGGCAAGGTGAATGTTCTAGTTATTGTAAATGTTAAAATTTTTTTAATGTAAGTTGTGCATTTATTTAATTTATTAGATAAAAAATTTAAAACTAAAAAAACAATCACCAATAAATGATTGTTTTTTTAGCTTTTGCATTTAGAACAATTTTAACATTTACAACTTCTTATCCAACTTATCTGGTCGATGATTGGGGCAGGTTTTGTCAGAGCATCTTTCGGGTATAGTTTTAGTTCCTTCCATCATTAATTCTCCACATTTTCCACCAACTCTTTCAGGCCTTTTGTAATTACATATTTTTCCAGTAGGTTTAGATTTAATAGCATATTTGCAAGTTGGATAATTTGAACAAGCATAAAATATTCCAAAGCGTCCTCTTTTCTCAGTCATATCCCCATTTTCACATTTGGGACACTTAACTCCAGTTTTTTTCTTTTGTGCTTCGGCTGGATCTTCTTTGATATATTTACATTTTGGATATTGATCGCAGGAAATGAATTTTCCAAATTTTCCATTACGAACGACTAATTTACCAGTTTCACATTGAGGGCATTTTTCTCCGGTTTCTTTTGGTCCTTCAAGAATTTCTCCGTCAATTGTTCGCGCACCGCTACAGTCAGGAAATTTTTCACAGCTTAAAAATTTACCAGTTCTTCCAAGTTTAATTATCATATTGCTCTTACAAAGAGGGCATTTAAACTTATCATCAGCTTTACCTAAATTGGTAACTTTTTCCATTTTTTCCTTGGACTTAATATCTTTCGAAAAAGGACCATAGAAAGCTTTTAGAATTTTAGCATATTCCTTTTTTCCAGTAGCAATATCATCAAGGTTGTCTTCCATCTCAGCCGTAAAGGAATCGCTGATATAATTATTGAAGTTATCATTTAAAAAATCGCTAACGGTTTCTCCTGTATCAGTTGGCTTCAGTGTGCGACCTTCTTTATCTGCATATAATCTATCTTTTAGAGTTTTGATAATAGTAGCGTAAGTAGATGGGCGACCAATGCCTCTTTTTTCTAATTCTTTTACCAGTCCTGCTTCAGTGTAACGAGGTGGCGGGAGAGTTTCTTTTCCCTTAGCTTCAATATCGATGAATTTTAAAATTTCTTCTTTGGAAACTTTTGGTAAAGGGACATCTTCACTTTTGGCATAGGTATCAACCAAAAACCAACCAGGAGAAAGTACGCGCGAACCTTTAGTTTGGAAAACTGGAATTTCTTTATCATTTCCAACATTAACAATTATTTTCATGCTTAACAAAACTGCTTCTTCCATTTGAGAGGCGATAGCACGCATCCAAATTAAATTATATAATTTAGATTGTTCAGGATTTGCTCCGGCAAAAGGTTTATTGAAATCAGTTGGTCGAATAGCTTCGTGCGCTTCTTGGGCAACCTTACTTTTGGTTTTAAAAATTCTTGGTTTTAATTTGTCTTTACCAAATTTTTTGATGATTGCTTGGGCAATTTGATCTTGAGCTAACGTGCTAAGATTTGTGCTGTCAGTTCTCATATAGGTTATGAATCCAGCTTCATAAAGTCTCTGGGCGAGAAACATTGTTTTAGAGGGAGCAAATCCAAGTCTGGAGCTAGCCACTTGTTGCAAGGTGGAAGTGATGAAGGGCGGGTGAGGCATGCGATGTATTTTTTTTTCAGTAATGTCTTTTACAATCCAACTATCTTTTTGACCAGCTTTTAAAATTTTATCTACTTCTTTTTTGTCTCGCGGTTCCTTGCTACAAATTAATTCAAACTTATCTTTATCTTTGTTGGCAACTTGAGCTACGATAGACCAATATTTTTCAGGGATAAAAGCTTTAATTTCTTTTTCTCGTTCAACTAAAATTCTCAGAGCGGGGGATTGAACTCGGCCAGCACTGAGTCCATAGCGAACTTTTTTCCAGATAAGACCAGATAAATCATAACCAAAAAGCCGGTCTAAGACACGACGAGCTTCTTGAGCATTTTTTAAGTCTAAATCAATTTTGCGAGGATGCTTAATAGCCTCAGTTACAGCTTGCTGGGTGATTTCATTAAAAACAATTCTCTTAGGATTTTTTAATTCAAGAGCCTCAGCTAAATGCCAAGCAATAGCTTCGCCTTCGCGGTCGGGGTCAGTTGCCAAAAGAACTTCTTTGGATTTTTTGGCAATTTTTTTTAATTCCGCGATGACATCTTCTTTGCCAGCAATGACTTCATAATGAGGCAGAAAGTTATTATCGATCTCGATGGCTTTCTTGTTACTTTTGGGAAGGTCTCGAATATGTCCGATAGAGGATTTAACCTCATAGCCTTTGCCAAGATATTTTTTAATAGTCTTTGACTTAGATGGAGACTCTACAATAACTAAATGCATGGGGTTTTTAAATTTCGAATTTTTTGGTTAGTTCAGAAAATTCATTTAAAATCTATATTAATAATTATTTTTTGTTTTTTAATTTAATACGTTTTTGTTTTAACATTTCACATAATTTTGACCACCCATATTCTTTATGAAACCTTTCATTTCTAAAATTACCAATGTTGATGAAACAATACTAGTGTTTATTTTAGAGAGTTTAATTATTCTGTCAATGTGTACGGGTTCGTAGGATAAAATATTTAAAACAATTTCCTCTTCTTTTGTATCAGGAATTAATTCTTTTATCTTTTTTTCTTGGGAGAAATTCTCCAAGGCTAATTCCTCTAATATGTCATTAATATTGGTAACAATTTTAGCTCCATTTTTTATTAGGGAATTAGTTCCTTGGGAGGTGGGTGTAAAAATATTGCCCGGAACAGCAAAAACATCTCGGTTAAAGTCGAGGGCCATGTTAGCCGTAATTAATGTGCCACTTTGCATAGCTGCTTCAATGACAATGGTTCCCGTTGTTAAGCCAGCCATTAATCGATTGCGGGCTGGAAAGGTTTGGGGAGTAGCTTGCGTGCCTAGGGGGTATTCACTAATTAGAGCCCCGTTATTAATAATATGTCTAGAGAGATTATAGTTTGTTCTTGGTCCTATGTATGTGTCTTCTAAACTACTTCCCAAAACAGCAATGGTTTTACCCTGAGATTCTAATGCACCTTGATGGGCAAATGTATCAATTCCCAGGGCCATTCCTGAAACAACAGTTACCCCTGCCTTAGCTAAATCTCGAGCCAGAGAGATGGCAACTTGTTTACCATATTGAGTAAATTTTCGAGAACCGACGATAGCAACCAGTGGAGCTGAATTAAAATCATATTCTCCTTTGGTATATAGTAAGTATGGAGCAGAAGGGATTTCCTTAAGTAAGTTTGGAAATAGGGGGTTATCAATAGAAATAACTCGAATATTTTCTTTTTCTAATTTAGTCCATTCTTCTTGGGGATTTATGAGCGCTCTTTCTCTTGCGATTGTTTGCGCAAGTTTTTCTGCTATGCCACTGGCAAGAATATCTGCGAAGCTACCGTTCCAGATTAGCTCTCCCTGTCCAAAGTGATTCATTAAAATTTTTATTTTTTGCGGACCAATTCCATTTATTCTATTGAGAGCATTTAGATAAAGCATGCTTATTTTTTTAAAAAATAAATAAAAGTATTTCTAGTATAGCATACTTTTGTGTAGGGGGTTTACTTTCGGATTATTTCGTGATATTATTTGGTGAAAATAAAAAGCAGTTCTTCGTATAAAAATTAAAACAAGGAGGAGATGATGGTAAATTTAAAAAAAGTGGCGAGTAGTCGTTTAGCTGGAATTATATTCTGGTGGTTCATTTCTTTCTGGAGAGTTTGCAAAAAACAAGAGAAATTTGAGAGCTTTGTTTGTACAATTATTTGTTTGACAGCCATATCTGCTTTTCTCACCTATAAAGAAAGACTTGATTTGCGCCAATTCATAATATTGTATATTTTATTAGGAATAGTTTTTTCTTCTAAATTTTTCTGGAAAAATGTTGAAAAAATCATTTCCAGCAACAAAGAAATAGCACAATAAAAAATGTGCACTTAGTTTAATAAGGGAAGCTTGATAATGTTCAGGACTTCCCTTTGTTTTTTTTAAATTGATTTTTTGGCTGATTAGTGTAGAATTTAGATAAATTAGGTTAGATGATAAATTATGAATAGGTTTGAAATTACACAATATAGGGTATCAGTAACCCTTAAAATAATGATAGGACTCTTGGTGCTAATAAGCGCTTTTCGCCAAGAGCTTTTTTTAGTGGCGCTTTCTTCATTTGTTTTGTTCCTTTCGTTTACTCCGATGATTGTGAGTAAAAGTTATAAGATTAACCTACCCATTGAGATTGACTTAATCGTTACACTTATTTTATATTTGCATTTTGCTCTGGGGGAGTACAGTCATTTTTATGTCGAAGTTTGGTGGTGGGACATCTTTCTTCATTTTGGAAATAGCATAATTTTAGGATTAGTTGGTTTTATCTTGGCGTACGCTCTGTTACTTACTAGTAAGATAGAAGCTAAGCCGATTTTGGCATCCTTATTTGCTTTATCATTTTCTGTTTTTGTGGGGGTAATTTGGGAAATATTTGAATTTTTTATGGATTTATTCTTCGGTTTTTCGATGCAAAAGAGTGGATTGGTTGATACGATGACTGACTTGATGATAGATGTCATCGGTGCGCTGGTGGTAAGTGGCGCAGGATTTTTTTATATGCGTAAGAAAAAAGAAGGATTTTTTAGTCGGATAATAAAAAGATTTTTAGAGCATAAGTATTTTTTGCACGATTAAAATTAAAATATGAAAGAAATTATAAAAAATAAAATTTTGGAAACAGTCAGAGAGCTTCAATCTGAAAAAGAAAATTGGAATGATTTGGATTTGGAGAGAATATTGTTTGACGTGGAACACACAAAAGATGAGAAGCATGGAGATTTGACTTCTAATTTAGCAATGATATTTGCTGGAAAGTTAAAAAAGAGTCCAATGCTGGTAGCGCAAGAAATTGTTGATAGATTAAATATTAAAAACATCTTAACAGTAGAAAAAATTGAGGTCGTGATGCCTGGATATATTAATTTTTATTTAGCTAAAAAATATTTCAAAGATAGTATCGATGAAGTGATAAAGCAAGGAGAGGGATGGGGGAGTGCGAATATTCTGGAGAATAAAAAATATATTTTTGAACATTCTTCACCTAATTTATTTAAACCATTTCATATCGGACACTTGGTAAATAATTCTATCGGAGAATCATTGGTGAGGATAATTAGAAAGTTAGGTGCGGAAGTAAAAACTCTTTCTTTCCCGTCTGATATTTCTCCGGGAATTGCCAAAACAGTCTGGGCAATTAAAGAAAAGAATTGGCAAGAAGAGATGACAATAGAAAAGATTGGAGAGGCCTATGTTTTTGGTTCAGCTAGCTATAAAGAAAGCGTCAAAGCAAAGGAAGAAATTGATAGAATAAATAAAATTCTTTACTTGCAAGAGGAGTCGATTGAATTGGAGATTTATAAAAAAGGACAAAAGCTTTCTTTAGATTATTTTAATGAGATAACTCAAAGACTGGGATCGAATTTTGATGAATTAATCCTTGAATCCCAAGCAGAGAAAGTTGGTAAAGAAATAGTGCAGGCTAATATACCTAATGTATTTAGGGAATCAAATGGGGCAATAATTTTCCCTGGCTCGGAGCATGGACTTTTTGATAATGTTTTTATTAATTCTCAAGGATTTGGAACTTATTTAACCAAGGATATCGGACTTTTAAAAATTAAATTTGATAAGTTCGAATTTGATAAATCAATTACAATTACAGATGTGGAGCAAAAAGAGCATTTTATGCTAGTTAAAAAATCAGCTGAACTGGTAAATAATAGATGGTCGGACAAGAGCGATTTTGTACAGCACGGCAGATTGGGTTTTGCTGGGGCAAAAATTTCTTCTCGTTTTGGTAATGTGCCATTAGCGCAAGATTTAATTGAGGAAGTTAAGGTTAAGATATTGGAAAAGATTAAGGGTCAAAATTTTTCTCCTCAAGAAAAACAGGAGATTGCTGAGAAAGTGGCAATCGGGGCTTTAAAATATTCAATCCTAAGATCTGGCGCTGGCAAAAACATTATTTTTGATTTTGAAAAAGCTACTTCTTTTGAGGGAGATACTGGTCCTTATTTGCAATATGCCCTAGTAAGGACTAATTCAATTTTAGAAAATTCCAAGGAATTGGAGATTGAATTTGATTCAGATCTAAGAGAAAGAATAGGGGATGTTCCATTGGTTGAAAAAACTATCTTAAAATTTCCAGAGATGATAGAAAAATCTTTTAACGAAAACTCCCCGCACCACATAACAAATTATTTATTTAATTTAGCTTCAGAATTTAGCTCTTTTTATGGACAAACTAAAATCTTAGACGTCGCTAATCCAGACATTAAAAATAATCTTGCCTTGGTAAAGGCGACGCAAACTACTCTAAAAAATGGTTTGGATCTTTTGGGGATTGAGAGCTTAAGGAGGATGTAATTCTTTGAATTTAATTTTCTTTGATTACACTGAATATTTTATAGTCTATTTATTTTATACACACTTTTCACCTTTCGTTTTAAAATTTTGGGAACAAATATAATTTTTGTAAAATTTTTTTTGTGGTATACTTAAGTAAGTTAAAAAAATAAAAATAAAAAAATATGCATAAAAAAAGAATATTTATAATAGTAGCTTTCTTTTTAGTAGTTTTTGGCTTATTGTATTTGTTGCTAATTAATAAAAGTAAAAATAAGTCATTAATGGATTCGGGAAATAGTAATATTTCTCAAAGCAAGCCTGTAAAAACAGACGACATTAAATCTCGAGAACAATGCTTCCAAACATTAAAAGATAATATGAGAGAAGCGGGGATATTTGAATCACCATTGCAAGAAATAGAAAAAATGAATTACGAAGAGTTATCTTCAAAATTCTCTAGAAATTATAAAAATTTATCTTCTTTTGGATTAGATATTAGTCAGGGTGATTTTGAAATGAGACTTTATTCTTTTGGGGAACAAACTGGATATGTCCATCCGCCAATCACTCCCTTTCCAACTTCAACGAAATCAGAAATGTGGGATGAACCAGCCAAAGAATTTATTTTGGCGGAAGAATATGTAACTGACTCAGAAGGAAAAAAGAATTTTATAGATTGTGCTTTTATGTCTATTTCTTCAGATAATCTAAAAAATGTCACTAGGGAAAATTATCTTTATGACGGGGCAATGACTTCTCTAAATAAAATACCCCAAGACCAATCATATAAAGCTTGGTATAGTGAAAATGTTTCCTTCGATCATTCGGGCGAGTTGCTGGCCGATTGGAAGAGGCTATTTGTTTATCCGCAATCAAGTCAAAATGAATATTTTGATAAATATAGTGTAGCTGAAGCTTATCCGGCTAATAAGGTGGAAAGTTTAGGTGTGCTTAAATTTTTCTTGCAACCAATAATTCGACTTCAAGATTATGATGAAAAAAATGAATTAAAAACTAGAATTATTACTTTTGATGAAAATAATAATGAAAAAGAATTAGCAATGCCTAAGGAATTAGAGCCAGTTAAATCTGAGGGTGTTAATAAGATTTTCCCAATGAGTGGATATTATCAAGCGATTGAAAATAGTTTTCCTGAATTCTCTAAACTGTTGTCATTTAGAGGTAGTTTAAAATACGAAACTTTTAAAAAACTTATTGCTGAAAAAGAGATTAATCCTGAAGTAGGTGAAATAATTGGAGCCTTGGCAGATTATAGGCCACTAGTGGCTTATGATATAAATAAAAAAGCTAATAGTAGAGATGGAATGGTAGTAACTGATGATAAGCTGGATAAGTTATTAGTAGATGTAACTGATGCAGATAATGCAATCGATCAATTGGATGTGAAGATAAATAACATTTCAGCAAAAAGTGATGCTTCTTTGGCCAAGGAAATAAATAACAAAGGAACATTTGTAGTTGTGGTAATTGTATTATTTTTAATAGGGGTATTAATAATAGTTATTTTATTGAGAAAAAGAAATAATAAAAAGCTATTGTTCATTGTCATCTTATCTGGTTTTCTATTATTTAATTCAAGCGATATTGCTAAAGCTACCACATATCATATAAACGCTACTGAATTTAACAATGTAAAATTGCCTGAATATGAAGCCTTGGGCTATACTTGCATCAGAAAGAAATGCAATAAATCTGGTTGTGATTTGCCGGAGGATGTCAAATGTACTAGAAATGTATATATAACATCGGTATCTTCATATGGTGCTAATAAAGAAGATTACAGAACATTAACCGGATATGCCAACTACGTGACTAACTATTACAATGATACTTTTTATGTAGATCTGAAAAATACTCCATTTATTTACCTTCAGAATCAATCTGCGGGTGATATCTCAATTACTATAAACTCTGATTTAAACAAATATTACCCCAAACCAGCTTTCAACCAAGACAATGGATGGATAGTGGAATCCAAAGATGACAAACTATCAGTTAACGGAGAAGAAAAAGACCATCTTTTCTATGAATTAGAAGCTAGTAAAATTACTCTTAACAGAAATGGAAGAAACTTCTCTTCCAAAGAAGAATTAAGTGATTATCTTCAAAACTCTGATTTCCTCACCAAGCTTGGATTCTCAGAAATAGAAAAGAAAAATTCTCTAGGTTACTTTTTACCAAAACTCAATGAGACTGAAAATAAAAATTTCTACTATCTAACAGTGCTTAGCGATAAAGCCATCGCGGAAATTTCCGAGCTTAACATCAATCCTAAACCCAAAGACATTATCCGCCAATATTTCGCTGTTTATCCGACCACCACACTAGTTAAGACCACCGGAGATTTCAATTTCCCAAAGAATAATAAAAGTAATAATAATGATTTTACAGCCAAAGAAACCGGAGAATTCTTAATTCAAAATTCAATGCAAGTTTTTTTTGAATAAATATTAAAAAAAGAAATAAATGAAAAAAATATTGAAAATAAGTATTTTCTCTGCGTTGTTATTTTTTGGAGGAATTAAGATAACGCAAGCCGCGGTAGTCACTTGTTATAATACATGTTCTCCTAATTTTAATAATTATGTGGGAACGGTTACTCTTGACCTACAATGCAATGGCAGTTCCCCAGCTAGTTATACAGGGTGGTTAACCGTTAATGGCGTCACTATTGCATATGGAAAAAGTTGTGCTGTAGCTGGTTCTTGCGGACCAGCTCAAGGTGCTTATGCTGCATCAAGTACAGACTGGAGATATCCGCTTTGTAATTATGGAGCAGCAACGATAGGCTCATCCCCATTTCTTGCAGAAGGAGAAACAAAAAATTGGTTATGTAAGGGAACAAATGGTGGCGCCGACGCTTCATGCTCTGCAACTAGAGCTGCGACTGTGGTTAATGGTTCTTGTGGTGCAGCTCAAGGAGGTTATTTGGTAACTGATTCAGTTTGGCGATCGCCAGCTTGTAATATTGGAACAGCAAATGTGGCATTGGGATCTTTTTTGAATTATGGAGAAACGAGAAACTGGAGTTGTATTGGAAGTGGGCCAGGTCATTCTGATGCATCTTGTAGCGCTAATAGGGCACTTGCTGTTCCTGATGTATACATTAATGCTAATCCAATAACCGTCAGTTTAAATAATTCTTCAGCTAATATTTCAGTTAAATCAACGAATTTAAGTTGGGGAATTAACAATAGTGCTGTAGCTTGCGGAGCAGGATGTTCATGCGTGGGTTCAAGTTCGGGGGGTGAATGGGGTGGAAGCAAATCTTATCCAGCTTCTAATGTTAGTGTGGCAGTATCCCCAGTATTTGGGGCACACACTTATACATTAAGTTGTACTAATCCTAATGGAGTTTCGAGGAGTGCTACGACTACAGTGAATGCTAGCTGTAATGCTTTTTCTTGGGCAAGTGCTTGTAGTAAACCTTGTGGAGATGGACAGATAACCAAGCACAACCTAAATACTAGTTGCGTTGATAGTCCAACCTTCACGCCGTGTAATTTGGGGGCTTGTCCATTAGAAACAGGATTCGAAGAGGTGCGGCCATAAAGTTCAAGAGTCGATTCATTTATTTAAAACACTCATTATGAAGATGGGTGTTTTTTTGTTTTTATGCTAAAATATTTATAATATTGGGGTAAATTAAAATTATGTTTGAGCGGACTAAAAATTTGAACTTATCAGTGATAAAGCAAATGGAGCTCAGGGCAAGTAAATATCCAGATGTGATTTCACTGGCTCAGGGAGTGCCTAATTTTGACACGCCTGAATGCATTAAGCGAAGGGTAGAGTTGGCTCTAAAAAGGGGAATGGTGGCAAAATATTCTCTTTCTCCTGGAATTTCTGAGTTGCGAGAATTAATTGAAACTAAGCTGTCTCAGGAGAATATGTTTTATGATTGGGAGAAAGAAATTTTAATTACGGCGGGTTCTATTGAAGGTATTACAGCGACAATTCTGGCTCTGACAAATCCCGGAGATGAAATTATCATTCCTGAACCTACTTACACTTCTTATCGAGAAGTTATAATTTTAGCAGGCTGTATCCCAGTCTTTGTGCCACTTGATGAGGCAAATAGTTGGTCTTTCGATTTGGAAAAATTTAAATCTGCTATAACCCCCAAGACAAAAGCCATTTTTTACTGCAATCCCAATAATCCCACAGGCACTATTTATGCCAAGGAACAATTAATGGGCTTGGCTCAATTGGCCCAGCAGCATGATTTATATTTAATTTCAGATGAAGTTTATAAAGATTTTCTTTTTGATGATAAACAAAAAATTTTTAGTTTGGCAGAAGTTCCAGAATTGCGCAAAAGAGTAATCAGACTTTTTAGTTTTTCTAAATCTTATGCCATGACCGGCTGGAGGGTGGGATATTTGCATAGTGACGAAAGTGTTTTAAAAGAAATTTTAAAAATACATGACTGTCTGGTGACCTGTGCGCCAGTGATTTCTCAATACGCCGCTATGGGGGCGCTGGAAATGGGTGATAAAGATTTGATTGAAATGAATGATGAATATCGCCAGAGAAGAGATTTAATTTGTTGGCACCTGGATGAGTTGTCTCATGTTTTTTCTTACGTTCGACCTGAGAGTGCTTATTTTGTTTTTCCAAAAATACTTTTGGATAAAATAGATTACAAAGATTGCGAACATGCCGATAGTTTATCTTGGAAGTTTGCACTGTGGGTGTTGGAGGAGGCTAAAGTAGCTGTAGTTCCGGGGGTGGCTTTTGGACCAAACGGAGAGGGTCATATAAGGATGAGTTTTGGTAGAAGTGAAAAAGATATTAATGATGCCTTTAGGCGATTAAAAAAACTTTTTAGTCATAAATAATATTTAAAATGTTAAATTGACTTACTTATGAAAAAATTTTTAAAAATTATCCTGCAGTACTATTTGAAAGTTATAACTAAGATTGTTTTAGTAGTGCATAATCCGGTAATTATTGTTGTGGCAGGAAGTACTAACAAATCATTTGTGCGAGATGAAATAAAAAAGATTTTATTGGAGAAAGAAAAAAATGTCAGGGCTAATCCTAAAAATTTTAATACTGAAATTGGCTTGCCCTTAGCAATTCTTAATATTGAAAGTGGCTATAATTCTTATCGTAGATGGTTGCCGGTTATTGGAAGCGCTTTTGGGGCGATTTTTCAAAAAAAATTCCCAGAGTATTTGGTTTTGGAATTGGGTGTTTCTCAGAAAGGAGATATGAAGTATTTACTTTCAATTGTAAAGCCTCAAATAGCCATCGTGACAGAAATTACTCAGCGCTATATCGAATCTTTTTCGGGCATGAATCGTTTGGTGGGGGAATATGTTTATCTGGTAAAAAAAATAAAAAAAGATGGCTTAGTTATTTTGAATTGGGATAATGAGCGGGTGAGAAGTCTAAAAAAATATACTAAAGCCAGAGTCTTGTATTTCGGTAAGGACAATTTAAAGTGTGATGGAGAAATCCAAGAAGTAAAAAAAGTAAACAATGGCATGCAGGTAAAAATGCGCTACATTGATAGAGAAAAAGAAGTTCTTATAAAAAGATTTGGCAACCATCATGCCACCAGCACCCTAATTGGTTGGATGGTAGAAAATGAATTGGATAATTTATGATTTAAATCAAAAAATGCCCTAAATATGTTTACTTTCGAACCCAAATGCGACAATCTCTTGGCACTAAAACTTTCCAGTTATGTCATTTCGACTCGCCTCGCTAAAGCTTGCTGAAGCGGGCTGTAGCGAATGCGGAGTGGAGGAATCTAAAATAATAGGTGTAAAAATATAGTTACTAAGATTTCTCGGCTCCATATTCGTTGTGCTCGAGATGATAAGCGATAGATTAAGAATCCGACTTTGACAGAGAGCCTAAAATTGGGTATTATATACAAAGGTAAAAACAAAAATAAATTCTTTAATACTAAGACCCCCTGAAAATTTATTTCTAGAGGGTTTGTTTATATGTTCAAAAAAATAAAAAATATCTACAGAAAAATAACTGGAAAAATATTCGGAAATATTTCTAAAGATATCGGGATTGATTTGGGTACTGCTAATACTTTAATTTATGTGCGAGGCAAAGGTATTGTTATTAATGAACCATCAGTAGTGGCGATTAATAAAAAAACTGGACAGATTTTAGCCATTGGAAAAAAGGCTAAGCAGATGGTGGGTAAAACCCCTAGCCATATTGTGGCCACGCGTCCATTAGTAGACGGAGTAGTAAGTGATTTTGATGTAACGGAACAAATGTTGCGTTATTTTATTGATAAAGTTCATCAGGACTCTTTTTCGATTTTACCGAGGCCTAGGGTATTAATCGGAATTCCTTCAGAAGTGACTGAGGTAGAAAAAAGAGCAGTAATTGACGCAGCTATGAGTGCTGGTGCTAGAGAAGCTTATATTATCGATGAACCAATGGCAGCTGCCATCGGCGCGCATTTGCCAGTGACTACGGCTGCTGGAAATATGATTGTGGATATTGGAGGAGGAACTTCAGAAATTGCGGTTATCTCTTTGGGCGGAGTAGTTTCTGCTCGGAGTTTGAGAATTGCTGGGGATGAGATGAATGAAGACATTGTGCGTTATTGTCGAGATGAATTTAATTTATTGGTTGGAGAGAGAACAGCAGAGGAGGTAAAGATTGCGATTGGAAGTGCTTATCCACAAGAAAAAAGAATGACTATGGCGATAAGAGGTCGAGATTTGGTAAGTGGACTTCCTAAAGAAATTAAAATTTCTGACGAACAAGTTAGAGAAGCGCTCTCTCGTTCAATTCGAATAATTGTAAACAATATAAAAACTATTATCGAGGATACTCCGCCAGAATTGATTGCTGACATTATGCAACGAGGAATAATTTTGGCTGGTGGAGGAAGTTTGATTAGAGGACTGGATAAATTAATTGCCAATCAAACTGGGATCTCTGTGCGAACCATGGAAGATCCACTTACTGCTGTAGTAAGGGGAACCGGAATTGTTTTGGAAGATTTGGATAACTTAAAAGATGTTTTGACCGCTAACCAGTATGACGATAGTCCGTTGCGTTAAGATTTGAAATATTTTAAATAAAAATAAAATATGCCAGGAAAATTTGTTTCAAAAAAAATATTTAAAGTAACTGTTATTTGCTTTTTGGCTATCGGGCTGATTATTTTTAATCCGCATAATCTTTTTAGTGGATTGAGAAATTTTTTTATGATTGTGACTTTACCGGCGCAAAAAGTTTTTTCTAGTTCAGCGATTAAAATGGCTTCTTTTGGAGAAGCGGTGACTTCAATCGGTAAAATAAGAAAAGAAAATAAATATTTAATTGAGGAAAATTTACGTTTGCGAGCAGAGGGTGCTAAATTTGGTGAGGCTGTGGCAGAAAACGAAATGCTTCGAAATCAACTAAATATTTTACCCAAAGACAAATTTGAAATTGAGTCGGCTAACGTTATTGGTCGAGATATTTATAACAATAATGATTGGATCTTGATTGATAGGGGTGAAAGTAGCGGGATTAAAAAAGGCATGCCAGTAATTGTTTCCGAAGGCGTTTTAATTGGTAGAGTAGAGGAGGTTTTCCCTTCTTCAGCCAAAGTGATTTTTATTAGTAATCCTTTGATGAATACAAATGTAGAGACGCTAGAGACCGGAGCAGTTGGTTTGGCAAAAGGTAATTACGGGTTGGGAATTATTATGGATTTAGTTTTGCAGACAGATAGTTTAAAGGTGGGAGATAAGGTTATGACCTCTGACATTAGCCAAAACATTCCAAGGGGTTTGTTTATTGGTGAAATTAAAGAGGTTTCTCCAGTGAGAAATGATTTGTTTCAAAAAGCCATTATTTCTTCCCCAGTTGATTTTTTAAAGTTGCGTTTTGTTTTTATTATTAAGAACTCATAGCTGATGAAAAAGTTTTTATTAAGATTAAGTATAGTTTTACTAATAATATTTTTACAATTGAGTTTCTTGAACTTAGCTTTGCGCGCAGATTATGTAGCTAATCTATCTATCTTACTTGTGATTGCTTGGATTGTAACGAGTGGTTTTGAAAAAACTTTTAAGTGGATAATTTTTTTAGGATTTTTAAACGATATATTTTTTGCAGATAAGATTGGTCCCAATATTTTATTTTTTTCTTTCTTCGCTTACTTGGTTAGCTTTATCTCTAAAAGATTTATAATTGAGAGACGTTTTTCTGGATTTTTATTAGTAGCAGTATTCATTGTAATAGGTTCTTATTTAGGAAATATTTTTGATATTATGTTTGAAGGTAGTTTTTCTCTGGAAAATATCTCTTTTAGCATGGGGCACTATTTTGCTAGCTGGCAGAGGGTTATTTATGGTAATATATTAGCTGGAATTTATTTTTATTTTATATATTTCTTTGTTAACGGTGTGGAGAAATATATTAGTCGTTTTGAGGATAGATTAAAAATAACACTTTAATCTTTTCTGAAAAATAAAAAGATATGAGTTTTCATGGTGGTAGATACAAAATAAAGGCATCCAAGGAGATTGATGAAATAGCAGACACTGTTTTATTGAGTGGCTCGGAAATTGCGAGACTAGAAACTCCTTTTAATAAAAGTTTATTGAATATTTTCTGGATTTTTATTGCTTTAGTTTTGGTTCTTTTATTATTTCGAACTAGCTATTTGACCATCATAAAAGGCGATCATTATAAAGCAGTGGCTAAGGAAAACCGTTTGCGGGTAAGTTACATAAGGGCACCAAGAGGACAAATTTTTGATCGTAGTGGCAATATTTTAGTTTACAACGTGCCAAGTTTGGATTTGGTTTTGGATACGAGGGGCTTAAACGGTGAAATTAATTTTTCTGGTGATGAATTGGAGCAACTCAAAGATATATTCCCAGATAGGTATGAGGAGCTAGCGTCTAATTTAAAAGTTACCAAAAAAGAAGATGAGATAATTATTCTTTTAAAGAGTATTGCTCAAAAAGAAGCTCTTTTGATGACAGAGAGTTATGAAAAATTTCCAGGCTTCCAAGTTACGCAAACAGCCATTCGAGATTATTCAGACGGTTTTATATTTTCTAACGTTATTGGTTATGAGGGAAAAATAAAGCAAGAAGAGTTAGCAGAAAATCCAAATTATTTAATGACAGACTCCATTGGAAAAAGGGGGATTGAAAAATATTATGAAAAATATCTTCGAGGAAAGCCGGGCAAGATAAATGTAGAGGTAGATTCAAAGGGTCATGTTGTGCGAGAATTGGGCGTGGTTAATCCTGAGTCAGGAGATGATTTAGTGCTAAACTTAGATGCTCAATTGCAGAAAAAGATTTTTGACAGTCTTTCTGGTGTTTTAGAAAAAGAGGGCTTGAAAGCAGGTGCTGCAGTAGCTTTGGATCCAAGGAATGGAGCAGTTTTGGCTATGGTAAGTGTGCCCAGTTTTGATAATAATCTTTTTGCTAAGGGAATTTCCAATGATGATTACTCAAATATTATTAATGATGTAAATAAACCGATGTTTAATCGGGCAGTATCTGGAGAATATGCACCTGGTTCAACCTTTAAGCCCATGATGGCAAGTGCCGCTTTGACGGAAGGAGTTGTTAATGAGAGCACTCAAATAGAGAGTCGAGGTGGACTTAGTGTGGGAAATTGGTTTTTTGGTGATTGGAAAGCACATGGTTTTACTGATATTAAGAGAGCAATTGCTGTCTCAAGTGATGTTTTCTTTTATTCTATCGGTGGGGGATATGGCAATATTCGAGGAATTGGAATTGGGAATATAAAAAAATATGCTAATTTATTTGGATATGGAGAATTATCTGGAGTAGATATTCCCAATGAAGCGACTGGATTTTTGCCAACCGAAGAATGGAAAGAAAAAGAATTAAATGAAAAATGGTATATCGGAAATACTTACCATGCTTCAATCGGACAGGGTTATATAACTGCTACCCCACTTCAGGTAGTTAATAGTATAGCAGTGGTTGCTAATGGAGGAACATTATATAAACCCAAATTAGTCTCACAGATAAAAAATGGTAGTGAAACAATCTATAATAAGGCAGAGACTATAAGAAGTGGATTTATAAATCCTAAGATTTTAGAAACAGTAAGAGAGGGAATGCGTATGACCGTAACAGAAGGAACTGCACAAATGCTTAAAGATTTGCCAGTAGAAGTAGCCGGCAAAACTGGAACTGCTCAGTTTGGAAATGAAAAAAAAGCCCATGGTTGGTTTGTCTCTTTTGCCCCTTACGAAAATCCTGAAATAGTAATGGTTGTTTTGGTGGAGGGTCAAGAAGAAGATGGATTTAATGCTGTGCCGATAACTCATGAGGTTTACAACTGGTATTTTTCGCGCTAAGCTTAGATAAGAAATTATTTTTTATTTTAATTGATTATGGATATTAAAGATGAGTTGAGGAGTTTTAAGGATAAAATTGATCCTGAAATAAAATTGTTTTTTGATAAGGTATTAGATGAATCAAAGAAAGAAAAGCTTATTGTTACGGATGCACTAAAGCAGGTTAAAAAAATAACTCTTTCAGGAGGCAAAAGGCTTCGTCCAGCTTTAATGCATTGCGGTTACCTCGGAGTTGGTGGCAAAGATGAAAAAGAGATAATAAAAACATCAGTTAGCATAGAGTTAATTCATATATTTCTTCTTATTCATGATGATGTTATTGATAATGATAAAACTCGTCATGGACAAGAAACAATTCATACTCAATACGCTAGAATTGGAAAAATTATTTCCAAGGGCAAAAGGGATTCAAAACATTTTGGAAATTCTATGGGTATTGTAGTCGGGGATATTATTGGGGGATTGGGTAATCAAATTCTCTTTAAGGCTAATTTTCCAGCGGAGTTAGTAGTTAAAGCCTTGCATCATCTGCAGGGTATTGTGGCAATGGTGGCAGTTGGAGAGGCGCAAGATGTTTTTATAGAACATCGCAGGTCAGCTACCGAAAAAGATGTCATGGATATGTATAAAAATAAAACTGCTAAATATACTATCGAGGGACCACTTCACCTGGGTGCGATTTTGGGTGGTGCAGGTGAAGATGTTTTAGAAAAAATTACTCAATTTTCAGTTCCTATTGGGATAGCTTTTCAAATTCAAGATGATATTTTAGGGGTTTTTGGAAATGAGAAAAAAATTGGCAAACCAGTAGGATCTGATATTCGAGAAGGTAAGCAAACGATTTTAGTTGTAAAAGCAATGCAAACTGCCAGTGCTAAACAAAAAAAGACTCTAAATAAATTACTAGGCAAAAAGGATCTGACTAAAACTGAAATAGCAGAATTTAAAAAAGTTATTATAGAGACAGGTGCCTTGGATTATTCTAAAAATTTAGCCCAAAAATTAATTAAGGAGGGCAAATCTCATCTTGCTGATTTAACTTTTAATGCAGAAGCTAAAAATTTTCTTTTTGGGGTGGCAGATTATATGACCGCTAGGGAAATATAATCTTTATTTAAAATAATTTATTTATCTTTTCGTAGCTAGGTAATAATTACCAACTACAGATAGCTAATAATATGATACAAAGGAAAAAAACCAAAAAAATAAAAGTGGGCGATGTTTTTATCGGAGGCGATGCACCAGTAGCTATCCAATCAATGTGTAACACTGACACTCGAGATGTCAAAGCGACAGTGGCACAGATTAAAAAATTAATTCAAGCTGGTTGTGAAATTATTCGAGTAGCGGTGCCAGATATGGAGGCAGCTAAAGCACTGGGTGCAATAAAAAAACAAATTAGTATTCCTTTGGTGGCAGATATTCATTTTTCAGCGGAATATGCGATGGAAGCAATCGCCCAGGGAATTGATAAACTCAGAATTAATCCTGGCAATATTGGGAGCGAAGAAAAGGTAACTATGCTTGTTAAGGCTTGCAAGGAAAAAAATATTCCAATTAGAATTGGAATCAATGGTGGTTCACTAGAAAAAGATATTTTAGAAAAATATAATAATGAGGTAACTCCCGCAGGAATGGTAGAGTCGGCAATGAGACATATAAATATTTTAGAAAAAAATGATTTTTATGACATTGCCATTTCTCTTAAGGCGAGTGATATTGAGAGGACAGTGGAAGCTTACCGATTGCTTTCAAAAAAAGTTGATTACCCGATGCATATCGGAGTTACTGAGGCTGGAAGTGTTTTTCGTGGAACAATTGTTTCTTCAATCGGATTGGGAATTTTACTCTATGATGGAATTGGAGATACTTTGAGGATTTCTTTGACTGCTGATCCAGTCGAGGAAGTTAAGGTGGCTTGGGAGATTCTAAAATCATTAGGACTTCGCAAGCGAGGTATCTGTGTGACTAGTTGCCCAACTTGCGGTAGAACTGAGATAGATTTGATAAAACTAGCTGGTGAGGTAGAAGAGGCACTGGAGGGTATAGATAAAGATATCAGGGTCGCGGTGATGGGTTGTGTGGTAAATGGACCAGGAGAGGCTAGAGAGGCTGATTTGGCGATTGTGGGCGGAAGGGGCGTGGGTCTTATTATGAAAAAAGGACAAATAATAAAGAAAGTTGATGAGAAGGATTTATTAGTTGAATTTATAAAAGAAGTTAAGAATTTTTAGTTTTTTCATTAGGCTCCGAGAGCCCAATTGGGCTCTCGGAGCCTAAAAATTTTTAAAATTAGTCTTTTTCTAATTTTACTATATAAGTGTTGCAATTAATTCTTGAACTCAGGACCTTATCATTTGACCAAGCTCAAGAAATAGTCTATACTTTACTAAGTAATTTTCTATTAAAAATAACCTTAGAGGGGTGGAGATGGGTAATATTATTAGTGGGAAAATAATCTCACACAATCGAGATGATGAAGTCTTTTCTTTTTTAAAAATAAGATTATCTAGAAAAAATGGAAAAAAAGGAATTGAACTTTTTTTCGCAGTAAATAAAAAAAATATCAAATTTGTAACGCAATATTATTTGCATGAAATACAAAAAATATTTTTTTATAATATTAACGAAGCCACTGTGGCTAGGCTTTTAAAAAATGCCCTCAACGAATTAAAAAGGGATTATTATTTTATAGAGGCGATGAAAATCGCTCAAGACGCGATAAAGGCAAAAAGAGAGGAAGATAAAATATCTGACTTGATTTATAATATTATTGGTCCCGAATTGTCAGAGGAAGGAAGAGAAATAGCCATCGAATACGCTCGTTATGATGTTGGTAGCGCAACACGAAGATTAAAAAGACGGAATATTTAGTACAGGAGAATTTGGTATATCCATTTCTCCTGCTTTTTTTAAAATTAAAACCCCTTTTTATAATAAGGGGTTTTAGGAAAAGTTGCTTAGTTAAATCTAGGCCTTATTCATAGTTCGAATACATCTGGTACAAACTTTTGTCTTTTGCCCATCAATTTTCTTTTGTTGAATATTGACCTTAAATTTTCTCTTTGTAGCAATATTGGAATGACTTCTTGAATGTCCAGTAGTGGTTCCTCTGTTGCAGATTTCACAAGTTCTACTCATAAAAATATAGTATTATGGAACAAAAACACTAGTCGCCAAAAGTATGCGTTACTGGATTTATGTCCTAAAATTAGTTTGCTTATTTACAAGATATAGATTATCATAGTAGATGTATTTTGTAAAGTCTAATTAATATTTTTATTTTTTAGTATTATGTCAGGAGAGATTATTTTAGTTATATTTCAAGTGGTCATTTTGATAATGGCGGTAGTAGTACATGAGGTTTCTCATGGACTAATGGCTTATAAGTTAGGTGATCCAACGGCCAAATATGCTGATCGTTTAAGTTTGAACCCAATTAAGCATTTTGATTTATGGGGTTCCTTCATCGTGCCATTTTTTATGATTGTCAGTTTTGGATTTGGATTTGGATGGGCCAAGCCAGTGCCTTATAACCCTTATAATCTCAAAGATCAAAAGAAAGGCCCAGCCTGGGTAGCCTTAGCGGGTCCAGCTTCCAATATTCTGGTAGCAATAATATTTGGTTTAATGGCTAGATTGATACCACTAAGCTATGTAGTTAAAGATGAGATAAGTAGAAATATTTTTGATTATCAAAGTTTAACTACTTTACTGGCGGGATCTTTTGGGGCAATTTTCTTTTGGATTTTTATGATGATTCTTACTATCAATGTTTTTTTGGCAGTTTTTAATTTAATTCCAATTCCACCGCTAGATGGTTCAAAATTACTTTTAGCTTTCATTCCAATAGGGGAGCAAAAAAAGTTAGCTTTAGAACAGTTTGGTTTTGTTTTTTTGCTTCTATTTATCTTCCTTTTTTCAAAACCCCTAGGCATTTTACTTAGCATAGTTTTATCAATCTTTTTTAAATATGTAGTGGGATTATAATTTTTTTTAAATAAATATCTAAACAATAAATTAATATGCAAGAAAATAATGAAATAAAAAAAATAGAATTATCTATCGTGGTGCCAATACTTAATGAGGCAGAAAATGTCGAAAAACTTCATGCTAGAATTGTTGAAGAGTGCAATAGACTTAATAAGACTTTTGAAATCATTTTTGTTAATGATGGTTCTACGGATGATACAATTAGTAAATGCAAAAAGTTAACCCCTTTAAAATTGATAACCTTTAGAAAAAGATCTGGGCAAACTGCCGGTTTTGATGCTGGGTTTCAAGCTGCTCAGGGTAAAATTGTAATTACTATGGATGGGGATTTGCAAAATGATCCTGCAGATATATCAAAATTGTTGGATAAGATGAATGAGGGATATGATGTGGTGAGCGGTTGGAGATTTGAGCGCAAAGATTCAATTAGCAAAAAAATATTTTCTCGCGGAGCCAATCTGCTTAGGAAATTTTTTATGAATGATACTATTCATGATAGTGGCTGTAGCCTTAAAGCTTATAAACGAGAATGTTTTAATGATTTGGAATTATTTGGGGAGATGCATCGCTTCATTCCAGCACTTCTAGAAATTGACGGTTTTAAAGTGGCAGAAGTAAAAGTTTCTCATTATGCCAGAACAGCGGGAGTGACTAAATATAATTGGAAACGGGCTTTTAAAGGTTTTGTGGATATGGTTTCGATTTGGTTTTGGCGTAAATTTGCCAATCGACCCTTGCATCTTTTTGGAGCTAGTGGAATGATGCTTTCATTTTCGGGAGTGCTAATTTTAATCTGGATGTTTGTAGAAAAAGTTTTTATGAACCAAGCTATCGGAGAAAGAATCTGGCCTATGATTGGTTTTATGTTTGTGCTGGTGGGGATGCAACTTTTTATTTCAGGGCTTTTGGCAGATATCATGATTAAAAACTACTTTAAAGTTAAAAATCATCGAGGTTATAATATAAAGGAAATCATCAATAATTAGACATTTTTTAGCCCTAAATTTAAATTATAACTATAAAAAATATCCATATTTTCTGATTATAAAGATTTTTCAGAATGTTTTTGGAGTTCATTTAAACACTTCTTTATCCAAAAAAACTTGGTTTTATGGGTCTAATTGCCACCCTTGCAATTAGCATTTAAGTGTGGTAAAATAGCTCTGTTAGTCTTATTATTTAAATCAATGGAAGAATTTAATAATAAAATCGAAAAAGAAGAGGTTTACCAAGGGGTAGGCGGTTTTTTCTTGGAAATAGTGAAGATTTTTATTTTGGCAATAGTAGTAATTGTGCCAATTAGGGTTTTTCTTTTTCAACCTTTTTTTGTTCAGGGCGCCAGCATGGAGCCAAATTTTGAGGATGGACAATATTTGATAGTGAATGAGCTTGGTTATAAAGAAACAGATTTAAAGTTTTTTAAAGTGGATTCTTTTAAAGAGTTGAAGAGAGAAGATGTGATAGTATTTCGTTATCCGCACAACCCCAGTCAATTTTTTATAAAAAGAATCATTGGTTTGCCTGGAGAGCGAATACGATTAGATAAGGGTTCAGTTTATATATATAATGACAAAAATCCAGAGGGTTTAAAGTTGGATGAAACCTATCTTCCTAAAGATTTAAATACTAAGGGAGAAAATGATTATCAAATAAAAAACGATGAATATTTTGTGATGGGGGACAATAGAAATCATAGCTCTGATTCCAGGGTGTGGGGTCCAGTAAAGACCAGTAACGTTGTAGGCAAAGTTCTTTTGAGAGCTTGGCCAATTAATAAGATGGATGTGTTTACAAATTAATTTTTTATTATCAAGGGAGGTAACTAAGTATTAAGAAAAATCCTATGGCAAGAAAAGTAGTTAAAAAGACAGCTCAACCAGTTAAGAAGAGCGTAATAAAAAAAGTAAAAACCTCTTTAAAAAAAGTGGCTTCTAAATCTACGAAAAAAAAGATTGTGTTAGAGCCAATAATGATGCAACCACCTAGGGGCATGAGAGATATCCTTCCTGGTGAGCAAGAATATTGGAATAGAATTAGAATGGTTCTGGATAAGGAATATCCAAAGTATGGCTTTGGGAGAATTGATATTCCTGCTGTAGAATATTCAAACTTGTTTGTGCGATCGATTGGTGAGGGAACAGATGTGATTGATAAGGAAATGTATTCTTTTTTAACTAAAGGAAAAGACAAAGTGGCGCTAAGGCCAGAAATGACAGCTGGGATAGCAAGAGCTTATATTCAACATGGAATGAATGTTTTATCTAAGCCAGTTAAGCTTTTTTCAACTGGTCCGGTTTATCGATATGATCGCCCTCAAGAGGGTAGGTATCGAGAACATTTCCAAGCCAACTTTGATATTCTTGGAGAGGAAGATGCTGTTTTGGACGCGCAAATTATTCAGTTAGCTCACAGAATAATGGGAAATTTAGGGATTAAAGATATACAATTTCAAATAAACAGTATAGGTTGTCCTTGTTGTCGTAAGGAATATATAGAAATGTTGATTAGTTATTTTGATTCAAAGAAAAAGAAGCTTTGTAAAACTTGCAAGGCTAGATTAAAAACTAATCCACTGAGAATATTGGATTGCAAAGAGGATAAGTGCGTTCAAGTTTCAGCCACTGCTCCACAAACAGTGGATCACCTTTGTGATCCTTGTCGAGATCATTTTAAAGATTTATTAGAATATTTGGATGAATTAGAATTACCATACGCCATTAATCCTCAATTAGTAAGAGGTTTGGATTACTATACTCGAACAGTATTTGAGATTTGGTCTGTGGGAGAAGAAGGGAAGAAAAGATCTTTGGGAGGCGGAGGAAGATATGATAAGCTGATAGAGAACTTGGGTGGTGAACCTACTCCAGCAATTGGTTTTGCTTTGGGATTAGATAGACTGGCTATGGAAATGAAAAGAATTAAAGCTAAATCCTATGAGTCTCCCAAGCCAAGGATTTTTATTGCACAGTTGGGTAGTTTGGCTAAGAAAAAAAGTCTAAGACTTTTTGCTAATCTTGAGAAAGAAGGAATTTTGATAGCCGAAAGTTTTGGTCGTGGAAGTTTAAAGTCTCAACTCAGATCTGCCAATCGATTGGGAGTGGAGATGACAATTATTATAGGTCAAAAAGAAGCATTAGATGAAACTGTAATTATTAAAAATATGGTTACAGGAACTCAGGAAACAATTCCCCAGGAAAAAGTTCTTAATGCTGTAAAGAAGACTTTAAAAACTAAGCCGATGATTATAAGAAAGAAAAAATAGTAAAAAATATGGAGGATTGTATTTTTTGTAAAATTGTAAATAAGGATTTGCCATCAGAGATTGTTTTTGAAGACAACGAGATAATAGTTTTTAAAACAACTCAGCCATTGGCGCCAATTCATGTTTTGATTGTACCCAAGAAACATATTGCCTCAATTGATCGTTTGGAGGATAATGATATTGAGTTGGCTGGAAAACTAGTTTTGACTGCTAGAAATATTGCGAGAGACTTGAATATTTCTGAAAAAGGGTATAAACTAATGTTTCATGTTGGTGAGCATGGTGGTCAAGAAATTCAGCATGTGCATCTACATTTAATGGGTGGCGCTAAGATGGAAGAGGAGATAAAGATAATAAAATAATAAAATTTAATTTATAAGCTGTTATATTGCTAAAAGATTTTGTTTAAAACGAATTTTTTTAGCAGTATAACAAGTGTTATATAGCCAAGAAAGGGGGTTTTAATAATGATTCAAGTAAAGAAAAAGGACAGAGAGACTTCAGAAAGTTTAATAAGAAGATTTTCAAGACGTATCCAGCAAAGTGGAGTTTTAATGGACGCCAGAAAATCTCGTTTTCAAACATCTAAAAAAACTAAAATTAAGCAAAGACTGGAAGCTATGTATAAAGTAAAAATTAGAAAAGAAATAGATAAACTTAAAAAATTAGATAAGTTTGATGATGAGGCTCTGAGAAATATAAAAAGAAAAATGACCAACTAATATATACTTAATGCAAGTAGTTCTTTTGGGGCTACTTGCATTGTTTTTTAAATCTATGTCAATTGTTAATGATAAAATAAAAGAAGATTTGAAGGGGGCAATGAAGTCAGGTGATACTGAAAAAAGAGATGTTTTGAGAATGGTTGATAGTATGATAAAAAATGTTGAGATAGAAAAAGGTAAGAGAGAGACAGGTCTAGCGGACGAGGAGGTAATGGAAGTTTTAATGCGAGCAGTAAAGCAAAGAAAGGATAGCGTTACTCAATATATGGATGGTGGTCGCCCTGAACTGGCTGATAAAGAACAAAAAGAGATTGATATTATCTCCGTTTATCTTCCTGAACAGTTGAGCGAAGAGGAGGTGACAAAAATAGTCAAGGATGTCATTTCTTCATCTGGCGTTACAAACGCTAGTGATTTGGGTAAGGTAATGGGTCAAATTATGGCAAGAGTGAAGGGGCAAGCAGATGGAAATTTAGTTAAATCAATTGTACAAAAAGAGTTTGAAGCGATGAAATAGTTTTTATGAATCTTATTTTAGAAGTAAACAATTTAAGTGGTTGTAATTTTGATGAAAAAAAGTTAAAATTAACAGTAGAGAAGACAATCAATAAAACTAGGTGGACAAATTTTTTTAAAAAAGATGTTTTTGTTAGTGCTGGCTTCATTTCTGAACAAGAGATACAAAAAATAAATAAACAATATAGAGATAAGGATTATCCGACTGACATTCTTTCTTTTGCTAATTTTGAATCTGCAGATGATTTAGAAAAATCGAAAGAAGAAAATATTTTTTTAGGGGAATTGCTTATCTGTCTTCCTGATATTCAAAAATATTGTCAAAAAAAAGATATTTCTTTTGAGAGGGAATTTTATAAAGTTTTTAGTCACGGTATCTTACATCTTTTAGGATTTAATCATAATAAAGAAATGTTCAGAATTCAAAAAGAAGTTTCTTTGGAGGTTTAATTTTAGATAATTTAAATAATAATCGAAAATAAAAAACAATAAAATGGTGCATAATAGAATAAATAAAAATAGTTTTCAGAGAAGTTTTTATTGTGCCCTGCGTGGATTGAAATATGTTGCTAAGAATGAAAGAAATTTCAGAATAGAGCTTATAGCGGCTGTTTTCGTTACTTTTCTAGCGATTGTTTTTAATATAAAAATTTGGGAATTTATAGTGATAGTTTTTTTGATTACTTGGGTTTTGATGATTGAGCTTATTAATACTGTAGTTGAAAGAGTGGTAGACATACTAGAACCCAGGGTTCATCCTTATGCACGTTTAGTGAAGGATATTATGGCTGGGGTTGTATTGTTGTCCGCATCGATGTCAATTTTGGTGGGGGGGTTAATTTTTTCTCCTTACTTTTTTAAATTATTAAATTTCTATTTCTAATTTTTATGTCAAATAGAGGCAATGCCATAATTAGCTTAGACATAGGCTCTACAAATATTCGAGCAGCCGCCGCTCAAATAAATAATGAGGGCGAAGTTCAAATTTTAGGCGTGACAGCTGGTAAATCTTCAGGTGTAAGAAGGGGCTCAGTTATTGATATTGAAGAGGTTTCCAAGTCTATCAGTGCTATTGTTATTAAGTTGGAAAATATCATTGACCAGAAGGTTAGAGATATAATTTTGGGCGTGGGTGGAACTGAAATCAGGTTGCATAAAACAAAAGGTGTAATTGCAATTGGGAGAGCCAACGGAACGGTTGAGGATGAGGATATTGAAAGAGTTTTGGAATCAGCCAAAAATGCTTCCATGCCAGTTAATAGTGTTATAATTCATTCAATTCCAAAAAATTATAAATTAGATGATCAAAATGACATTAGAAATCCATTGGGCCTTAAAGGTATAAGATTGGAGGCTGATGTGCTTATGATAGAAGATTCTTCGACTCATATTAGCAATCTAACTAAATGTGTTAATCATGCTGGTCTTACGGTGGATGAGTCAGTGGTTAATTCGATTGCTGCGGCTTCTGTGGTTTTAGATAAAAGCCAAAAGGAATTAGGGGTAGCTATCGTGGATATTGGAGGAGGGACAACTTCAATTGCGATTTATGAAGAAGGGGAACTTACTCATATTTCTGTTTTACCAATTGGTGCTGGACATATTACTAACGACATTGCTATTGGACTGCGAACTTCTATTGATGTGGCTGAAAAAATAAAATTAGAATATGGCAGTGTCTTTCCGCATGAAATTAATAAGCGAGAGATTATTGAACTTTCAGAAATTGATATTAAAGAAGAGGGAACAGTTTTGCGTTATCATGTGGCAGAAATAATTGAAGCTAGATTGGGAGAAATTTTTGAATTAGTAAATCGGGAATTAGAGAAAGTTGGAAAGGCAGGTCTTTTGCCTGCTGGAGCAGTTTTGATTGGTGGCGGAGCTGAGTTGCCAGGAATAGTTTCTTTTGCAAAAAACATTCTTGGTCTTCCTGCTAAAACTGGTTACCCAACTGAAGTAACTGGCGTTTTAGATAAAATTGATTCACCTTCTTTTTCGACCGTAATTGGTCTTTTGGTACACTCCTATAACAGCGCTTGTAAAAATAAAAATCATAAATATATAGATTTTTTACCAGCTGGAGCAATTAATATAAAAAAGATTGGTTGTCAGATAAAAAAATGGACAGATAGTTTTCTTCCTTAGTTAAAATAAGGCATAAAATAAGCTTTGCTTGACACTAAACGAGTAAATATGATAGATTTATATACTAAGGAGAAAAAAGCAACAAATTGATTAAAAATTATTGATTTATTGATGTGCTGATTGCAGAAAAATCCGGTTCGTCAATAGATTTTCAAAAAAAATATGGCCGAGGTTAAACCTGATATTGAAACTTTTGCAAAAATTAAAGTCGTGGGAGTAGGAGGGTCCGGAAATAGTGCAGTTAGTAGAATGATTGATTCAAATATAAAAGGTGTTGAATTTGTGGCAGTTAATACTGACTCACAAGCTTTACATCATTCTCGTGCAGCTGAAAAAGTTCATATTGGAAAAAACTTAACCAAGGGTTTGGGCGCAGGAATGAATCCTGAAATTGGAAGGCAAGCTGCTGAAGAAAATAGAGATGAAATTCAGGAAGTATTAAAAGGAACAGACATGGTTTTCGTAACTTGCGGTTTGGGTGGAGGAACTGGTTCAGGGGCGGGCCCAGTAGTGGCTGAGACAGCCAAGGAGCTTGGTGCACTAACTGTAGCAGTTGTAACTAAACCTTTCGCTTTTGAGGGCGCACAAAGACAAGCCATTGCTCAAGAGGCTTTGGAAAATTTGAAAAAAAGAGTGGATACTTTTATTACTATTCACAATGATAGACTGCTTTCAATTATAGATAAAAAAGTTACTTTAATAAATTCATTTAAAATTGTCGATGACGTTTTGCGTCAGGGGGTACAGGGTATTTCAGATTTAATTACTAAGCCCGGAATTGTTAATGTGGACTTTGCAGATGTTAGAGCAATTATGGCTGATAGCGGAAGCGCTCTTATGGGAATTGGTATCTCTAGCGGTGAAAACAGAGCTGCTGAGGCCGCTAAAGCCGCCATTAGTAGTCCCTTATTGGAGCTGTCAATTGATGGCGCCAAGGGAGTTTTATTTAATGTTTCTGGCTCAAGTGATTTAACGATGCTTGAAATTAATGAGGCTGCTAATATTATTACGGAAAATGTTGATCCAAATGCTAAGGTTATTTTTGGAGCAGTGACGGATGATCAGGTCAGAAAAGGTGATATTCATATTACAGTGGTAGCTACTGGTTTTGAGTCAGATGAATATGGAGATTCTCCGGCTGATATGATAGCTAGAGTGAGGAAGAATAATAGCTCAGAGCGGGATATGGAAATAGAAAGAGAAAAAGAACGTGAGCGAGAAATGGAGATGGAGAGAGAAAAGGAGATAGAGATGGAGAGGGAGAGAAGAAGAAATAATATTGTAGTAGTAGAAAAAGAAGAGGAGCCTGAAGAAGTAATGCCTGAGAGAATTGCTTTTCCATCTAGGAAAGTCGAAGGCAGAATGATAATTGAAGAAAAGGTTCAGCCTAAAAGAAATAATATTGCGATTAGTCGAAATATCCAAGATGAGGAAAATGATGACGAATTGGAGATACCCGCTTTTATTCGTAGAAAGATGGGTAAATAATTTTTCCACTTAAAAAAACTTTAGATAATAAAAATATCCGCCTATGGCGGATTTTTTTGTCAAAATATTTATAATAAATAAAAAAAAGTCCCGCTTGGTGCGATGACAAAGCGAGGACTTGGGGTTGGCGTCAGAGATATAAATTTTTTGTGTTCTCTGTAAAAATTAATCTTTTTATGATTAGTACTTTCATCATATAAAGAGACAGTTTTTATTTTTTTATCCACGTTGGGATATCTAAAATAGCAACCAAAGGTCCAACCTAATAAAATTATAGCTTTATCTGGGATGTCTTGTCAATTTTATTTATTTTTGATAACTGGAAAATTTTATAAAAGTAGTTTATTATTAAATGCAAATAGTTCTTTTAGTTAAATGTTAAAACAAATGAGGTGAAGTGACTTTTGCGGGGAATAGGGGAATATCCTCATAAAAATAAAAGATATGGAGGGTTGCCATGGTGACTGAATTAAGAAAAAGGTTAACGCAGGCGCCGTTTTGCGCTTTTGAAGGTAAAGAATTTTTTGGTGATTATTATATCAATCCTAATAATGCCAGTGAGATTTTGGTTAGGTTTGGCGTACCTTTTGAGGTAAACTTTTTTTGTTCATTTAAAATTATCAAAAAGGGAGACCTTTTTCTCTTAAGAAGGGTGCGATTTGAAGATGGCAAAAGATATTCTCAGTATAAAATTGCTGGAACTGACATAGGAAGTGCTCGTAAATTTATGATTAATAAAATTCTTGCAGAAACTATGCCCAATAAATTCGAAGATCCCTTTGGTGAAGTTGAAAAAAAACTTGAGGAAGTCATTTAAGATGAACCCAATAATCTAGGGCCGTTAGTTGATAACTTAACTAACGGCTCGTTTTTTTATTAGCTAAAAAAGTATATAGCTTTAAGGCACTTTTCTAGTAAAAATGGCAAAAAAGATGTAGAATAAGATTATAAATTTTTATTTAATAAAAGTGTATCAAATCAAATAAGGCTTTCAGAATAGTTTTAGAAAAAGCTGGCTTTGAATTGGAGGGTATATGTAAAAAAGGAGCTAAAAAAGGAAACAGATATATAGATGAATATCTTTTGGCAAGGGTTAAATAATTTACTTTAATTTTTTATGGAAGATAAAAATATTGAGAATGAAATAAAAATAGTGCCTC
>Ga0209800_10000884_pt1 | contig 37763 bp, 29 predicted proteins | sample Higcelweek8metaG_FD_187174 | JGI IMG/M metagenome (GOLD analysis project Ga0209800, IMG submission 187174) | Freshwater pond sediment microbial communities from the University of Edinburgh, under environmental carbon perturbations - High... | ecosystem: Environmental > Aquatic > Freshwater >...
CAGTTTTTCCTTATAATATGCTTTGTAGTGATCGCATATCATAACAGAATAACTGCTCATTTTCATACTCAACTCAATTTTAGTTTGGCGAAGGTATTGCTTATGCGATAAATGAAAAAAAACTATTTTGCCACATTGACAACCTGAATATTTGTATAGGCTTTCAACCCCTCTACACCGAATTCAGTTCCGATACCGGACATTTTGATTCCTCCGAAAGGAGCTAAAGGAAAAAGCTTTCCATGTGAATTGACCCACACAGTTCCAGCATCGAGACGTCTGGCTACTGCTTCCGCCTTTGCCGGATCATTTGACCATGCAGAAGCACCAAGACCTACATCCAGGCTGTTGGCTCTCTCAATGGCTTCTTCAATAGTGCTGTATTTGATGATGGGAAGAGCGGTACCGAACTGCTCCTCTTTGACCAGTGGCATGTCATCAGTCACATCGGCTACCAGAGTCAGAGGATAAAAATATCCCGGTTTTGCCAGTTGCTCTCCACCACAAAGAATTTTTGCTCCCCTGTTTTTTGCATCTTCCACAAGTTCTTTAACTACTTTGAGTTGAGGGGCATTACTGAGCGGTCCTATCAGATTCTTTTCATCCATGCCGTCTCCGACAGGAATTTTTTCAACATACTCAGTAAATTTCCGGCATATTTCATCGTAATCATCTTCATGAACAAACAGCCGTTTCAAACAGGCACATGTCTGACCGGCATTTATAAAGCAGCCCCAGAACAGCGAGTCAAGAAGCGGAGCGATATCAGTTCCCGGAAGGATGATACCGGCATCGTTTCCCCCCAGCTCCAGAGTGAGATTTTTCAGATTGGATGCAGATTGTTTCATTATGCTCTGCCCCACGCCGACAGAACCGGTGAAGACTATTTTATCGATCCCCTTATGAGAAGCGATGGCGTCACCGATCTGGTAATTGCCGGGAACGATATTAACTACACCGGGAGGCAGTATTTTATTGATCAATTCAACCAGACGCAGGGTTGCAAGCGGAGTGTAGGAAGCTGGCTTGATCACTACTGTACAGCCAACCCGGATGGCAGGCATGATGTGCCATGTTGCGATCATCAGCGGCCAGTTCCAGGGAGTGATGGAGCCGACCACACCTATGGGCCTGCGAACCATTTTGATAAGCTCTTCATTCGTGTCAGCGATAAACTCCTCTTCCATTGATAATGAAGCGGTAACCCGCGTCCAGCCGACGCATCCATCCACCTCCAGATTTGCTCCGGGACCGGACTGACATTTTCCCTGTTCACAAGTGATCAACCTGGAAAGTTCCTCTTTATGCTGTTCGACCAGATCTGCGATTTTATTCAGAGCTTCAACCCGTTCTGAATCTTCCACGGCAGACCATCCTAGTAATGCTTTTCTGGCAGCTGCCACTGCCAGCTCGAGATGATTGATATCAGCTTTGGGAGATTGTGCAAATGGCTCTCCGGTTGCCGGATTTATCACATCAAATACTTCCGTTGTGTCGAGCGGTTTTCCATTCACGATGGCGATATAGTCAGTCATGAGTTCCTCCATAGCAATCTGTAATAAAGTTATTAAGGCATTGATCAATAATTAAATGACACTTGAAGATTCAGGTTAAGAAAAGCAATATTAATGCCATACCATATAAATACCATGGACTGCCCATGGTATTTAATCATGGCCAAACAACAACAAAACATGAAAGAACCTGATTGGAGGTTTTAAGTTTTTTCATATGAAATCATATAAAAAAATTCTGTCTCAACGACAATGTCTGCTTTTTTTTACTACTGAAGGGGTACCAGATGATGATCTCATCTTCTACTGTGTAATTTAGCAACACTCTAAAAAAATAAGTGTATCTATAAGAAACAGCCTGATTTGCCAAACCTCTTTTTTTTATGTCGAATCACCTCTTTTTCAGACCATCGTCAAACAGTCATTTAATTTTACTCTTATGAAAATATAAAGAAAATTTCTAATACACACCACATATTCCAATCCTTACAAATAATTATAAAATTAGTTTTAATTTATCCGTAGCCGTTATTCATCACTGAATCAGAGAATATCAATTCTGATGGCATAGTGTTTGCTCATTGTTTTGAAATTGAATCGTCTGAATATTCAGAATCCAACGCGTTCGTTCACACTGTTTTCACCATGTTCCAGAGTCGCTGTTGTAACCGTATGGAGACTTCATCGGTATCATCGACTGAGTCATATCTGTGCCCATAACAAGCCGTCCGTTAAACAACATAAAAAATTCTTATTTTCAGCATGATACAAAGTTTGATCATGTATTCAGTTTACAATGAAACATAAATTATGAAGAGGTTATACCATGTTCAAAAAAATGTTTGAAACCAGATATGAATTGACCCTTGTCACGATATTGACCCTCGCTTTCGGATTTGAATTTCTGGATCGACTGGCCATGGCCTTTATGTTGCCGATCATCCAGCCGGAGCTGGGGCTCACCAACGAACAGATAGGAATACTCGGTTTCATTAATACAGGAGCCTATTCTGCGTCTGCCATTATATTCGGTATCATCATGGACCGGGTTGGTGGACGAAAACAGTGGCTCCTCTTCTGGATGTTCACAACATTTCTATCCACAGCCGCATGTGTATGGGTCAAGAGTTATGATCAGCTCATTGCCGTTCGAGCCATTGTGGGGATCACTGAGGGGCCGATGCTGGGACTGTTCGGTGCAATGCTTGTTCACTGCAACCAGAGAAACTTCGGGCGTAATTTTGGCATAACCAATGCAGGTGTCGGGTTGATTGCAGTGACTTTGGGCCCGATAATGGTAACTCAGGTTGTCAAATATTTTTCATGGCAATTCACCTATCTGTTGGTGAGCATACCTACACTGATCATATTCTTCTTCATTCTCTTCTGGGTTAAAGAGGTCAAAGTCGATCCTCAGCTCGCTGTAAAGCAGAGAGAAATGCTTAAAGAGGCAGGTGGTTTGTCAGCCATGTTTAAAAACAGAAATGTTATTGTCTGTACTCTTTTCGGAGTCGGCATGTTCGGCGGATACTGGACACTGATGCTGTTTGCCCCTCTCTATCTTGTCAAAGTCGCAGGTATGACCGTTCAGCAGATGGGCTGGATCAGCTCTGTCATGGGCATTCTCTACATAACCTATTGTATTCTGGTTCCAAAACTCTCAGATGTTTACGGGCGAAAGGCGGTGGTGATCATCACATCAATCTGCTGTACCATCGGTCCATTGTTTATGGCCCTCATGCCTGGAAGCATTTTCAGCATTGCCGGTTATGTTCTCTTCGGTGGCGCAATTCCAGCCATGGTTCCATTAGTAGCCGGAGTCATTCCAATGGAGTCGGTTGTGGAGAATCTGCGAACCTCTTCCGGTGGATTAATTTTGGGAATCGGTGAATTTTTTGGTGGCTCATGCATGCCTGTTGTGGTCGGCAGAGTGGCGGACAGTTCTGGACTCCAGTCCACCATGGGGGTTGGAGCCATGCTGCTGGGCGCCAGCGTACTATTGGGATTCAGTCTGAAAGAGAGTAATCCAGTCGTCCTGGCAAAACGGAGTATGAAGTTCGAAAATAATGTAGAACTGAGCTCTACGCCAGCTCTTGAACGAATACAATAAAGGTTATTGTAATCCAACTACACAACATATCAAGGAGGAATCAGTATGAAATTATGGTCTAACATTACGTTAAAACTTGTAATCATCGCTCTCATCACTGTAACGGCATCTATTGCTGGTGCCACAGGTGGCGGATATACTCCAGGTACAGAAGGTGCCATGGGACCTACGCTTCCCCCTCCCGGGCTCCATTACAAACAATACAATATTATTGTCCATGCAGATGAACTCACCGACACTGACGGTAATGATGCTGGCATCGGATTCAATCTCACAGTTTTTGCCCAGGCCCACAGGTTCGCCTATTTTACACAGAAAAAACTGTTTGGTGCCGATTACGGAATGAGCGCAGTGATACCCATAGTGGCTACTGATTTAAAGATAAACGCCTTTGACAGTGAAGACAGCGAAATAGGGCTGGGGGATATTTTTATCGAGCCCTTTGTACTGAGTTGGCATAAAACTCGTTGGGACATCGCCTTTGGTACAGGTGTTCAAATGCCCACTGGAGAGTGGGACAACAGTGGAGAACCTGCAAATGGAAGTGTTGGAAGCGGTGGATATTACAACGGTTTGATCACCACAGGTGCAACCTGTTACCTTGATTCTGAAAAAACATGGAGTTTATCGGCGTTGACCCGTACGGTGCTCTACTACGGCGAGCAGGATGATACAGACTATTGCCCTGGAGATGAATTCGTCATTGACTGGGGTATTGCAAAACAATTTGCCGCCTCTGAAAAAATGCTGATCCGTCCTGCTCTTGTTGGTTACACCTATTGGCAGATAGGTGACGATACAAACCGCTATGACGGCGGAAATAGTGATGACAAAGGGAGCAGATACGCAATCGGTGCCGAAATCAATCTGTTCTGGCTGCCTCGATTGACTCAATGCAATCTGCGGTATCTCCATGACTTCCATTCTGAGGATGAAATTAAGGCAGACACGTTTGTGTTATCCATAGTCGCATCTTTTTAACAACGGCACATCTCCTGACGACAGATTCAAAAAAGGCTTTTCATCTATTATGCAGGTGGAAAGCCTTTTTGATATGGGAAATTATGTGGTTGACTCCGATCATTCAACATTTGCCATTATGACATAGTTCAGGATATCCGTTATTGTAACGAAGAAATAAAAACAGTGTAAGATAAAGTAACACTTTACTGCATGAGTGTACAGATAAGAGTCAATATCTAAAAAGTATATAATATCAGTATGATAGTGAGATTATAATTTTATTACGCCATATTCTCTTTCTCCAGAACGCTTCAGATTTTAATATGGTGTTACCAAAAGAAACAGTAATGGCGCCATAACGCAATAACACAGATGGATGGGAGAAAGCTCAAGCACCATGGTTAAAACTGACAAAAAATATATTACAACAAAAAAGTCTTTCCAATCAGCATGTTATATTAATCAATGAAATAATAGAATACGGTTCCATAAGAAAATGGTAAAAATTTTCTCCGGTTCTCTCTCTTCTGGCATGTTTCTCGCTTTTAACACATACAGTCAAAACTGATCGTCAAACAGAAAGACGATAAAACATTACAACCCGATCCACTTCTCAGGAGAATAGTCACATGGAAAAAAGTATCGACATAGATAACTCAAAAATCAACCCGGAACAAACTGAAAACATCCCGGAAGAGCTCATGGAAAAAGAGTCTCTTATAATGACAGACATAACAGTAGAAGAGGTTTCCATTGATGGAATCTGTGGCGTTTACTGATAAGAGGAGCGAGCAGCCTGGCCGGATGCACCATCTGGCACCATCAGTACAGGTAAGACCGGAAGATAGCGGTCTTCTCTTTTACTGCAGCAAAGGTCCCCGACTCTATTTTCTCAATTCGGGTAATCTCATCTCCCCGGGCTATTTCGGATCTGGAATTACGTTGAATCAATGGTTCGAAAAAAAACTGCTTGAAAATAACCAGCAGATCAACTCTGAACTAACGGAGTGCGAACTCCTGGACAAACTCGGAAACGCGCTTGAGGTTCTGGTGAAAAAGGGGGTACTGACATGTTGATTAAAGCGGCCAGAAAAGGATTGCGTGCTCCTGTGAATCTCACCTGGGAGATTACATTACGATGCAATTTGAGTTGTCGCCACTGTCTCTCAGATGCCGGAGCACCCCGTGCAGACGAGTTAACCACATTAGAGTGCAAATCCGTAATCGATCATCTGGCAGCACATAAAGTGTTCCAGATCAATATCGGCGGCGGAGAACCACTGTTTCGAACCGATTTCTTCGATCTCATGAACTATGCCAACGATAAAGGCATTGTAGCCTGCATCAGCACCAATGGTACACTGCTCACCGAAGAGAGATGCCGTGATCTGGCTGCAATGAAAGATATCTTTCTTCAGGTCAGTCTGGATGGAGTTGATGAAGCGACCAACGATGCCATAAGAGGTAAAGGCACATATCAACGTGCTGTTGAAGGTATGAGCGCTCTCCGGCGACATCGTGTTCCTTTCAGCATCAATACTGTCCTGACCCGGAAAAGTTTCGGACAGCTTGAAGCACTGAAAGAGATGGCTGCAGGACTTGGTGCCTCTCTGAGGGTGAGCAGGTTTCGTCCATCAGGAAGAGCCAAATGTTGCTGGAAAGAGCTGGCCCCTTCCAAACATCAGCTGGAGCAGTTTGCACTCTGGCTGCAGGGCGATTCCGACGTCCTTACTGGCGACTCGTTTTTCAGCCTCACATCTGAAAAACGGCGTCGTTTGGGTCTGGATATGTGCGGTGCTGCAAAAATGACCTGTTGTCTGGCACCTGATGGTAAAGTCTATCCTTGTGCCTTTCTACAGGAAGTGCAATTCATGGCGGGCAATATCAGAGAAAAGAGCCTCGACGAAATATGGCACACCTCTCCTATTTTCAACAAATTCAGAGAGCTGGAAGTGGCATCCTGCCACTCCTGCTACCGGTTTGATTCCTGCCGTGGAGGATGTCCTGCCGTGGCATACCATATGTTTCATGATATCTCACAGCCGGATCCAGAATGCCTGATGGAGTGTCTCTCCAACTGACAGAGAATTTTCAAAAACAGACAAAAAACGAAAAGGATTGAACAGAAGAATGAGATTGGAAAAGCGTTTTCAATTTCGTAAAAGCGTATCATTTCAAAACAGACCCAACGGCTGTTTTCTTGTCTCATCCTTTCCTTTGAGGGTAGTCAGACTGGCCCCCGGCTGGATACCCTATTTCGAGAATCTTGAGCAGAAAAATGATCTGCCAGACTCCGGTGGAGTACCGGGAAAAAGCGATATCAGTCACTCTGTCACCATTCCCGGAGACCTGACACCCGATGAGGCATATCGATTTCTGATGCAACTGGTTTACAAGGGATTTCTTGAGGAAAAAATAGAAACTCTGTCCGAAGAAGAGGTATCATCTCATTCCACATCTGACTATGCTTCATCTGATCATCTTCTTCTGAAGATCTCCATCGTTATTCCGGTACGAAATCGACCCGATGACCTTGACAGGTGCCTAACATCCCTTGAAAAGCTTGATTATCCTGCCGAGATGCTGGAGGTTATTGTGGTGGATGACGGCTCAGATGACGTTACACCGCATGTCGCACTTCAGCATCAGGCCACTCTGCTCTGCAACCCGGAGTGTCAGGGGGCTTCTTTCAGCCGGAATCGCGGTGCTGAAGAGGCCGATGCCGATCTGATCTGTTTTCTGGATTCTGACTGTACAGCAGACAGCATGTGGCTTAATCGTCTGATCCCCCTATTCCGGGATTTAGAAGTCACTGCCGCCGGAGGAGCGGTCTCGTCACAATATGATCGTACATGTCTGGATCGATACGAGAAGGTATGCTCTTCACTGCATATGGGCGATCACTCTTCCAGCTCCAGAAACGACGGTAATTTTTTCTATCTGCCGTCGTGTAACCTGGCTGTCAGAAAAACAGCTTTCGTAGCAGCAGGAGGGTTCAACAGGGATATGAGTGTGGGAGAAGATGTCGATCTGTGCTGGCGTCTCATGGACAGAGGCGGTGTACTCTCATACACGCCGGATGCAGTAGTCTATCATCGTCATCGAAATCAGCTTGCTGCATTTGCCCGTCGTAGATACCAGTACGGCACATCAGAACCTCTTCTGCAGTCAACCCATCTTCATCGCAAAAAGATTTTACCCATATATCTTTCTGCCACACTGTTCTGGATTACGGCATTTCTGATGTCAATCACGATCTCAATCCCATTGATATCTGTTTCCCTTGTTTTTTTGTCACTCTTGATATTCGGAAGAGATATTCTGGCGTATTGCCGAAACCTGAAAAAGACGGATCTCGGGTTCAGCCCGACTCTCATAGCTCTTGCCCGGATGCGGCACTATTTGAGTGTTCTGTACCACCATGCGTCGTTTCTTTCCCGCTATTATCTGATAGCAGCAATAATTCTACAGGTACTATGGCCCAATTTAGTCTCTTGTGTCATCATTCTGGGCCATATCGGAGTCGGGCTGGTACGCTGCAGGGTTAAAAAGGCCGGGCTCAATCCAGTCTCTTTTCTTCTTTTTTTCACAGTGGAGCAGATAGCTTATCAATCCGGTGTATGGGCAGCGTGTGCGAAATATGGATTTTATCAACCAATCTTTCCCAAAATGACAGTGATCCATTAGAGTTAAATGGACTTGAATTTTTAAAAAGACCTATTTTTCAGTATTACAGATAAATACTATCCGAATGCTGACGACTATCAATTCGTAAATAAAGGAGCTTGACACATGGCAATCAATATTGAAAGAAAACAGTTCCCTCTTTCCTACGTTCAACAGCATTCCCGTGCTATCATCGGCTGGGGCGCACATAAGATGGTGGCCCAGGAGTGCCAGATGTACGGCATCACCAATGCGCTTCTGGTGACAACAGGTCTCAGAGGAACCGGAATTGTGGATGAGATTGAAGGTATCCTGAAGCATGCCGGAATCACCGTTACCGTCTTTAACGGTGTCACCTCCAATCCGAAAGATTTTGAGTGCAAGGCCGGATGTGAAGCATATCTCAACGCCGGATGTAACGGCATTGTATCCGTGGGCGGCGGCAGTGCATCGGATGCGGGAAAAGCGATCCGTATCATGGTGGCCAACGAAGGGCCTGCAACCAATCTGCGTGATTTTGCCGCATTTCTTGATCCCCACTACACCACCCGGATTCCCACATACAAGTTGGTGAATATACCTCATGTCGCCATCAACACTACCACCGGTACCGGAGCCGAAGGCACGGCTTTTGCCATCATCAACGACGAAGAGTGGATCTATAAACTGATCCTTGTTGTACCCGGAGTCTCTCCTTCAGTGGGTATCAATGACCCGGCACTTATGCGCCTTCAGCCGCCGCATCTGGTCGCCTGGACCGGAATGGACGCCTTCTGCCACTGTATGGAACCTTTTGTCGGAAGACTGAATATGCCAGTGGTTCACGGTGTGGCCATCAAAGCACTGCAGATGCTTAACGATAATATCAGAGAGGCTCACGCCAATCCCTCCAATGATGTGGCAATGGAAAATATGGCATGGGCCCAGTTTATCGCCTCAATGTCATACAATATCGGCGGAGGAATGGGAATGGTGCATGGACTTGCTCATCAGATATCCGCGCTCAAACATCTCCATCACGGATATGCCAATGCTCTTATGATGATGCCTGTTGAACGGTTCAACGCCATATCATCCATGGAAAAATTCAAACAGATCGGTATTGCCATGGGTCTTGATGTCCATCACGCAACCCCGGTCAGGGCAACGGATCTGACGCTTGAAGCCATTGAGCGCCTCAGAAACGATGTAGGCATTGCGCAGAAACCGCTCAAGGAGTTTGATCTCACAGATGCAGATATTGATCATGCCATCAAATGGTCCATGAACGACATCTCAAGAGAGGCCAATCCGAGAGATATCACCGGAGATGACATCCGTGCGATTTTCAAATCCTGTATCTAAGCCTTAAAACCGTATGGAACTCTGCAAGGCAGAAGAAGATCTTCTGCCTTGCCCGGGAAGATCATCACGAACCATACAAATTCAACCGTGTCTCCTTTTGTTGAACGGCTGCCTCTTCTCTGCAAAACCTTTCACTGTTCCGGTAAGTTTCAGCGTTTCTGATAACCGGCACGACCGGAGCGGGTATCGCTCCTGGCCACAATGAACCATGAAAGTCTCATGATCAGAAGCAGTTGAATATATTTTCACATAAAAGTGCACTTAACTCAAATGGGAAAAACCCATGTATGACCATCTATTTTCACCATTGAAATTGGGAAATATCCAGATTTCAAACCGCATATGTCTGCTGGCTCACCGTACCCACTTCGGCAGAGACGGTGTGTTGAACGACAGGCATATTGCCTACTATCAGCGGAGGGCCCGTGGAGGATGCGGCCTGATCATTGTTGGAGAATTTTCAATTTATCCAAACGATCGCCCCTGGGAGAGCCTCATTGACCTCCATCGTCCCGGTGTTGTGGAAGACTTGAAAAAATTGACGACTGCGGTGCATCAGCACGATACTTTGCTGTTTGCCCAGCTTAATCACCACGGATTCCAGAGCAGCGGGCATATCACCCGTCATGCTGTATGGGGGCCATCGCCACTCTCCGACATCGCATTCGGAGAGACCTGTAAAGCCATGGAACCTGAAGATATGGATGCGCTGATAGAGGCATTCAGTAAAGCGGCTCTGATAGCAAAAGAGGCCGGATTCGACGGAATTGAGATCGACATGGGGCCGGAATCCCTGCTCAGGCAATTTCTCTCTCCAATCAGCAACCATCGCGGCGACCAATATGGAGGCTCAATTGAGAACCGAATGCGTCTGCCCCTTCAGGTGGTGGAGGACGTAAGAAAGAGCGTGGGAAAGGACTTTACCGTTGGGGTCTGCCTCTGCGCCGATGAAAAGTTCTGGGGAGGCATTACACTGGAGAGTTCGGTACCCATGGCCCAGAGCCTTGAAAAAACAGGTTGGATCGACTTCATCAATGTGGCTGTGGGCACCTATTACAATCTCCACATGATCATGCCATCCAAGCATATTCCGGACGGCTTCACCATTGAGACGGCCGCAGAAATCAAAAACGCAATTAGCCTGCCAGTCATTGCAAGCCATCAGATAGGATTTCCAAAGATGGCTGATACTCTGATTTCGGAAAATAAGGCGGACGCAGCAGGTTTTGTCCGCCCGATGATCTGTGATCCTGATATGGCAATTAAAGCGAAAGAAGGCAGGACAGAAGGGATCAGGCTCTGCGCCAGGGACAATAAAGGCTGCATCGGTCGCGTGAATCAATCCAAGGCTCTTGGATGCATACAGAATCCGGAAGTCGGCAATGAACCTCTACATGATACTTCTGCCACTCAGGAACATCACACAAAAACGGATAAAAAAACTGGGACTGATGCATCACTGTCACAACCAATAAAGAAAAAACGGGTAATGGTGATAGGTGCAGGACCTGCCGGGATGGAGGCTGCGCGCGAAGCACACATGAGAGGGCATGAGGTGGCAATCTTTGAAAAAGAGGAAAAGCCGGGCGGCCAGGTCAACCTGATTTCAAAACGACCTGGTCGGGAATCCATGGACAGGGTTGTCCATTATCTGCAACATATGCTGAATCGACTTGAGGTGCCTATCCATACATGCGTAACTGTCACACCCGAACTGGTTCTTGAGCACAATCCAGATGTCGTGATCGTTGCCACTGGCTCACGGCCAGTTGAAACTCCGTATCCCGGCGAATACGGCCCACCTGAAGTCATCACAGGCCCTGATGCCATACTTGGAATTTATCCCATGGGAGAGAAAATTCTCTTTATTGACGAAGATGGAGGTCACCATTCAATGGCAACGGCAGAGCTTCTTGTAGGCCGGGGCAAAAAAGTAGATATCGTCACCAGCGACCTTTTCATCGGAATCGAGCTTGCCCCCAGAGGAGAGCTCTATCTGGGACGACAGCGTCTGTTGCAGCATGGTGTCACCTTTATCACGGATGTGGATATCCTTGAAATCAACAGAAATAAAATAAAAGCCCGGGATATCTATACCAACGAACCTATATTTTTTGACGGATACGACACAATCGTCCTTGATGTAGGCAACCAGGCAGACGATGCCCTGTACAAGGCCATAAAGGAGCTGAAAGAAGCGCATAAAGGAGAGATTGAAGAACTCTATCGCATAGGAGACTGCGTGGCTCCCAGAGGAATCGACATGGCAATCATTGAAGGAAGAGTTGTGGGAGAAAAGTTATGAGTGAATTCAGATATCTATTTTCACCTCTGAAAATCGGCTCTGTAGTGATACCCAACCGGATTCATTTTGCTCCCCACATGACCAACTATGCTGAACACCATCTGATCAGCGATAGACATATAGCATATTATCAAGAACGGATAAAAGGTGGCTGTGGGCTTATCACAACAGAGGAGATGGGGGTTCACCCGACCGACCATCCATATGACAAACTGGTGGATGCATATATACCTGAAACAATCCCGGGATTTAAAAAACTGACTCGCGCCATCCATGAATACGACGGAAAGATATTTGCCCAGCTTAATCATAACGGTAATCAGGGAGACGGAAAGATCTCCCGTCTTCCGATATGGGGGCCCTCTGCAGGAAAAGATCCGATCTTTCGGGAGACCTGCAAGGAGATGGAGATCGAAGATATCCAGGAGTGTATTGCATACTTTGCCAAAAGTGCCGTCAATGCCGTGGAAGGCGGGTTTGACGGGATAGAGATTCAACTTGGCCACAGCTCCCTGGTCAGGCAGTTTTTATCCCCTTTGACCAACCATCGGGAAGATGAGTATGGTGGCAGTTTAGATAAGCGCATGCGATTTGCTCTGGAGGTTATTAAAGCAGTAAGAAAGGCCGTAGGAGCTGATTTCACTCTTGGAGTCCGGCTCAATGCAGATGAGATGCACCCCAAAGGCGGGCTGACCCACGAGGATGCAAAACATATCGCTGTCCGACTGGAGAAAAGCTCTCACCTCGACTTCATGGATCTAAGTATAGGCACATTTTACAACCTCTATCTGGTGGAGGGCTCCATGCACACTCCGCTGGCCTATACCGCACCCCTTGCGGCAGGTATCAGATCAGTCATCAACCTGCCGGTTTTCTGCACCAACAGGATCAATGATCCCCATCTGGCTGAAAAGATTCTTGAAGAGGGTCAGGCAGATATGATCGGCATGGTTCGTGCCCTGATCTGTGATCCCGAGCTGCCCAACAAAGCCATGGAAGGGCGGATCGATGATATTCGCAACTGCATTGCCTGCAACCAGGGATGCATCGCCCGTATGGGGCTGGGGCACAGACTTGGATGCCTGCACAACCCGGCTGTCGGCGAAGAGCGGCAGTTGGGCATCGGTACTCTCGCCCCGTCCGATAATCCCAGAAAGGTTGTAGTGGTGGGTGGCGGCCCGGCAGGGCTCGAAGCAGCCAGAGTGGCAACGCTGAGAAAACACGCTGTGACGCTGTTTGAAAAAAGTGACGATGTGGGAGGACAGAATATCCTTGCCGGAAAACCTGCAGGTCGCCAGGAGATCACAGGAGTTACCCGCTGGCTTGCAGGTCAACTGAACAAGCTTGTAAACAAACAGGCTCTGACAATTCATCTTGGCGTGAACGCTGACGAAGAGATAGTCCTTGCCCAAAAACCGGATGTGGTGGTTATCGCCACTGGTTCCACCCCCAAAATACATCCGTTTCCAGGAGAGTACGGCCCTCCTCATGTGGTGACAACAGTGGATGTCCTGACCGGAGAGGCTGAAACAGGTGAAAAGGTGCTGCTCATAGATCTGGATGGCCATCATCAGGCTACGGGAACGGCAGAGTTTCTGGCGGATCAGGATAAAAAGGTACATATGATAACTTCTTCTCTTTTTATCGGCTCTGCTCTCGGCCCGCTTCAGGATCTCTACCTGACAAGGCAGAGACTGGCAAAAAAAGGGGTGACTTTCACTCCAGACATAGCCGTTCTGGAGATCCAGGGGACTCTGGTCAAAGGGCTCAATGTCTACTCAAATGAGCTGATTGATTTTGAAGGGTACGACACCGTGGTTCTGGCTGCCGGTAATGTGGCCCGGGACGACCTGTACCATTCGCTGAAAGGAAAAGTGAGTGAAGTCTATCGGGTGGGTGACTGCGTTGCTCCGAGGAAAACAGACATGGCAATCATTGAAGGCCATCGCATCGGAAGAGTGATTTAACATGAAAGTCGAGGAGTGAAAAATATATCTCATGATTGATATCTGGATATGGGTCCACCACAGAGACGGCACCATCGAAGCCTCAACCCATGGTCTGGCAACCGAAGCCGGAAGGCTCATCTCGGAACTTGGTGATGACGGCCTTGTGACGGCTGTGGCATGCGGCTCTCTCCCGGAAACGGAATTTGCCTCCCTTGGGGCCTATGGTGTAAACAGAGTACTTCATTTTGCAGATGAAGGTATGCAATCTCTTCAGGGAGAGCAGTTGTCACTGGTATTGTACCATACGATCCAATCGACAACGAATCCGGCTCTGACCTGCCTGCTCGCAGCCCAGACTGCGGAAATAGAAGATCTGTTTCCACGTCTTGCTGCATTGATGAACAGCGAACTTGTTACCAGAGCTGTTGATTTTCACATGGAAGAAAAAGATAAGAAACTCGGGGCAAGGGCGATACGCCCCATTGCCGACGGGTATCTGTTCGAGGAGTTGACACTTGAGTGCCAGGCTCCTCCCCTTGTCTCTTTTTTGCCATCGGTACTGTTTGATACAAAAACAGGCTCCGGAGTTGTAAAACCTGATGGAACTGAGAAGAACATCCTGGAAATCATTACGATTTCACCTGAACTTAAAACAGGTACCAAAACCCGGCTGACAGATCGGATTCTGGCTGATCCGGAGAATATGGATCTGGAAGATGCCGATATAATAGTTGCCGGTGGTCGGGGTGTGGGTAAGGCAGATTCTTTTGACATCATCCACAAGCTGGCACGGGTGATCGGCGGAACTGTAGGTGCCACCCGTCCCATCATTGACAGGGGGATCTTACCCTATGAACGGCAGATCGGGCAGACCGGTAAATATGTTACTCCAAACCTGATTATAAACTGCGGTATTTCCGGTGCAAACGAATACACCGCCGGTATTGAAAAATCTCAGAAAGTTATTGCAATCGACCAGAACCCCAGGGCCCGGATTTTCAGATTCGCCGATCTGGGCGTGGTGGGAGATCTGAATGAGATACTTCCCATGCTGGTTTCCCGCATAGAGGAATTAAAACAATGAAACATCCCCTTTTTATCATTCTGGTTGCTTTGATCCTGGGAGGCACACTCTCCCGGGGGGCAGCAGCTTCAGCTTCTCCATCAGACAAAGGAGTAAAAAATAATTCAGAAAATTCTGCAACTGATGTCTCTTGTTACACGGCAGATGATTGTGTGGCATGCCACACTGGTGATGGAGAGAGTTCTCTTCAGATATCCCTTGAAAACTATAACGCTACCACACATGGTAAAGTTATCACCTGTCTGGGGTGTCATGCTGGTATTACCGGAGATGAACACATGGAGGGGGAAAAAATTGAACCTGTAAACTGTATCCGGTGCCATGCTGATAAAACAGGAGAAGGAGGACTCTTTTCAAAGGCTGTATCCTTCCGGGTTGCCTCCCACCCCAAAGCCGATTTTTCAGAACACTTTTCAATGGAAAAGAGTTGCCTTGGATGCCACCAGGGAGACGGTGCCCATGGAGAAACCGGACCTGTCAACTCTGAGCGGTGCTATCTGTGTCATGCCCCGGGGCTCGAACAGGCCATGTGGGAAACTTTTCATCCGGATGTACGAAACAGGTCTTTTTTCACAATGCTCCTGTACAGCGCCCTTTTTCTCTTTTTTCTCGTCGCTTTTGTGAAAGTATGCCATCCGATTTTCACCAGACATTCAGGACAAAAACAGGTTAACGATAAGATAACAACAGGAAATAACCAACCGTGAAATCACTACTCACTTCATTTGATACTCTTTTCATCGTTGCAGCCCTTATCTTTCTCATCATCGGGCTCACCAGACGCTGGTCTCTCTGGCTGGAAAAAAAGAGAGGAACAGAGCCTCAAAATTACGGGAACCGCCACTACGACGACCGGCATTCCGGCAACTGGAAACTTCTTCTAAATACATTTATCACACACTCCTATATCAGGAAACGTCCCGGCGTCGGGCTTGCCCACCTGGCTATTTTCTGGGGATTTATTCTGCCTCTCGGAGTCGCACTCATTGCACAGTTCGGGTATGCTCTACCGACTGCACCAGCCCGCATACTCTCTTTGCTACAGGAAGCGGCAGGTATCCTCATGCTGGCTGGTACAATCTACTTGCTGAAACGCCGGATTCTGATTCACCGGAACAGAATCGGTAAATCGACTAAAACGGAAACAACTGGAGTGAAAGCTGTCGATACAACCGCATCTGCCTATGCAGGAAAATCATGGACATATCAACCTGACAGCGCTAATGGCCCCGGAAGAACGATTTTGCCCATGATTCTTCTGATTCTGATCCTGATATCCGGCTTTTTAGCCGAAGCCTCACGTCTCAGCATTACAGGAAACAGCGCTGCCTGGGCCTCACCGGTAGGATGGATTCTATCGCTGGGCACCCCGGCCTCCCCTTTTTTCATGCAGATGATGATTCGATTTCACTTTTTTACAATATTACTGTTAATCGCATCAGCTCCCTTCACATTTATGAGACATTCGCTGTCAGCTCCATTGAATATATTTTACCGGAGAAAGAGCTATAAAGGAACGCTCAGAATCGTTGAGCCTACCCTTTCATCCAAAGGTAAAATGGAAGGGATAGGTGCAGGAAGTGTTGAAGATTTCTCCTGGAGGCAGATTCTCAACATGGAAGCATGCGTCTCCTGCGGAAGATGTGAAGAGCATTGCCCGGCATTCATCTCCGGCAAACCCCTCTCTCCGAGAAGGATCGTTCAAAAAATTCTTACTCAAATCGAGGCTGAGAGTAGCCGGAAAGAATTCCGGTTAAATCCGCTCCAGTTCTTTAAAGAGGCTTCATCCTCTTTTGTAGGTTCTTCAGGTATTTCATGTCCTTCCGGTTCAAAAAATAACCATGATGCCTGCAGAGCTTCAGCACCAGCGATTCATCCCCTTCTTGAAGATATCGTCACAAAAGAAGAGCTATGGGCATGTACCACCTGTATGGCCTGTGTAGAACAGTGTCCCGTATTTGTAGAGGCCATGGATAAAATTGTTGATATGAGACGCTACCTTGTCATGGGAAAAGGGGAGCTGCCTTCAGATGCGACTCCTGTGATCCGGAATCTGGAGCTTTTCGGTGATGTTCAGGGCAAAGGAGCAGCTTATCGTGCAGATTGGGCCATGCATCGGAATGTGCCACATATCATAAATATAACCGGAGAAAAGATACTCTTCTGGGTAGGTTGTTCAGGCGCGTTCCATCCCCGTAACAGGGAAACATCCCTCGCTCTGGTTAAAATCATGAACCACGCAGGTATCAATTTCGGTATTCTGGCACAGGAAGAAAGGTGCTGCGGAGATCCTGCCAGACGACTGGGAGACGAGGAGCTGTTCAGGAGACTGGCCATGGAAAACATTGAGCAGTTCAAGCAGTATCAGATCAGAAAAATAGTTACGCTCTGCCCACATTGCCTCAACACTCTGAAAAACGAATATACCGATTTAGGATGTGATATTCCGGTAGTTCATGCAACTCAATTTGTAAGTGACCTTGTGGAAACCGAGAAGATCAGCCTGAAATATCCGATATTCCCGGCATCAGCAAACTCTCAAAATGGAACCCAAGATGGAATCCCAGATAATAATGGAGAGAGGCAACCCATCAGGATTGCTGTGCACGATGCCTGTTATCTCGGTCGCTATAACGATATCTACCAGCCGCCAAGAGCGCTTTGCCGGGCATTTACGGAAAGCACACTGACGGAACTGCCCAGAAACATGGAAAACGGATTCTGCTGCGGTGGAGGTGGTGGCAGAATGTGGCTCCATGAGGGATCGGGAGAGAATATCAACATGGTTCGTGCAAGAGAAATTGTTGAAACCGATGTAGATATTGTCGCTACCTCCTGCCCGTACTGTCTGGTGATGCTGGATGACGGAGTCAAATCATTGGAAAAAGGGAAAATTCCAAAGGTGCTGGATATAATTGATCTGGTAGCGGATGCCATTTGAGTAAGCAAAAAAGAGAAACCTACCCATGAGGTACTTATGAATATTGTAGTTTGTGTTAAACAGATCCGCCATACTTATGCCAGAACAGGGAGTGATCCAGGCAATGTCTATTTCAACCCGGAAGATTTCATCTACCGGATCAACCCATATGACGAAGCTGCTCTGGAAATGGCCCTGCAACTTAAAGATGAAATTGAGAACACAACCATCTTCCTTTTAACGATAGGAGAGCTGATTGCCGAAAAAGAGCTCAGGCGCTGCCTTGCTACAGGAGCAGATCATCTGTATCAGACTCTTCCGGACAAATGGATTACACCAGAAAAGGTCAACCATTCGGATTCGCCTTTTCAAGAGCTTGTTGGTCAACCCTCTCCGGCAATAAAAGCAGAGATCATATCCAGTGCGGTAAAATCTCTGAAAGCCGATCTGATTTTATGTGGAAAATGTTCTCTGGATAAAGCAAACGGCCAAGTAGGAGCTCTTGTTGCAAAGCGTCTTGATTTGCCATATGTATCGGCAATTACCAATATCTTGTTTGAGCCTGAATCAGGTGAGTTTAAAGTAAAACGAACAGCCGGGCGTGGGGTTCATGAGGAGATTGCCTGCAGCAAACCGGCACTTTTCAGTGTAGATACGGAGATAGACTTGCGTCTTCCAACTCTTGAAGCTAAAAAGCGTGCCGAGAATTATGAAATCCGTAAAACAGATCTGTCAGGTCAATCGGGTAGCTCTTATACATCAGCCATATCTGATCGACCTTCCCCTGATACTGTCTGCAGAAAGATCTTTCAACCTCGTCCCAGACCACGCATCATTTCACCGCCGGACAGCAATCTGGATGCATATGACCGGATCGGCCAACTCCTGGCTGGCAGCAAAGTGGAAAAAAGAGGAACGATACTTACGGGAAATCCGGTATCTCAGGTGGAGGCTATCGTCGAATTTCTTCAAGAGAATGGATTCATCATGGCTGGTACATCATAAAGCCGTTTTTTTTATATGAAAGTCTGGGGATACAAACTGGTTGGTACCCCGTAGAGACGCAAGATCTTGCGTCTCTACACTTTCATGCTTCGTTGTGCCTGTCATGGCATGGCCGTTATATGGAAGTCTCTTTCAACAGCAGTAATCATAAGACTTTCATGCTTCGTTGTAGCCGGGAGCCAAACCCCGCTCCGGCCCTACCAGTTATAATGGAACAACCATCGAAATTAATGAGAAGGGTTACTAAAAAAATATTTGATCACTTTGACGTCCTTCTGCTATTGTACATCTTATTGATTATTATCTTTCCAACAGCATAAAGACAGAGGAGGAGATTAAATGGTTAACCGCAGAGCCAGAATAATATCAGGCATCTTTCTGGCCACAGCTTTGATGATCTTTTCCGGTTTTGCATTTTTTTATAGCAGTACCACTGTTTCTGCTGAATCTCAAAAAAAGGAGATCGTTGTCGGCACACATCTTCCCCTTTCAGGAATGATGGCACCTAACGGTAAAGAGATGAAATGGGCCTATGAGACCTCGGTTGAAGATATAAACAATAACGGTGGTGTCTATATATTGGAGTATAATAGAAAGATTCCTGTCCGCCTGGAAATTATGGATGACGGTTCTAATCCGTCAGGGGTGATCAGGGCGGTGGAAGATCTGATAAATAAAAAAAAAGTTGATTTTATCCTTGGTGGATACACAGCTGTCTATGGGGTAATTCCCGGCTGTATAGTTGCAGAAAGAGATCAGGTCTATTATCATGCCACTTTAGGCTTTATCCCCCCTTGGCTGGCACATGGATTCAGATGGTCCACACTCTTCTTTTTCGACACGGCCCAGAGTGTCTCCATGCCGTTTGAAATCTGGAAATCACTGCCGGAAAGTGAAAGACCCCGGAGGCCTGCCCTGTTCATCGAAGCTACTTACGATTCGACAAACTTCAGAGAGATATTTCATGAAAAATCAGAAGAGTATGGTTTCCCGTTTGCTCTGGATCTCTCTCTTCCAGTAGGCGAAAAAGATTTCTCAAAGCAGATTCTCCAGGCAAAAGATAAAAATGTGGATGCCATTATATTTTTTACATCGATTGGTGATAGCGTCAACTTTGTAAAACAACTCAAAGCCAGCGGATTGAAACTTCGTTACCTTCATGGCTGGAAAGGGGCCTGGTCAAATGAATTCGGAAAACGGCTCGGCAATCTTACAGATGGAATCCTCAGTGACGGACATTGGTGGGAAAACTATCCCTATCCGGGTGCAAAGAAACTGGGAGAACGATTTTACAGGGAATTCGGGTACCATTCCGTAACTGTAGGGACATATTATGCCTTAACGCAGATTCTATGGCAAGCCATAGAAAAAGCAGGCACTCTCCACCCCATATTGGTCAGATCTTCAGTGCTTCACAACAATTTCAATACAGTCATGGGAACAGTCAATTATGATTTACAGGGAGTGGCCCGTTACCCCAGTCTGACATTTCAGTGGATCGACGGTAAACTGGAACTGATTTATCCTTTTGAACTGGCTACACGTAAAATAAAGATTCCAGATCTCACTATGCAGCCCCCCAGATGAGGTATCATAATCGCCAGCCATGACTGATTCTCTGTCATAATATAACCGACACGGCCGGAGCGGGTATTGCCCCGGCCACAACGAAGCATGAAAGTTTTCATGATTACAATTAGTTGAGGAGACTTTCATATAAAGGAACCTGATCCGGCTCCGGAAGGTGCGGTTTAGATAAATGCCTATGCTAATAATACATTATCGTCTTTCCATCCCTTTTAAATTGTTAATACTGATTCTTCCTCTTGTCTGTATCCCTATTGTTATAGTCGGCTACCTTTCATTTGAATCTTCAGTTAATAGTGTAACCAATCTCTCAAAAAAATATCATCTTCTACAGGCCAAAGAAGCTGCAAGGGAGATCAATTCGCTTTTTCAATCCTGCATGGAGGATCTGGAAACTCTTGCGAGAACTATAGGTGATTATTCTGAAAAGGAGCGCTTCAAAGATTTTCAGGAAAAAAGTCGCTCTCTGGTGCAGAACTACATAAAAAATACACCATATTACTTTAAGATCTATCTTATGGATCAGGATGGATGCAAAACACTGAGTGTCAACAGAAATGAACAGAATGAAACAGGAGCTTCTCCTTCAGATGGGATCTCTTTAAATTCAAATGAAAAGGATGACCGAGAAATAGATACCCAGAAATCCATGAGCAGCTTTCCTCCTCTTATTTTCTGGAACTCCCGCCATTCGGTCTACCTTATCAGACTTGCCAGAACCGTACCAGCAAGGCCCGGCAACATAAGTGGTTTTAATGGTACAGTAATAATTGAACTGAATTATAATAAAGTGATAGAACTGGTTCGCAATATTCATATAGGCAAAAAAGGATATGCATTTTTAGTTGACAACATGGGACGTACCATTGCTCATCCGACATTCAAACCCTATGAATATGATCTGACACGTTACGATGATTCCCGATTGAGAGAATTTGTCATAAACATGCTCTCCGGTGACACCAGCTGGATGACGTTTTATGAAAATGGTGAAAAGGCAGCCGCCTCTGCACCCATTTCAACTATACAGTGGTCTCTGGCAGTGACTATACCCATCAATGAATTCAGGCAGGATGCTGAACCGCTGCAACGCCAGGTATTTTACATCGTCATAGTGATGATACTGATCTCCACAGTACTGGTCATTTTTATATCTCACAAGATCATCCGCCCTATGAGAAAGCTTGTTGAAGCTACCAAACAGGTGGCTTCCGGAGATTTGAGCAGTGAGATCCCTGTTCGTTCAAGAGATGAACTCGGGCTTCTCACCAGTTCGTTTAACCAGATGATTCGAAGCCTCAGGAAAATTCAAAATGAACTTGTCGCATCGGAAAAGCTGATCTCGATGGGACGTCTATCAGCTGGTGTGGCTCACGAAATCCGGAACCCTCTCAATGCCATGAAAGGAGCCATCGTCTATCTCCAACGATGTCGTGAATCGGATGATCTGGTGATGGAGTATACAGGATTGATCCATGAAGAGGTAGAGAGGCTGAACCAGTTCGTTACCGAATTTCTTCTGTTTGCCAAACAGTCGCCCCCTAAAAAAATTGACATCGATATCAACGAATTAGTTCGACATATATGTATCCTGTTTGAAAATGAACTAAAGACACACAGTGTTGAACTCATTCAGCATTTTGATGATAACCTTCCGCTGATCATGGCAGACCCCCAGCAGTTGGAGCAGGTTTTTATCAATATCATTATTAATGCACTACATGCCATTCCCTCTCTCAATGGACGGATCAGAATCATGACACAATACCGTCCATTAGGGAGCATCTTCTCGGGCCACTCAAAATTGCAAAAAAAAAAGAGACAGATCATGGAAAGCCCTCTAAAAACAGAGCCGCCTACTGTAGTGATCACAATTTCTGATAACGGTACCGGTATTTCCGATGAGGCAAAAAAATTTGTTTTCGATCCGTTTTACAGCACCAAAGAGATGGGGACAGGCCTTGGATTGCCTATCAGTCTGGGAATTGTAGAAAATCATGGAGGTGAGTTGAAGCTGTTCAGTCGTGGAAGGGAAAAAGGGGTGACTGTTTTAATTGAATTACCTGTACTGTCACCCTGAATCTGAACCATGAAAATATGTCGCTTCCAAATTCAATAGAGGAAATGACCAATGAAAAAAACGATACTTATCGTCGATGATAAAATCAACACATTAAAAGTACTGTGTGCCATTCTTGAAGATGAAGGATATCGGGTATTAACGGCAAAAAATGGCCAGGAGGCCCTGACAATCTACGAAACAGAGAAGAGAATAGATGTCGTTTTATCTGATATGAAAATGCCTGAGATCAACGGTCTGGAACTGTTTCATCGACTGCGGAGCCTGAATTCCAAGGCACCCTTTGTGATCATGACTGCATACGGTTCCATTGAATCAGCCGTCGACGCCATGAAACAGGGGGTTGCCCACTATCTGATCAAACCGCTTAACTACGATGAACTGGGCATTGTTCTGGAACGTACCCTCCGAAGTGCGGAAATGACGATTGAACTGGCTGATCTCAGAAGAGAGGTCAGAGAGCACCACGCCACAAAAGAGATCATCGGCAGCCATCCGACCATGCAACGCGTCTTTGAACTTCTGGAGACAGTGGCACCAACTGATGCGCCTGTTCTCATCTATGGAGAGACCGGAACGGGGAAGGAACTCCTGGCCAAGGCCATTAAGGCTCTGAGCAGCCGAAGTGACAGACCCATGATCTGTCTTAACTCTGCAGCACTTCCTGACAATTTACTTGAAGCCGAGCTGTTCGGATACAGAAAAGGGGCATTCACCGGGGCTGTGGCCAATAAGAAAGGGCGGCTTGAAGGCGCGGATTGCGGAACTCTCTTTCTGGATGAGATCGGCCACATGAGTATGAGTGTTCAGACAAAACTGCTCCGTTTTCTTCAGGATGGCTCTTTTGATTCAATGGGAGGTGGAGGAACCCGCCATGTGGACGTCCGGGTCATTGCCGCCACCAATAAAAATCTTGAAGAGGAGATTGCCGAAAAACGATTTCTGAGTGACCTGCTTTATCGTATCGAGGTATTTACAATCACCTTGCCGCCTCTGCGGGAGAGAGGTGAGGATGTACTGCTTCTGGCAAGGCATTTTGCTGAAAAATATGCCGATAAATATAAAAAACAGGTGGCTGAAATCGAACAGGAAGCACTGGACGCACTTATGGCCTATACATGGCCCGGAAATATCCGGGAGTTGGAGAATTGCATGGCCAGAAGCGTGATTGTGTCCAAAAGCAATATGATTCAGATCAGAGATCTACCTGAAAAAATCTATTCATCTGAACTGGAAATCCGCTCAATAACCAGTCAGGGGGTAATCGGAGAGATACCAGAACAAGGCATGAGCCTAAAGGAGATCGAAGCTGAGCTGATCGAAAAAATTTTGTTCAAATGTGACGGGAATAAATTGAAATCCGCAGCTATGCTCGGCATCAGCAGAAAGACACTTTATGAAAAAATTGCCTTGTATGACTTGAAATCTACATTGAACAGTCAATAGTTCGAACATTTTTTGGGGACTATAAATGTTTCAGAGTATATGTTAAAATCAAAATTTGATAAGATAACATATGGTTCTAACAATACCTTCGCCAATTTTATTTTAGCTTGAATTTCAATCTATATAGTGTGAATGAATGCACTTTAATTATACAATATATAGTGTTTGTATTGCCGAATCTTAGATCCTGTCTTGACTTTGGCGCAGGTATTGGTTATTTAAAACAGATTTAGATAGAGCGTCTAAAGGAGATATTAAATGTTTTTCGGCAGTGACAATCAGACAGGGGCATCTTCACAGGTACTGGAGATGCTAAATAGTGCAAACAGCGGTTATGCACATGGGTATGGTGATGATCAGTGGAGTTATAAAGCTGTAGATGCTTTGAAGGAGATTTTTGAGTGTGATCTGGAGGCTTATTTTGTTACAACCGGTACTGCATCAAACGCACTTGCCCTCTCCTGTATGGTTAAGCCATGGGAGTCCATACTATGTCATAGACATGCCCACATCATAATGGATGAATCAACAGGGCCTGAAAATTTTACCGGAGGTTCCCGCTTGATACCGATCTCCAGAGGTGAAGGAAAAATCACTGCTGACCATCTTAAAGAGTACTTTCAAAAAGCCAGTACAAACTTCCCACACAACTCTAAGGCTGGCGCTTTAAGTATTACCCAGGCAAGCGAATTTGGCCTTGTCTATACACCAGATGAGATCAGAGTTCTTACGGCTGTTGCAAAAGCTAACGGAGTTACTACCCATATGGATGGAGCACGCTTTGCAAATGCTCTGGCCTCTCTTAAATCTACTCCGGCAGAGTTATCATGGAGATCTGGAGTGGATGTGCTCTCTCTTGGTGCAACTAAATGTGGAGCGATCTGCGCTGAGGCGGTGCTCTTTTTCAACAGAGAGCTTGCAGAGCCGTTTGTTCACCAGAGAAAGAGGACAGGCCATCTGATCTCTAAAGGGCGTTTCATAGGTGCCCAGTTTGCTGGATGGTTGCAGAATAACCACTGGCTTGATCTTGCAGAACATGCCAACATCAAGGCAGCACAACTGTCAGAGGCTCTCTTATCCTTTAAAGAGCTGCATCTTGTATGGCCAGTCCAGGCAAATGAACTCTTTGTAATTATGCCAGCTGATCTTGCTGCTTTTCTGCATGAGGCTGGTGCCCAGTTCTATCAGTGGTATGCAGACGCACTGCCGCCAGATATTGAGATTAATAGTGATGAGGTTACCATCCGGCTTGTGACTTCGTTTGCTACTGAGGATAAAGATATAGAGGAGTTCTGTGACCTGATACGCCAATATTTTTCAGCTGATTCACTTCTGATCTGCTATGACAATATAAAGTGCAAGCCACTTTGAAATTGTAGTGGTGCGGCAGGAGCTTGATCTGCCGCAGCCATGCAGATACAGTTAAAGGCGGGGCAACCATCTTTTTCCGCCTCTGACTGAACGGCAACTATTTTGAAGCTTCCAGCACCATTGCCATTCCCATTCCACCACCAATGCACATGGAGACAAGTCCGGTAGCATAATTTTTTCTCTTCATCTCATGAATCATGGTGACTACCTGACGTGCCCCTGTACATCCTATAGGATGGCCAAGAGAGATTCCGCTTCCAAGCTGATTGGGCTTTTCGTAATCAACTCCAAGCTCAACCATGCACCCTATTGCCTGGGCAGCAAATGCCTCGTTGAGTTCTATCATCTCCATGTCGTTTAGCCCCATTCCAGTCTGTTTGAACACCTTTCGTATGGCAGGAACAGGGCCAAGCCCCATGTAGGCTGGGTCAAGTCCGCCTGAAGAGAAACCTCTGATTACTGCAAGAGGGGTAAGATCAAGTTCTTCGGCCTTCTGGCGGCTCATTATCAGTACTGCGGCAGCACCGTCGTTTATCCCTGATGCATTTCCTGCTGTTACTGATCCATCTTTTCTGAATGCAGGTTTCATTCTGGAGAGAGTCTCAATTGAGGTCTCCATTGGCCGTTCATCTGTATCAACAACAACCTCGCCTTTGCGCCCCTTGATTTTTACAGGAACTATCTCCTCTTTGAAGAGCCCATCTCTGATAGCTCTCAGTGCCCTGCTGTGGCTTAAAAATGCAAGTTTATCCTGATCTTCTCTGGAGATACCATACTTTTCAACAATATTTTCAGCAGTCAACCCCATATGATACCCGTAAAAGATCTCATAGAGGCCATCGTAAACCATGAGATCATAAACTTTGCCAACGCCTGTCAGCTCCATTCTGTGGCCCCACCTTGCCTGCTTGAGCGCAAGGGGCGCGTTGCTCATGCTCTCCATTCCACCTGCAACAACTACCTCTGCCTGACCTGCCATTATTGACTGGGCAGCAAGAGCTATAGCCTTCAGACCAGATCCGCAGATCTTGTTAACTGTGACGGCTGGAGTCTCCTTGTTTATCCCTGCACTGATCATGGCCTGACGGGCTGAGTTCTGTCCAAGGCCAGCCTGGAGAACGTTGCCCATTATCACCTCATCAACAGAGAGAGGTTGAAGCGACTTATCCCAGAAGTCATGATCTATCTCAATCTTTATCTTGCCACTCCCCTTGAGTCTGTCCGGCTCAACGCTTAAGGCTCTGCTGTCAGCTTCCGGCCTGAGACCTGCTTTTATAAGAGTTTCGTGTATTACAAGTGCACCAAGATCAATTGCACCCACATTCATGAGACTGCCGCCAAATGATCCGATTGATGTTCTTGCACCTGCCACGATTACTGCATCTGTCATTTTTAAAACCATCCATAAATATTAGAGTTTATCCTGAATAATGTGAGGCTGGAAAACCGCTGTTTTCCGACATAGAGAGATAGTTTAAGGCCGAGGAGTCTATCTCCCGCCAAATCCCTCGTCAGCTATCTCAACAGCAGCTCCATCGCACATGCTGATTGCAGCAAGTCTTCCCTTTGCCACTGGCAATACATAGCGTATGAAGAACCTTGCAGTATCAATCTGGCCCCTGTAAAAAGCCTCATCCTTTTTTGCTGCTCCAACTTTGGTAGCTGCGATCTGCGCTCTCCACAGAAGCATCCAGGCCATGGAGAGATCGCCTGTGCACTCGAGAAACGGGTGTGTATAGGCATATCCACTCAGAACCCTGTCAGAAGAGATATTTTTTGAGAGAGCCATTGCTGTCTCCATGTAAGAGTCCAGATATCCCCTAAGTTCCCGGGCGATCTCCTCTGTCCCTCTGGTCTCTTCTGCCTTTGAGACACTCTTTGTTATCTCATCTATAAAGGCTATGAATGGTCTGCCATTTTTCATCCCCATCTTTCTGCCTACAAGGTCTATGGACTGAATTCCGTTTGTCCCTTCATAGAGCATGAATATTCTCGAATCTCTAAGAAGCTGGGCAATCGGGTACTCCTCAATAAAACCGTAACCCCCATAAACTTGTATTCCGTGGCTGCAGATCTCAAAAGCCTTGTCAGTGATATAACCCTTTATTATGGGGGTCAGAACCTCAACCATCTCACCTGCTGCCACTCTCTGCTCCTCAGTCAAGGCATGTTTTTCAAGATCCTGGCAGAGACCTCCGTAGTAGATAAGGCTTCTCATCCCCTCAACATGGGCCTTCATGATCATAAGCTGGCGTCTTACATCAGGATGGTTGATTATCGCCACCGGGCCTTCGGTTGGAGGGGCTGTAGTATGTTTGGTCTGGAGTCTCTCTCTTGCATAGTTCAGAGCGTACATATATGCTGCTGAAGCGTTGGCAAAGCCCTGAAGCCCAACCATCTGACGCGCCTCGTTCATCATGACAAACATTGCAGCCATCCCCTTGTTCTCCTGGCCAAGGAGAGTACCTGTGCAGCTCCCTGCTCCGCCAAGTGTCAGTGAACAGGTAGAGTTTCCATGAAGGCCCATCTTGTGCTCAATACCGGTGCAGACAACATCATTGAACTCTCCAGGGGTTCCATCTGGATTTACTCTGAATTTGGGGACAAGAAAGAGCGATATCCCCCTTGTGCCTGCTGGTGCACCTTCTATCCTTGCAAGAACAGGGTGGATGATGTTCTCAACCATGTCATGATCTCCACCTGAGATGAAGATCTTGTTGCCTGTGATGCTGTATGTGCCATCTGAATTTCTCTTTGCAGATGTAGTGAGAGCACCAACGTCAGATCCTGCATCAGGTTCTGTCAGAAGCATGGTGCCTGACCACTTTCCTGAGAGCATATTGGCAAGGTAGATCTCTTTTTGTTCCTGAGTGCCAAAGCTCTCAACCAGCCTTGCAGCACCGTGGCTTAACATATGGAATAGCATGAAAGAGTTGCATGCACCGTAAAAAAATTCGTTTGCTGCCATGGAGACAAGCTTTGGCAGCCCCTGGCCTCCCCACTCAGGATCATCGGTCATTGCAAGCCATTCGCCTGCCAGGTATGATGAGAGCACCTTGTGGTACGCTTCAGGGACAGTAACTTTCCCTGCGTTGAACTTGCACCCCTCATCCGAGATCTTCTGAAGGGGCAGGATCTCTTTGATGGCAAGGTTTCTGGCCTCTGAGACTATGAGGTCTATTGTCTTTTTATTACAGGCTGCGTATGGTTCAAATCTTGTAAGAGATGCTGCTTCAAACTGCTCATGAAGTACAAACTCCACATCTCTCTTATCTGCTATGAGCTGGGCCATTTCTGATTTAAATCCTCTCTATTTTTCTGTAGCTATTATTTTTCTTGTGGCTATTGTGACTTTTACTCTTGTTCTTACTCTTAACTTTTAGCAGCAGCGATGGTTTCCTGTGAAATCAGGATTCGACTGAGAAAAATCAGGACTCGACCAGGCTTGCCCTCTCTCTGCCCTGATATGTGACGACATCAATGGGATTTGCCTTTCTCCAGATCCCCAGCCTTCCAGGGTGTATGGAGTCCATTTTTTTCGCTTTTGTCCAGATCCCCATCTCCTCTGCCTCTTTGATCAGTCCGTCTCTGAAGTCAGGATGGGCTATGCTTATCAGAGCCTCTGCTCTCTCCCATGTGGATTTACCCTTCAGGTTGACCATGCCATACTCTGTTACGATATACTGGGTTATGGTTCTTGGCAGAGTCACGATGGTTCCAGTGTCAAAAACAGGTCTGATTCTTGATACTGTTCTGCCTGTTTTATCTTTTGCAGTTGAGCTTAAGCAGATAAATGATTTGCCTCCTGGAGAGTGATAAGCCCCATAGGCAAAGTCAAACTGGCCGCCTGTTCCTGTAATGTGTCTTGTGCCAGATGATTCCGAGGAGACCTGACCATACAGATCAACTTCAATTGCATTGTTAATGGAGATCACACCAGGGTTTGAAGCGATACGCTGGAGGTTGTTGGTGTAGTCAACAGGATAGCTTGCACAGCATGGGTTGTTATCCAGAAATTCGTAAAGAGAGCTGCTTCCAAGTGCAAAGGTGTAAACAAGGCGGCCGGGATCTGTTGCTTTATTCAGATTGGTTATCTTTCCTGCCATGTACATGTCAAGGTATGCGTCTGCAAGCATCTCTGTATGGACACCCAGGTCTTTAAGGTCAGATGATGCGATAAGCTTGCCAACGGTATTTGGCATTCCGCCAATGCCAAGCTGGATACATGCCCCATCCCTTATTTCGCCAACAATCTGCTCTGCTATGGTTCTGTCTGTCTCTGTGATGGCCGGGTTCGGGAGAGTGAAGATCGGCTCGTTATCTGTCTCAACAACATAATCAACCTCTGAGATGTGTATTGACTCATGAAATCCGCCAAGACAGCGAGGCATGTTTTCGTTGATCTCTATTATGACCAGCCTTGCCTTCTCTATTGCAGAGCGGGTGCACGAATTTGCAGCTCCGTAGTTGAAAAATCCGAATTTATCCATAGGTGCTGTCCTTAATATGCAGACATCAACATCTATGTTCTGTCTGTAGTGCCCTGGACCCTCATGATAGACAAACGGGATAAAATGGCAATCGCCTCTGTCATGAAGTTTTCGCTCTGCTCCGCTGAAGTGCCAGCTGTTATAGATAAAGCTGTTTTTCCCATCGTTGGCAGCTGCCACGGCAGCTCTCCCTGGAAATGCAAGCGATCTTATTTTGACATCTCTGAGTTGCTCGGCCCTTCTGGCGAGGGCTGCATCCAGCACCTTTGGAGCGCACAGGAAAGCTGCGTAATCAACCCACTCTCCAGAGCTGATAAGTTCGACTGCTGTTTCTGGTGTAAGCCTCTTTGAACTGTATATTGTTGTGTAGTCCATATTCTTATCCTGTTGTTTGGGTATAACGGCCATGCCCTGACGGGCACAACGAAGATTGAAATGTAGAGCTCCCCCTGTGGGTGGCCCAGGAAAGGGCAGCCGTTGGGCTGCACCTACAGTTTCATATACTACTGTTATAACTCTCTATACTCTTTGTAGTTATCTTATTTTTCTCTGGCTGTAGAATATTCTGCTTAACCTTCTGTCTGATCCTAAACTAGCAATAGATGTGCCAATAACATTATTTTAGAGCTATAGTACCGTTTTTGTTATATATTATTTTTTATGAGGGGTATCTATGGTGGATAAGGGGTGGGTGTCTGACTGGATTATGTGGTCAAATGGCCACATAATAGATCATTTCTCTCTGAAAAGTCAGTTATTCCATATTATTATAAGTAATGTGGTCTTTAAGCCACAAAATGTTGTTACTTGACCCCAAGCCTTTTTATCTTGGTGAAGAGAGTCTTTCTGTGGATTCCAAGGGCTTCAGCAGCCTGCCCCTTATGCCAGCGACAGCTCTCAAGAGCCTGCCTTATGATCTCTTTTTCTGCACAGGCAAGGGACTCTTCCAGACTCAACCCTTTGGGAATTTCAGGAACAGGTGGATGGCTTGTCGCCATCCTGCTTTCCGGTTCTGAGGCAAGTGAGTAAAAAAAATCAAGGTTTCCCATGGCTGCATAGCGTTTTATTGTATTTTCAAGCTCCCGTATGTTTCCAGGCCATGTATATCGCATAAAGGCTTCAAGCATGTTTCCAGATATGCGCGATACTGGCTGGGCGAGGCTGAATTTTGAGATGAAATGGTCAATCAGAAGAGGCAGATCCTCCTTTCGTTCCCTGAGTGGGGGAAGGTGGATCGGTATGACATGGATTCTGTAGAAGAAATCCTCCCTCATATCACCTTTTTTCACAAGCTCTTTCAGGTTCCGGTTTGTTGCTGCAACAATTCTTAAGTTTGACTGTTTTACGATGTTATCCCCTACAGGTGTATAACCTCCTCCCTCTATGGCTCTTAGAAGCTTTACCTGAATGGAGAGGGCGATCTCCCCTATTTCGTCAAGAAAGAGAGTACCACCATCTGCAATATCAAGATATCCTGCTTTGTCCCTGTTTGCCCCTGTGAATGCCCCTTTTCTGTATCCGAAAAACTCACTCTCTATGATGGTCTCGCTTATGGCTCCGCAGTTTACAGGGACAAACTTCTGGCTATTGCGGGCACTGAGATTGTGTATTGCCCTTGCCACAAGCTCTTTGCCTGTGCCTGACTCTCCCTGGATTATCACATGTGCATTGGAGGTGGCAGCTTTAAGTATCAGTTCATATACAGACTGCATGGCAGAACTCTTGCCAATGATCTCTCCGAATTTGTAACGCTCCTTTATGGAAGATCTGAGCCTTCTGTTCTCATCACTTAACACATCTGCCTTTCTGGCAAGTGCCTCTTCAGCCAGTTTTCTCTCTGTTATCTCTATCAGTATTGTCTGTATCCTCTCAACCTTACCGTCTATCTGGCTTACAGGTGTTCTTGTGCAGGAGTACCATCTGTTGTCAAAAGGGCTCTTGATCTCATTTTTAACTGTATTGCCTGACATCACCTCACCCTGACTGCACCACTTGCACGGTCTGTCAAGCCCGTGAATCACCCTGTAACAGTACGAATCAACTCCGCTCTCTCCGACTCTCTCTCTTAGCGCCTTGTTCATGAAGATTATTCTGAACTGAGTGTCAGAGATATATATGAAGTCATCAAATGCCTCTATTATGGCAGAGAGCCTTGATTCACTCTCTCTGAGCTTATCCTCTGCAAGTTTTTTCTTTGTTGTGTCCATGAAAGAGGCTATTGAGTGCATGGAGTCAGGTATCATCCCAACCTGCATCTCTATATACTTGAGTCTGCCATTTCTGTCTGTAATTCTGCACTCATACTCTGTTGGTACTCCAGGCTCTTTTTTTCTTCTGCCGAAATGGTAGCTCTGCATCCGTTCATTGTCCTGAGGGGCTACAAACTGAGACCACTTCATCCTGTTTTCAACCTCATCTCTGGTGTACCCCACCATACTCAGAAATTTTGCATTTGCGTGCATTATGGTCATGTCATAATCAATGATTATGGTTCCTGTGCCTGTATTTTCAAAAACAGAGTGGTACATCTCCTCCTTCTTTGACAGAGCAGCTATCTCTCTTTTCTGGATAGCCTTCTCAGCAAGAAGAGCAAGGGCTCGCCCAAGCAGCACAGAGATCTCTTCAAGGCAGATAAGGATCTCTCTGTTGATAGTGTCGCTGTTGCTTGAGTAGAGGACAAGTATCCCCTTTGGATGGGGCTCAGAGATTACAGGAAGAGCAACCACAGCCTCATATCCATCTATTACTGCAACAGACTGCCACTCCTGAAAGTTCATGTCAGATGAGATATGGTTTACAACAAAGATTCTGGACTGATTCCAGGCCACTGCTGCTGGTGATTCCGGTATGGACGAGACCCCGAATCCGTCAGCTGTGGGGAATGGCGTATCTGGTGGAAAGCTGTGGACAGGCAGTACCCGCCCATTTTCAGGCAACTGCTCCCCATACCAGGCCAGGCTGAAAGGGCCCTGTTCAACGGTTGTACGGCATATAGTCTTAACTATGATCTCAGGTTGCTGACCTTCAAATATTATTTTTCTGCAACTGTTGATCCATGACTCTGGAATCCTCTTTTCTGGCAAGTTCATCTGAAAATCCGTATTAAAAATATTGACATTAAATACTTTAAAAGGGTTTTAACTCTTGATTTGAGACGAGCATCAGGTTGATTGTCTATGTACTTGATGATCAAGTTTTTAAAGTTAGCTCAAGTGAGTCTGGGTGCGCATAAAATAGCAGCTCTGTCATGGATATTTCGTCAGATCAAGATTTTATGGGATACTTTGCTCATTGCAAGCATCCGGCTTATCGTGAAGAAGTATGGTATTACAAGCGGTGTTTTAGTTGCCACTGATTTGAGTTGGCACACAATTGATATTATCCAGGCCTACTCTTTGAAATGGCTTGTAGAGTTTTTTTTTGAAGTGTTGAAATTCAGGGTTTTATCTCAGGAAATAGGTATATTTCACCTCACAACAAAACTATCCATTTCACAACAGAGCACAATGGCTATTGAATTGAGTCTTTGCTCCTGATCTTAGTAAGCCCAAATTTTTTCTTGAGTATACCATCAAGAAGAGTGGTTGGAATCAACTGTTTGAGAAGTGGAAATATAAAACTCTGTTTTCCTATTCGCAAAATTGAAGGTGGTTTTATTGCCATCACCTCTGATACGAGCCTTCTGGCAAACTCTTCTGAAGGTGTTGCATTTACCTGTGAGAGTTTTGCACGCATCTTTATTGACTCTTCGATTGAAAGATACCATGAGTCAGGCTTGAGAACACGGGCAGAGATCCTTGTTGCAGCCTCACCGAATTGTGACTTTATCGCCCCTGGCTGAACTGAGACAACATTGATCCCAAAAGGGGCAAGTTCCATACGCAAGGCATCTGAGAGCGCATGTAAGGCAGCTTTGGAGGCGCAGTAGGCTCCTGAGAAAGGCGTTGTTACAAGACCTGAAATGCTTCCTATGTTAATGATAAGTCCAGATCTCTGCTCTTTCATAACAGGAGCCACCTTCTGAGCAAGAAGAAGAGGGGCAATGACATTAGTCTGAAACTGGAGCTTCAGCTCCTTTTCTGGAAGCTCAACAGCTGGCCCAATAAGGGCATATCCAGCATTATTGACAAGAACATCTATGCGTCTCTCCTGCTTAAGTACCGCTTTGACCACCTGATCTATACCAACCTCATCTGTGACATCAAGTGAGTATGTTGATATCCCTTCTGCCTTCAGACCATCAAGAGAATCAAGAGACCTTGCAGTTGCAACAACAGAAAAACCGCATTTATGAAACTCTTCAGCAAGAGCCTTTCCAATGCCTGAAGAGCAGCCTGTTATGAGTACAACTCTCTTTTCCATTTTATATCCTTTATAACATACATGGCAGCTTCTCCTGCCACAATGAAGAGTGAATGTGTCATGCCCTGGCTGGCACAACGGACATTATCATAAAAATCATATCCCATGGCCGCCACGTATTGCATCTGCGGCAAGCCTTCCTTGCACATACAAGGAGATGGCAGCAACTGCCCGGTCACACACTGTAAAGACCGGTACGCCACTATCCATAAGGCGATCTCTGAGAGGATCGTAGAGCCTGCCACCATCGACAACAGTCACAATCGGGGTCTCGCTTGTGGCAACCAGGTTGATGATACGGTTCAGAATACTCTCTGGCAGCTCCATGTCATAACCTGGCAGCTCTCTGAAATCAAGGGTCTTCATGGCAGGGGAGAGTGGATCAAGGCTCAGGACAATGGCATCGACATTGATATCCTCTGCAAGGGCTGCTGTGATCTCTGCATGGGTCTCATCATCAGCCGCAGGGTTTATATCAAGGGGATTTGTGATGGTGACAAAGGAGTTCAACCCCTTGATTTCAAGTATATTCCTGATTTTATCTCTGGTTTTATCTTCAAAACGGGCAAGCTCCATCTGAAAATCATCAGAGTGGATGGAGTCTGCCATGCCAACAGCCTCAAACCCTGCACCGCTTACAGCAGCAAGACGGTTACCTCTGATCTTTTTGCGGCTCAAGGTTTCAGCAAGGAAGAAGAGTTCCTGAAACTCAGTGAAGTTTCTTGCCACAACTGCCCCAGCCTGACGGACACAGCTTTCACAAACCATGTAATCTCCTGCAAGTGAGGCAGTATGGCTGCTTGTTGCAGCCTTGCCCTCAGGGGTTCTTCCAGCCTTGTAAAAGATCACTTCTTTGCCAGATAGAAGAGCCTGATGAATTGCTCTGCAAAGCTCAAGCCCGTCAAGATCATTAAACCCTTCGGCATAGATGGCAATCACATCCACCTGATCGGAATCCTTGAAAAAGTGAACCATATCTCCAAGGGTGAGGTCTGTCTGGTTCCCCATTGAGATCATGTATGCTGGCTCAAGCTGTGGAAACTGGTGGGTACGGTGGAGCATGAAGGCTCCGCTCTGGCTGATCAGAGCTGCTCTGTGGAAATGGGCGCTTCTGACCTTTGGTAGCTTCTCTTCCGGGATAAACCAGGTGTCATACATACCAGGACGGGAGATCACCCCCATGCAGTTGGCTCCTAGAAAGATAGGTCCACCACCCCTGTTTCCCAATTTCCCCTGCTCTTTTTCGGTTCCACCATCTTCATATATATTGACTGCTCTATCCACCTCTGCTGATTCGTGGGAGAGATGGATCTTCTCCACCACCTGACGGGCACGCTCCTTGCTCTCTTCAGTCTCACCCATACCCCCAGGGATCAGCATTACGCTATCTGCTGCATCAAGCTCAATGACCTGCTCAACAATATCTGGTACCTGAGCCGCACCCACAGCAACAATAAAGAGGTCAAGCTTTGAAATATCTGACCCCTTTTTCAAGGATTCAGGATCAGACTCCGTTTTAAGGGATTGAATATTGAGGTTCTGCTTCAGGGATCTAAGATCAGGAATAACTTTAATATTGCAACTCTCCTTGATATCAGAGGGAATCTCACCGCCTATGATCACAACTTTGCCCGGATCAAAGCCTGCTTTCAGAATATTATCCAGAATGATCCGTCCGAAGTTTCTGCGTGTTGACGAGACCCCAATAATACCGATTGTCTGAGGGTGGAGCAGGCTGTCAATCTTATGGATAGGGCGGCAGCTTCTCTTATTAGACGGCAGGGAGAATCGGCACATTCCATCTAATGGCACCATAAGGTAGTCTGTAAATGCAAATGGGTTGATCTCAAGCTCCTCCAGAACAAACAGTGCATCTGGGTTTAACGGAGAGTAGTAGTTGGCAAGGGTTATAAAGGAGTCAAAACACTCAATAAGCTGCTCATCAGTTACAATCCGTCTCTGTCCACGGGTGAGACCTGCAAGTTTAAGGTATGAGATACTCTTTTTAAAGAGCTGAAAAAATGAGTGGCCATCGTTCATCTCTGTAGAGCCTGCCACAATGGCCTGGCCTTTTCTGAATCTCTGGGCGTAGAGTTCTGTGTCTGTCCCCCCAAGTCCTGCACTGATAACTGTTCCAAACTCACGGGTACGCCGAAGACCCACAATCAGCTCGTTTCCAAATGAGGCAGAGTCTGGTGGCATGAACTGCACCTGAAGAACCCCCTTCAGATCACGGCTTATTGCAGCAGTAAGAGCCTCTCCTGTAAGATCTCTGTACTGCACGGGTGAGGCAGATCTGTTTGTTTCACTGCGTTCAATCCATGATGCATAGTTTTCAGGAACCTCATAGAGCATACGCCTCAGAGCTGAACGGATGCGGCTCTTCTCATTTTCCACAATCTTCACCCCGCCAACCTCGGTCTTGTGAATAATGGTTGGAGAGACAATTTTCAGAACCGCCTTATCTCCTGGAATGGCATTGAACTCCTCATCAAGAGGCCTTGCTCCACGGGGAATAAAGAGGCATCTTGGAGGGGTCTCTGCTCCTGAATATTTCAGAAGTGAATATACCTCATATTCATAGAGAGAGTTTCTGCCACTGTCATGTGCAGATGCCAATAGTTCAGTGATCCCTCTGAAGTCAATAGAGAAGTTCATACTAAATACCCCTTTACATAAATTAGGATTGAGCACTTTTAAAATTTTACCCTTTTCTCAGAGAGAAAATAGTATATATTATCTCACAATAGAGATTTTTAAAACAGGTTTTATGTGAAACGCTTCTCAACTGGCTGTAATCATGAATTTTTGAGGTCTATACAATATTAACAGTTTTTCATAGAGTAACCAAAAGGATATCTAAATGGGAAATGAAAATAGAGGCAGCTTTGGCAAGGACTTCGGTGTTGGATGTATGGCAATAGTGTTTATACTGTTCCTGGTTTTCATATGCATTCCTCTTGCCATATTTGCATTTAAAATATCAATTGCAATCGCTATCCCAGTCATAATACTTATAGTTGCAGTGATAGCGATTGCATTTTTCGGCAAAATCATCTCATTCTTGAAAAAGAGGTGGTGATCTGATGGGGAGGCTCACCAACCATGAGCCCCTTTAAACTTGGTCTTGGTCATACGATGGGCCACATTTACAATGATCGTCAGCAAATCACGTATCATATAATACTGCGCTGGCCGAAGATATGATCAATCCCTTAAACTTACGTGAAGAGCAGATAAGGGGAGTAGAAAAAACTGCCTTAAGGAGTTCTATGACCTGCTCCTGGCCTTTTCAATAAGGTCATAGAGTGTGGTTATTTTGCTTGCCGGTTTTTCAAGGATCTCTTTTATCTCATCTTCTGAATAGTTCTCCTCCATGTAGCCTGCAATGGGAAGGCGCTGAAACCAGCAGTCCATGATTTTAAAACATGGGATACCGTTCTTTGCAATCCTGCAATATGAAAAATTGACCTCATGGCCAAGCATACGGCAATATCCAGATTCAGAATCAAATCTATCTTTATCACTCATTGTTGAGTATCCAGTTTCTTAAAAAAGAGCAAAATC
>Ga0209800_10000885_pt1 | contig 37743 bp, 34 predicted proteins | sample Higcelweek8metaG_FD_187174 | JGI IMG/M metagenome (GOLD analysis project Ga0209800, IMG submission 187174) | Freshwater pond sediment microbial communities from the University of Edinburgh, under environmental carbon perturbations - High... | ecosystem: Environmental > Aquatic > Freshwater >...
CAGATTCTTCTGCCACAACTAAGAGTGAAAGTCTCATAATCACAAGCGGTTGAGAATACTTTTATATAACGGCCATGCCCTGACAGGCACAACGAAGCATGAAAGTTGTAGAGATGCAAGATCTTGCGTCTCTACGGGGTACCAACCAGTTTGTATCCCTATACTTTCATATAAAACACCTTAAGGAGATATTATCGCAACCATGTTTATTCTGGGCAATTTTCTAAAAGCGCTTGCCATAGTTCTTGATTACACACTAAGTATGTTCATGTGGATAATTATTGCACGGGCAGTGCTCTCATGGGTCAATCCAGATCCTTATAATAGTATTGTAAGGTTTATTAATAACATTACAGAGCCTGTTCTATATCAGATCAGGAAAAAAATACCTGTTAATTTTGGAGGACTTGACATATCTCCTGTGATTGCAATGCTGGGTATTATTTTTTTACAGAACTTTCTTGTGGGAAGCCTTCAGAAACTGGCATTTTCATTTATGTAAAATTCAATGGTTCCAAGGAGGATTGATGGGTATCACACCTGATGTCATTGCACAAAAAGAGTTCCCCCGAAGGTTCAGAGGATTTGATATGAAGGAGGTAGAACTCTTTCTCTTGGAAGTTGCAAGAGAGAGTGAGGAACTCAACTTCAAAATCAACGCAGTCAAAGAGGAGAATCACAGACTTGACCTGGAAAACCAGGGTTATAAAGCCAGAGAGTACGCCATGCAAAGAGCGCTGATGCACTCTGAGGCTGTGATGGATGAGATGAAAAAAACTGCACGAAAAGCAGCTGAAACCATCATTGCAGATGCTGAAGTTGAAGCAGAGAGAATTCTAAACAGGGCGCACCAGAGACTATCTCAACTCCATAGCGATATCAGTGAACTGAAGCGGCAGCGTATGCAGATTGAGATACAGATATCCTCTGTTATTGAAACACACTCCAAATTACTTGAAATGAGTAAAGAGGAGAATAAAGCAGCAGATCATAATGATTCAACTCTCCATTTTCTCAAGCAGGCTTAACCATAAGATTCAACATGATCAATAGTGGAAGTGACATACCAATGAGACATTTAACCTTTTATATAAAAGTCTTCTCAAAGGGTTGTAATTATGAGACTTTCGTATTTGGTTGTGGCAGGAAAATCTGCCATCTACGTTATAATGTCTGAACTTCAACATAGCAACCATTTCCGATGAGGATAATTTATGGCCAAAATTGATGCTTTTTTTAAATTAATGAATGACCAGGGTGCCTCTGACCTCCACCTTGTGTCAGGCTTGCCGCCAGCATTGAGACTCCACGGTGACATAGAACGTATTAAGTACAATGTACTTTCAAACGATGAACTGAGAACTATCTTGTATGAGATCACTCCAGAAGATAAGATCAAGACCTTTGAAGAGACAGGAGATGTCGATTTTGGCTATGAAATCCCAGGGCTTGCCAGATACAGAGCAAATTTTTTCATGCAGCGTAACGGCATTGGAGCGGTCTTCAGAGAAATTCCTGCTGAAATCCTGACTGCTGAGCAGTTGGGACTCCCATCAGTAATATCCAAGCTTGCAGGCCTTCCAAGGGGACTTGTCCTTGTAACAGGCCCGACAGGAAGTGGCAAATCAACCACCCTTGCTGCTATTATCGATCAGGCAAACAGAACAAGGAAAGATCACATTATCACTGTGGAAGACCCCATAGAGTTTGTACATAAGAGTCAGTCGTGTATTGTCAACCACAGAGAGGTCGGGCTTCACACCAAGACCTTCTCATCTGCTTTAAGAGGAGCCCTTCGTGAAGACCCTGATATTATACTTGTAGGTGAGATGAGAGATCTTGAAACAATATCCCTTGCCATTGAGGCTGCATCAACAGGTCATCTTGTATTTGGTACCCTCCATACCTCCAGCGCTGCAAAGACAGTGGATCGTGTTATAGAGGTCTTTCCGGCAAATCAGCAGTCTCAGATACGTTCAACCCTCTCCGATGGTATCCGGGCGATTGTTGCACAGGTACTCTTTAAACGAATTGATAAAAAGGGGAGGTGTGCAGCCCTTGAGATACTTATTGCTACTCCGGCTGTACGTAACCTGATCCGCGAATCCAAAACCCATCAGGTGCCCTCGGCAATTCAGACAGGAAAACAGTATGGAATGCAACTTCTTGACGATGCCATAATGCAGCTTTACAACAAACGCTGGATAAGCGCAGAAGAGGCTTATGCAAAATCCAATAACAAATCCCTCTTCAGACACTTCCTGAAAAATCCACCAGCTGACTTTACAGAAGCATAAAAACAGGCAGTTTTACAAAAGAACAGAAGTAGTTTTCTATAGAAACAGAGGAATAGTTAACCATGCAGAAACAGGAAATAGACCATATACTGATAAAAATGCTTGAATCTTATGAAAATGTATCCGATTTGAATTTTACCCCTGGTAAGCCCCTTCAGGTAGAGAGTTCTGGAGTACTTTTTCCGGTAAAGATGGAGCCTGATTTCAAAGTATTAACCCCTTTTCAGACTGAAATCTTTGCCATGAATCTGATAAAGCAGGACAGGCGCCTGACTGAAATGCTGCTAAACCATGGGTCATGTGATCTATCATATGCCCTTGGAGACAAGGCAAGATTCAGGGTCAATATCTTTTCAAGGTCAGGGAAATATTCCATTGTATTAAGAAAGCTTGAAACAAAAATTCCCACAATAAAAAGTCTGAACCTCCCACCAGCATTTAATAAGATGGTGCTTGAAAAAAATGGAATCATATTTGTCACTGGTGCCACAGGAAGCGGTAAGACAACATCCCTTGCAGCATTTCTCGACTATATCAATGATACCAAGTCTGTTCATGTAATCACACTTGAAGACCCTATAGAATTTCAACATCCACAGAAAAAAGCCACCTTTAATCAAAGAGAGCTTGGGGCAGATTTTGACACCTATGCAAATGGGCTCAGAGCTGCCCTTCGTCAGGCACCCAAAATCATTCTTGTTGGAGAGATGCGTGACAGAGAGACCGTTGAGATAGGACTCTCTGCCGCAGAAACAGGCCATCTTGTACTTTCGACACTCCATACTGTTGATGCAGGGCAGACAATAAATCGTATTATTGGTATGTTCTCAACCGAGGAGGAGAATCAGATCCGTATCCGCCTTGCAGATACTGTCCGCTGGATCGTCTGCCAGAGGCTGCTTCCCAAGATAGGGGGAGGACGTGTAGCTGCATTTGAGATTATGGGAACAAGCCTCAGGGTAAAGGACTCTATACTTAATGAGGAGTCAGAAGGGAAGACCTTTTATGAGATTATCACTGATGGCGAGGCCTTTGGTATGACCACTTTTGACAAATATATAATTAATCTCTACAAGCATGGATTGATTACTGAGGAGACTGCCATTGGCTATGCATCCCGCAGAGCAGTTGTGGGCAGAGGGCTTGATTTCATTAAAAGTTCCAGAGGAGAGAAGACAACAGATATTGATGCTCTTGAAATTGATCATGAATATGAGGGATAGTAAAATAATGAGCCCTAAAGATCAGAAATCTTTTATCATGAATATTTAAGGAATGGTATAAATTATGGAAATAGCATGTACTCACTGCAATACTCAGTTCAACATACCTGACGAAAAAATTCCCAAGGGAAGAAAAGCATCCATGCTCTGTCCAAAATGCAAACAGCGCATCCACATTGTTACAGGGGAGGAGGGGGCTCACAATGTTGAAGCACCTCCTGTGCCAACTCAGCGTCAGGAGCACGATACCCCTGTCTATAATGCCGCTGACAGACCTTTTGGAATACTTGACCAGAATGCAAGAACAGCTCTTCTTTGCATTACCTATCCCCACGCCAATGATATGGCTTTGAAAGTTATGAACAGCATGCAGTACCACATCATGAATGTTGATGATGTGCAGACCGCTCTGAAAAGTATGACATATCACCTCTTCAATATCGTTATCCTTGATGAAGATTTTGATATCAACCGAAGAGGTTGTCGCCACATTATGGAGTACCTGAATGAGCTTGACATGATGTCTCGCCGTAAAATAGTGGTACTTCTTATTTCAAAAAATATGCATACAATGGACAACATGGCAGCCTTTCATGCCAGCGTCAATCAGATTATCAACTATAAGCAGGTGAATTCCATGGAGAGCCTGCTCCAAAGAACCATTATTGAACACGACCAGTTCTATACGGTCTATAATGAAACCTTGAAAAAACTTGGAAAAATGGCTTAAACATGAAAAAAAAAGATATATTCTCAGGCAGTGGTTGGGCTCTTAAGATTCACGCAATGCCTGGCTGATAATCTTCAACCCTTCAAGGGTAAGTGCACTGTCAACCAGTTCAATAGACTCTGACAGATCAGCAATGAGGATAGCAAGTCCACCTGTGGCAATCACAAAGGGATTGCTGCCCATCTCCTTTTTCATCCGTGCAACCATTCCATCGACCAGAGCGGCATTTCCATGCATTACACCGGATTTTATACTATCAATAGTATCTTTACCAATCACATGTTCAGGAGGCATGAACATCTCCACCCTTGGCAACCTTGATGCTTTCTGGAAAAGAGCCTCTGAAGAGATCATTATACCCGGAACAATTGCCCCACCAAGATATTCCCCCTTTTCTGAAATGGCATCAAAGGTTGTGGCTGTTCCAAAATCGATGATGATCAGACTTCTGTTATATCTTCTGTATGCAGCAATGGCATTTACAATGCGGTCAGCTCCCACTTCTGCTGGATTGTTGTATAGAATAGGCATAAGGTTTCTTACTGAGGCAGGATTCACCCAAAGAGGCTTTCGGAAGAGATGTTTTTCACAGAATCTGTCAAGAATTGGCACAGCAGGTGGGACTACAGACGAGATCACAACGTCACTGATATCTGACAATCTGATTCCATTATCTGCAAAGAGGGCCTTGGCAAGTATATTGAACTCATCTGCTGTGGTATCCCGAATAGTTCTGATTCTCCAGTCTTTGACCAGAATTTCACCATCAAACACCCCAAGTACTATATTGGTATTACCTACATCAATGACAAGAAGCATTAAAAGTCTCCATATGCATAGATGACACCATTGTGTCATCTATGCAATAAATCTGGTTCATGTTTATGTTATATTTTTACATTCTGAATGGCATTTATGATATCAGCTACAGCTCTTGCAGAAGCCACATCATGAACCCTGATAATGTGAGCACCCTTCATTATTGAAGCTGCAACCGCAGCCATAGTTCCAGTTTCAGTTGCAGGAGAGATCGGTGTGAGAGCATTATTACCATCAGGGTTAATAGAAATAGAGGGGCACTGCCGTGCATCTCTGCGGCTGGAGAGAGTCTTCTGGACAAACGATTTTCTTGATGGGCCAACAAGAACTGGAAAACCTAAGTCACCTATTTTATCCAGATATTGAATGACCATCAGATTGTGCTCAACAGTTTTACCAAAGCCAATACCTGGATCAAGAATAATATGCTCAGGTGCAATCCCGCAATTGAGAGCAAATCTGGCACGCTGGTCAAGATAGGTTCTGATCTCATTTAGAAAGTCCTCATACTGAGGATCAATCTGCATTGTAGCTGGAGAACCTTTCATGTGCATAAGAATTACAGGAACGCCCCTTTCAGCAGCAAGTGGAGCCATAAGCTCATCTCTTTCCAGAGCTGTAATATCATTTATAATTGAAGCTCCAGCATTGAGTGCCTCTCTTGCCACATGAGCCTTTACAGTATCAATAGAGATCGGAATATCGATTCTGCCTGCTAACCTCTCAATGACCGGAATAACCCTGTCAAGCTCCTCTTGAACTGAAACTGGCGCAGAGAAAGGCCGTGAAGATTCACCTCCGATATCAAGTATATCTGCCCCCTGCTCAACAAGTTCGAGCCCGTGCTCTACGGCACTTTCACATGTCAAATAACGTCCACCGTCAGAAAAAGAGTCTGGTGTAGTGTTGAGTATCCCCATTATGCAGCTCCTTGCACCAAGTGCAAGTGAGAACTTCTGCCACTTCAGATCAAACTGCATCATTATTCTTACTAATCTCCTGTTCTTGAACCGGTTCTGTTGATTCGTCTGCTATGGCGTGCAGCATCTCGTCATCAAAGACATTTGAAGGTGCAGGTGGATTAAAATCAGGTTTCATTGATTTTATAAGCTGGTCAAGCTCCTTTCCCATGACAGTCTCTTTCTCTAAGAGAAGCTCTGCAAGCTTATGGAGGATCTCAATGTGATCTGAAAGTACCTCCTTGGCAACCCTGTAATTTCGTTTAATGATCAAGGAGACTTCGGCATCTATTTTTCTGGCAGTATCTTCAGAATACTCTCTTGGGTGGCCGATATCTCTTCCAATGAAGATATGCTCATCACCCGGGTCATAGGCAAGCGGACCTAGCTCGTCACTCATACCCCATGATCGAACCATACGGTTAGCCATAGCTGTTGCCTGCTTTATATCATTGGAAGCACCTGTGCTTATTCTGTTGAAAATCAACTCCTCTGCAACCCGCCCTCCAAATGCCACAGAAAGATCACTTTCCAGCTGATCTTTATATTTGAAACCGCTCTCCTCAGGAAGAAACCATGTAACACCAGCAGCTCTACCCCTTGGAATAATGGTGATCTTATTCACAGCATCTGTGCCTGGAATCAGCCTTGCCACAAGTGCATGGCCAGCCTCATGGTATGCTGTCGTTCGTTTCTCATCTTCCCGGATAACCTTGGACTTTCTCTCAAGGCCCATGTAAACTTTGTCTTTGGCATCTTCAAAATCCATCATAGTCAGTTTTTCATGATCTTTTTTTGCTGCAAGAAGGGCAGCTTCATTGACAAGGTTTTCAAGATCTGCACCTGAAAAACCAGGTGTCCCTTTGGCAAGGGTAACCACATTTACATCTTTATCTAAAGGGGTCTTTTTCATGTGAACCTTTAAAATACCGATCCTGCCCTTGATATCTGGCATGTCAACCACCACCTGGCGGTCAAAGCGTCCTGGTCTCAGAAGGGCAGGATCCAGAACGTCTGGTCTGTTGGTGGCAGCCATCAGAATAACTCCCTCATTAGATTCAAAACCATCCATCTCCACAAGAAGCTGGTTCAGGGTCTGCTCACGCTCATCATGTCCACCACCCATCCCTGCCCCACGCTGCCTTCCCACAGCATCAATTTCATCAATAAAAATAATGCATGGGGCGTTTTTCTTCCCCTGTGCAAAGAGGTCACGAACCCTGGAAGCTCCTACCCCCACAAACATCTCAACAAAATCCGACCCGCTTATAGTAAAAAAAGGGACTCCGGCTTCACCTGCCACTGCCCGTGACAGAAGGGTTTTTCCAGTACCAGGGGAGCCAACAAGCAGAACCCCCTTGGGAATACGTCCACCGAGACGTGTAAACCTCTTGGGTTCCTTGAGAAAATCTACAATCTCTGTCAACTCCTCTTTTGCCTCATCAATACCAGCCACATTATCAAAAGTAACCTTTTCATTTTTATCAGAGATCAGGCGGGCACGACTTTTACCAAAGGACATGGCTTTACCTCCACCACCTCCTTGCATCTGACGCATGAAAAATATCCATACTCCAATTAGCACTATCATGGGAAGCCATGATATTACAATAGACATGAACAGTGAAGACTCTGTAGGGGGTTTTGCCTTTATAGAGACACCGTGGCTTCTAAGCATCTTTATCAGATCAACATCCCCTGGAGTAAATGACTTATATCGTGTTCCACTAATATCTGTAAAATAGAGATCCTGCCCCTGAAGTACTACACTCTGCACACGATCTGCTTCAACCATGGCAAGAAACTCAGAATATCCCAGACTACTTTCAGGTACTTGCTGCTGATTAAATATATTATATAACATCACCATCATCAGAATGATCACCAGCCAAAGGGATAAATTTTTATAGAATTGATTCAATCGTCTTTCCTCTCTCAATTTTTTTGATTAATTATAGGCCTGATAAAAGGATAGCCAACATGCCCTAATAAGAGAGCAGAAGATAGGCTCAACCTGATTATTACAACTATAGACGCAAAATATTATCTCTGAACTATCCGTTCCCCTACAGTTTCATATAAAAAAACATAAAAAATAATAATTTTCAATAATAATCATCATTTTAAATCCATCAATAAAAGTCATATTTTTTTAATCTGATCCATAGACGAGGGCAAGCACATATCTGCTGTCAATACTAAACGAGTGGATAACAATATCTGCACGATCTCCACTGTATAGCACTGCACGATCCAACACCTCAACCGAATGGAGACTCTCGTTGAATCCTCTTCCGATATATTTTAAAAATGCCTCTTTTACCGTCCAGCTCTTCATGACCTCCTCACTTCCATTCAATCTGAGCCAGTCTCTTTCTCTTTGTGTAAAGGCAATTTTCATAAATGCCTTATCAGGAAGATAATCTGACTTTTCAATATCAATACCAATTTTTTTTACTTTTTCAGATAGAACAACTGCAACATAATTCCCAGAATGGGTAATTGATATGCCAACAGATGGGTAGCGTTCCAAAAAAGGAGCACCCTCCTTTCTGTATGATATCTGAACATTAAACAGCTCAACATCTTTATCAAGAAGATATTTTACCATATTTTTAACCATAAAACGACCAGCAATCCATTCAATCTGCTTTTTCAAGCTCTTATATCCATTTACTCTGTTGAGTTCTTCTTTGGATAGGAACATGATACTTAAATCATCAAAGTTGAATCTGACACCTTTTCTGATGGTAAAATCTGAAAGTTCCATCTCTGGAATAATGTGCTCTATAAACAGAGCAATCTCCATATGCCAAACCATAATTCCAGGTTCTGGAGAAAACCCCTTTAATATATCTCTGTATCTAAAATCAATGGTCAAAAAGATACCCCACAGATCTGCGGCTTCTGAAATAGACCGGTTTTCTGGGATTGATCTCAAAATATCTTCTGAGACGAACCATAAAATTATCAAGGGTCCGAGTCGTGACCTCTCCTGAATAGCCCCAACCAGCTTCAAGCAGCTCCTGTCTCGAAACTGGCCTGCCACGGTTGGCAATTAAAATCCTAAGCAGCTTGATCTCCTGTTCAGTTAATACAATAGTACCTGCCCGGCAGTACGCCTGACCAGTTGTGAAATCAATATGGTTGCCACCAAAAAAATAGGAACTCTCTTCAAGTGATGCTGGAGACTCTGATAATGCTTTTGTCTTCTCCCCATTCCGGTATTTATAACTCTTCACATTACTATTTTCATATTTCTCCTCAATCTCATCTGCTTTTCCATCTGGTTGGTGAGCATACCAGGAAGTGCGGGTAATAAGCCTCTCAACCCGCAGCAGAAATTCATCAAGTGCAAAAGGTTTGGACAAATAATCATCAACTCCGCAACGAAGCCCAGTAACCTTATCTTCAACGCTGCCTTTTGCAGAAAGGATCAGAACCGGAAGTTTTTCATCACTCTTGCGTATAGAACGTAAGACCGAAAAACCATCTATGATGGGAAGCATCACATCTAATACAATAAGATCTGGATGCCATGACTGCCACAACTCAATGCCAACCACACCATCAGGCGCAATTCTAACATCATATCCCTGAATGGAGAGATTCAACTTTATCCCTTCTGCAATATGGGATTCATCCTCTACTACCAAGATACGCTTTTTTTCAACATTTTCCATAAATTTCTCCCTCTGATCTCTACGCCCGCCACCTCTCCTCCTCTCTCTATGGGAAGAGAGAGGGTGAAAACAGCTCCCCTGCCTCTGCCTTGACTCTTTGCAGTAACATTCCAACCATGTATCTTTGCAATACTGAACACCAAGTAGAGACCAAGTCCGCTCCCCTTTACATCAGAACCATTGACTGTTCCTGCCTGGTAGAACTTTCTGAATATTTTTTTAAGTTCAGCCCTCTCAATGCCAATACCATTATCGGCAAAATCAATTAAGAGTTTCTGGCGACATGGCCGGAAGAGAATGGAGAGATAAGGATGGTCAGACATATTATATTTAACTGCATTTGACATGATGTTCATCAGCAGCATCTCAAAAAGCAATATATTGACAGGATATATCCACTTGCTTCCTGGATTGTGAAGGATAATATCACAGTTACGGAAAAGGGTTTTATTTTTTTCACAGAATTTTTCAATCAATTCAACCAGATCCTGATGAGTCAGATCTGCACCGTAGTTACGACTCTCAATCCTTGCAAGGTTTAATATGCTGTTAATGTTTTCAATTAGCCTACCCACATCACTTAGCATATATTCACTGTATTTCCTGATCTCTTCAGGCTCAAGAGGGTGACGAAGAAAGGTCTCCAGATAAATTTTAAGAGATGTTACTGGAGTCTTAAGTTCATGGGTAAAATTATAGATAAAATTGTGTTGAAGACGAAAAAGCCGGAGTGTCCTCTGGTAGTATATAAAAGCAATAAGTATGCCTGCCAGGACAACAGTTACCAGAAGGGTAAGGACAAGAATAGTCATTCCTGTTCTTGAAGGGAATATCTGTCCAGGATCAATGTTGAATTTCTTGATGATCACTTCAAGAGCTGCTGTTATCTCCATGTACCAGTATATTGTCAAGATGAGGGCTGTAGCTAAGGAGAGAATAGAACAGGCAAAAATCAGAACCGGATGGAGATACCATCTTGATGAGTTATGTATAGTGAGCATTGTTAAGTATAATAAACCATTCTGCTATTTCGTTAGAGAACCTTCAGGAACAACATTTGGAACTACTATAATAAATTCAGTCTCTATACCAGGTATGCTGGTACAGTCAATTGTGCCCCCAAGAGTCTGTGTAACAATATTAAAAACAATAGACATTCCAAGACCAGTGCCACCCTGACCACGCATTGTTGTATAAAAAGGGTCAAATACCCTCTTCAACTGATCAGGAGTCATTCCTCTGCCATTATCCTTGTAACGTATTGACAAATCTCTACCATTCAATACAATCACAAAGGAAATCTTACCATCTCTCTTACTCTGCAGCCCATGAACAATGGAGTTTATAATAAGGTTACTGATAATCTGAGAATAAGCACCAGGGTAGGAGAATATTTCAAGCGCATCTGCACATTGCACGTCAATACTACAACCAATATCGCGATAGGTGGGTTTAAGACTTATGAGAATATCCTGGAGGTATTTTTTGAAATTGAATATCCGTTTTTCTTCAACACTCTGATCAACTGAAATCTGCTTAAAACTTTTGATCAATGTTGCAGCTCGTTCCATATTCATAAGAATTGCGCAGGAGACCTCATCCATATTTTTAAGGTATGATTCCAGATCACTTTTTTTCAGATTACCAGAGGTGTATAGTTCCTGAATCTCTCTGGTTTTATCTTTGAGAAAAGATGCTGCTGTAATTGCGATTCCCACTGGTGTATTGATCTCATGGGCAACTCCTGCAACAAGTCCCCCAAGAGCTGCCATCTTCTCTGACTGAACAAGCTTGTCTTTTGTTTTTTCAAGAGTATCAAGTGAATTAAGAAGTGTGCAATTTAACGTTTCGAGGTCATTTTTGTAAAGCTCTTTTTCTTTTATCATAAAAGATCTCTCAAGCGCCTTGTCAATGGCATGCAGTAGAACCGTCATATCCTGAACAGGTTTAATTATGTAATCCCATGCACCAATTCTCAGGGCTTCCACAGTATCTGAAATATTGCCCGCACCTGAAACAATTATGATTGGAATATTCGGAGCATCCCCAACAATAGTAGCAAGAACTTCAAGTCCATCCATTCCTGGCATATGAAGATCACACAATACAAGATCTGGAGAGTCCTGCTCAAAGCACTCAAGACCCTTAAGACCATTTTCAGCATCAGTAACCTCATAGCCGTAATCTTCAAGAAAGCTCTTAATGCTATCACGTATGTAGATATCATCATCAATAACAAGAATCTTGACAGCCTTGATTTTATTCATATCAGACTCTCTCCGTATCAGCCTGGTACATCTAGGCGTAAATCTAATGGTGCTTTTTTTCAATACCCAACATCAGTATATAAGTTGAAAAGCAGCCTCAATAAACGTAATGTAATTTACGCTCGGCCGTACTAGAATTTTTCTAACCACTATGTCGGGTTGCTTTCCGGTAGTTACAGAAAAGGGTTAAGTTATCATACAAATAGGAGGAGTATTCTGGAAGAGGTCTATTGTCAAGAGAAAGAGACAAACCACTGGAAGGAAAAAACAAAAAAGCCTTGGAGTAAGAATTTCCAAGGCTCAATAATATTATCAATAAGTGGCTCCCCAGCACGGATTTGAACCGCGGACAAAGTGGTTAACAGCCACTTGCTCTGCCGACTGAGCTACTGGGGAGCAATCTCCTTCTGGAAGCTTAAACAGTAAACACTTCCTAAAAGACGAGATGCTTATATATTAGTCTATCAAGGCTTGTCAAGGAAAATTATTAAAAAATTTGACTTTAACAGATAGAATATATATTTATTATCATATAAAGATTTTTTGCAAAATGCTCCTTGACCACAAGATTTGGTCATATTGCATATATGCCAAGAATGAACTAAAAAGAAGGAGTAGATCATGAATATAAATAGTTATGGCAGCTATTCCAGCTCATCAGTCAATTCATATGCTCCGGCAGATAGTGGAACTCAAACTACACCACCCACTTCTCAAGAGACGCTGCAAAACTCATCATCACAGCCATCGTCAGCACCAAGTAATGACTTCAGTGTAAATATATCACAGGAGGCAAGAGAAAGCAGCTTAAATGAGACTCAACCTCTGCCCACCACATCTTCAGAGACGCTGGAAACAACCTCAACCGCACAGACACAGCAGACAGAACAGGTACAGCAGATGCAACCAACTCAGCAGATGCAATCACAGCTCTATCAGTCGTCATATGCTGGACAGATGGCTGTATCAAGAACCCAAATTGATCTGATGGCTTGATATTGATCATAAAATCGTTGAAATTCAGGGGGAGATCCAATGATAACTGGCATAGATATGACCGGTTCATCCATATACTATCAGAGGCAATTAGCTGATGCCAAAGATATCACCCCACTTTTATCTTCAACAGAACCTTTTTCTCAAAGCAGTAATACTGACTATAGAGTTGATATGGGCAGAGAAGAAGATAAGATCAAACAGGAGTACTCCGGTAAACAGACAACTCTTAAAAAAGAGCATGAAACAGACATAAGACAGCTTGAGGTTCAATACAACAGAAAACAGAATCAGATTGAGCAAGAATACACTATAAAAAAAAGAGCCTTGACCAACATTAATATTTATGCATAAAATTGATGACGATCAATACCATAATTGAACCATCATAATAAAAAGAGCAGCGATCAACAGTAAACATTCAATTTCAAATTAAGTAGAGACCCATCATGATTACCAAAGAGGGAATTGTTATAAACACAGATGGCAAGCTGGCTTGGATAACAACTACAAGATCCAAAGCCTGCGATTCGTGCGAATCAAGAGATTCATGCGGCGAACACTCAAAAACAGAGGAGATGACAATTAAGCTTGAGAATTCACTGGAGGCATCCACTGGTGACAGAGTTGTAGTGGGGTTCAGATCTGCACAGCTCCTTAAAATAACTTTTCTTCTTTATGTATTTCCCATCATTCTTCTGATTGCAGGAGCCGTAGCCGGAGAGGCAATGGCTGTAAGGTTCAATACCGATAAATCTCTAACATCACTGGTTGTAGGGATTCTGTTTTTTACAATATCCTTTATCATTATACGATTAATAAACAACGCTTGGGAGAATAAAAGAGAGTATCAGCCCTTCTTGATAAGGTTTACACAGAAAAAAAATTATTGCCCTTCCACACAGCCGGGTAATATCATAAATTAAACTTCTATATCTATTTCTACATGAGACGGTTATATGATTATGCTACATAATTGCTTATGAATGCTGTTGTGTTTATTTTATAACTGGAAAAAGACAACAGCCATGCTATAATAGCCATACTCTGACAGGCAGAACGAAGTATTGAAACATAGGACACCCATCTGTGGATGCCCTCGCAAATGGCAGGCACGGAGACATGCCCCCCCTACAGCTTCACATAAGCTACTAAACCAACCCAAAAGTTGACCATTTATTCTTTAGCTTTTTCCCAGACTACACTTAAACTCTTTAATTTAAAGCAGTTACTCTTTGAGATTCTGAAAAAAAGATCTCTTCGCAATCTCTATTTCATCTTGAATTTCAAGAAAATTCTATTTTTACTTGAATATTGTAATTTTCTGATATAGTAGAGTCAGAGTTTTGCAATCAGAGTTTTAACTTGTCGTATTAACAGTATTCACAGTTTTACACATTTAAGGATGAGGGCAAATCAGCATGACCTCGAAAAAAGATTTACAAATCGCTTCACTACTGGCAGTTGTACTTTTTATTACCGGACTCACCTGTTATGCGGCATTTCCACCGCCTGCACCAGAAGAGCCTGTACGCCTGATGTTTCAGAACGCTGCAGGGAAGGTACTCTTTACTCATGCAGTGCATAATCAGGATTATGACCTCTCGTGCCTTGATTGTCATCATAACATTGAAGAGGACGAAGTTTACAGCTGCAAAGAGTGTCATCAGGCTACTGGTGATGAGAGTATGCCAAGTAAAACCGACGCATTCCACGCACAATGTATAGGCTGCCACAAAGAGAAAGGGGCGGGTCCAGTGGAGTGTAATTCATGCCATGCAATGTAACTTTGCCATATGATGTTTTTTATGATTACGCAAACTACTCATATTAAAGTTAAGCGCATGGATCACCAATTTCACCAGATAAAGGTTTGTTATGATTAAAAGAGCGTTTATTGGATTGACTAAACCGAAGCTCAAGTGTGATCTGGTTGAACCAGGTCCAAAAGAGCCGGAAGCCATCCCCATACCACCCAGAATGATTTTCCTGCTGAACGAACCGTTGGACAGCACACGAGAATCCCTTATCAAACAAGGTGATATGGTCAAAAAGGGAGAACGGATTTTTCTGTACAAAGAGAGTCAGGAATATGTCACATCTCCAGTTTCCGGCAAAATCACATCCATTGCTCCATTTACAGGAGATTTTGGAAAAATTGCAACATATCTTGTCCTGGAAAGAGAAACAAAGCAGGATATTGAGAGCAACTTTGCCGAATTTGCAGCTACTCCAGATATTGAAACTGCAGATCGTTATTTAAGAGGAACACCAGGAGATCCTCCTTTAAAGCAGCTTGCTGATCCTGCAAATCACTTTAAAAAGATCGTGATAACAGGTGTAGATTGCGACGTTATGTGCACCACACGCCAGTATGTTCTGACAAGATTCAGAGATGAGATGCCCAAGGCATTGACCCTTCTTAAGCAGATGACAGGAATTGATGACATATCAATTGCAATGCCAGAAACAATGGCAAAATTATCGGCATTCAACGGTATGAACCTGATCAAAGTATCATCTGACTACATCAGCTCTCTGCCACCCATGATCATGGAGAAACACCTTGGCATTCCTTTTGTCCCTGGTAAGGAGAGCAGAGATCTTGAGGTCTGCTTCATCTCGGTTGAGGCTGCTCTATCTCTTGTAAGAGCATATGAGGCAAAAGAGCCTCTATATGAGAAAATTATCACTATAATAGATAAAAAAGGGGGGAGAACACGGGTTTCTGCTACTATTGGTACCCCCATCCACAGAATTTTCACCCAGATTGGTGTTGAAACTGCTGAACAGGACAGAATTATTATTGGTGGACCATTAAGAGGAGTTGCTGCTTACACACTCTACCATCCGGTAATGCCTGATATGGACACAGTTATAGTTCAAGATAGCAGCGAGATTCCAATAGTATCTGACTATCCATGCATCAACTGCGGAAAATGCGTCAGAATCTGTCCTGCCAATGTACCAGTGAATGTCTTGATACGATATCTTGAATCAAACCTTTATCAGGATGCAGCTGACAGTTATGATCTGTTCTCATGTATTGAATGTGGACTTTGCAGTTATGTATGTACTGCAAGAATTCCCATCTTTCAGTATATCCGGCTTGGAAAATATGAGCTTATGAAAATGGAATCAGAGATTGAAACGGAGGCTGATAATGTTTAAACAGAACAGATTTACAGTATCCCACGCCCCGTTCTGGCACGATGGCGACAGCATCAAAACCATGAACCTCAATATTATGGCAGCAGCTATTCCAGCAACACTTTTTGGTGTTATCCAGTTTGGCATGGCAGCTCTTGGCGTGATCTGTCTCTCAATTGCAAGTGCAATGGCATGGGAGGCTCTCTTCAGCGTGGCAGCTAAACGTCCTATTGTAATACATGATTACAATGCAGCAGTTATTGGAATGCTGTTTGGAATGATGCTACCAGCTACTGTTCCATGGTGGGCGGTCATCACTGGTACCTTTGTCTGCATAATTGTAGGACAGCAGATATTTGGTGGTATTGGCGGAAACCCTTTTAACCCTACACTCATCGGTGTCGCCATTCTTGCTCTCTCATGGCAGAATATCTTTAACTTTGATACAGCACTTGTCAACTATCAGTTCACTTTTACAGCACTTGATCCTCTTGCTGCACTCAAACATCAAGGCCCGGGAGTTGTGGATATGTTCCCGCTCTATTCATTGATAATGGGTAACCAGGTAGGTGCTATTGGTTCTGTATTTGGTGCAGGTATTATCCTTGGTGGTCTATACCTTATCATCAGAGGCTATATAAGGTGGGAAATTACCATGGCGTACATTGCGGGTATTATTCTGACTGCATGGATATTCAACATTACTGACCCTGTAAAATATGCCACACCTCTGTTTCATCTACTTACAGGCTATACACTGCTTGGGGCATTTTTCCTTACAAATGAAACATCCTCATCGCCTGTCAATCTGATACCCATGCTGATATATGGAGTAATAGGTGGCTCTCTGACAATTCTTATCAGAAATATCGGAGCTTATGCAGACGGCACAGTATATGCTATTCTCCTGATAAACCTGATAAATCCGCTTATTGACAAAATAAGACCAAAAGCTTTTGGGGAGAGGGTGTGAACAATGCGTGAAATGATAAACATGGTGGTTGTTCTTACTTTATTGAGTGCCTTTTCTGGAGGATTGCTTGCTGCTGTGAGGACAGGAACAAAGGACAAAATCGAGGAACAGGTGTTGAAGTTCCAGAAAGCTCCTGCCATTAGACAGATTCTGAGCGATGTCTCCAATGACCCGCTTCAAGACAGGTTTAAACTTATGGATAAGGAGCAGGAGCTGACCTTTTTTGTTGGCAAACATGATGGCAAGGTAGACACAGTGACCTTTGAGACAACAGGAAAAGGATTTGGTGGAGATATAGGGGTAATGGTTGGTGTTAACATTGAATCTGATAAAATTGTCGGAGTCTGTGTAACCACCCACAGCGAAACGCCTGGTATAGGCTCAAGAGCCAAAGATGACCCTAAATTTGCAGCTCAGTTCGCTGGTATGACTATGGATAAAAATTTTGCCACAAAAAAGGACGGAGGAGATATTGATGCCATGTCCGGTGCTACTGTTACATCAAGGGGTGTAGCTGTTGCTGCACAGCAGGCTCAGGATATCTACAAAAGATTGAAACCTGAAATTCAAAAACAGGCCGCACAAATGGCAAAGTAAGCCACATGAAATGGCAAATAAAGCCACATAAGTGGCAAATCAGGAGATTAATTTTATGTCACAATCCGTGGTAAAAGAGTTTACTAAAGGACTCTGGACAGAGATACCACCGTTTCGTCTTGTTCTTGGCCTCTGTCCCATTCTTGCTGTAACCAAATCTGTTGAAAATTCAATTGGAATGGGGCTGGCATGTGTATTTGTATTTGTCTTTTCAAATTTTCTTGTATCACTGTTGAGAAACATCATTCCATCCAAGGTCAGAATTGCTGGCTATATCATAATAATAGCAACCTTTGTTACAGTAGTCGAGCTGGTAATGCAGGCATATACATACCCCCTTTTCCTGAAACTCGGCATATTCATACCGTTGATTGTTGTAAACTGTATTGCTCTTGGACGGGCAGAAGCATTTGCCTGTAAAAATCCTCCACTTGCTTCAATTGCAGACGGTCTTGGAATGGGAATAGGTTACACAATTTCCCTGTGTGTAGTAGGTGCCTTGAGAGAATCGCTTGGTAATGGGACACTGCTCGGGCATCAGGTTTTTGGACCCGATTTCCAGCCATTCAGATTCATGCTTGAAGCGCCTGGAGCATTTATATGCCTTGGACTCGTCCTCTGTATTATGAACCTTTTCGGTAAAAAATAAAAAGGAGATAGCATAATGGGTGACTATATTCTTCTTGCCATAAGCTGTATTCTTATCAACAACATTCTCCTTGCACAGTTCCTTGGCAACTGTCCGTTTCTTGGGACATCAAAAAAGATGGAAACTGCCGTTGGCATGGGAATGGCAGTTGTATTTGTAATTGTTCTGGCTGGGATTATTACCTGGGCAACGGAATTATATCTTTTAAAGCCTCTCAATATTGAATTTCTGAGAACGCTCTCATTTATCCTTATTGTTGCTTCGTTGGTTCAGTTTGTGGAGATGTTTCTTAAAAAAAGTATCCCTGCCCTTTACACAGGGCTTGGTATTTTTCTGCCTCTGATTACAACAAACTGTGCTGTACTTGGTGTATGCCTTATCAACATTAAGGAAGAATACACATTTCTTGAGATGGTGGTATCCTCCTTCAGCTATTCTGTAGGGTATGGATTTGCTCTGATACTTTTTGCGGGAATAAGAGAGAGAATCATTCTTGCAAGGGTGCCCAAACCTCTTCAGGATACCTCCATTGGCCTTGTCACTGCTGGCATGATTGCTCTCTGCTTTTTTGCCTTTAAAGGCATGGTTTAATTTTTTAAAGATGGTTAGCCATGGGGGGATAACCACGATTAACTAACCGTTAATTAACCATCAATTAACCATTAATGAGGTGATTATGACAGAAGCAGTTCTATTTATGCTGGGCATTGGCGGAGTATGCGGTATTCTGCTCAGTTTTGCATCAAAAATATTCTATGTTTATGAAGATCCAAGAGTTGCCATGGTTGAAAGCAACATGGCAGGAGCAAATTGCGGTGGCTGCGGTTATGCTGGTTGCAGTGCGGCAGCCCAAGCTGTAGTCAGTGGAAAAGCTCTTCCAAGTGTGTGCATTGTTTCAGGGGCTGAAGGAGCTGCAAAGGTTGCAGCAGTAATGGGTATGGATCCTGGTACTGCAGAGACCCGTCAGGCATACAGCATGTGCGATGGTGGCACAAGAGCTGCAAATAAATACCACTACCTGGGAGTCACCTCCTGCAAGGCGATGTCGGTCGTATTTGGTGGTCAGAGAGATTGCCATGTTGGCTGTCTCGGTCTTGGGGACTGTGTAAAAGCGTGTAACTTTGGTGCATTGACTATGGGAAAACAGGGTTTTCCTGTTGTTGATGAAAACAGATGTGTAGGATGCGGCGCCTGTAACAAAGCATGCCCCAAAGAGATAATTGAAATCAAAACAATGTCTGAAAAACTTCTTAAGTTCAACCAGATAAATGACCCGCTTGCCCCTTGCGCTCAGACCTGTCCTGCTGAAATAGATATTCCCCAGTATATAAGCCATATTAAAAATGGAGATTACCTGGCTGCAGTACAGACCATACGCATGAGAAACCCCCTTCTCCTCTCCTGTGGAAGAGTCTGCCCTCATCCATGTGAAAATGATTGCCGAAGAGGGCTTGCAGATGAACCAGTATCTATTAACCAGTTGAAGAGGTTTGCAGCAGATTATGAGATGAATTCAGGTTCACGCCTTCCTATCAAATGTGCGCCTGATACAGGAAAAAAGGTTGCAATCATAGGTGGAGGGCCAGGAGGATTAAGTTGTGCCTACTTCCTGAGACGTGTTGGACATCAGGTCACCATTTTTGAAGCCATGCCAAAACTTGGCGGGATGATAAGATATGGTATTCCAGAGTACAGACTTCCTAAGAAGGTGCTTGACTGGGAAATTGAGGGGATCACAAAGCTTGGTATCGAAACACATACTAACGTTAAATTCGGATCAGATTTCGGCCTTGGCTCTCTTATGGCATCTGGTTACGATGCGGTATTCCTTGGTATAGGTGCATGGAAAGACCACGGTCTTGGTATTCCTGGGGATGATCTTAAGGGGTGCTTTACAGGAATAAAATTTCTTTCAAGCTCGGCAATGGGTGAGAAGCTGAATCTCGGAAAAAGGGCTGCTGTTATCGGTGGTGGTAATACCGCAGTTGACTGTGCCAGAACCATGCTGAGACTCGGACTTGAAAAGGTCTATATGGTATATCGCCGTACAAGAAAAGAGATGCCAGCCAATGAGGTGGAAATTGTTGCTTCAGAGCATGAGGGAATTGAATTTGTCTTTCTTGCAGCACCCTCAAGGGTCGTAGGCAATGAAGCTGGTGAAGTGACACATCTTGAATACCTTAGAATGGAGCTTGGTGAACCTGATGCCAGCGGCAGAAGACGACCTGTTCCTGTCAAGGGTTCTGAAACTCTGCTTGCAGTTGACACCATCGTAACTGCCATTGGTCAGGCTCCAGATGCAAGTTTCAAAGAGGCGACCTCAAGAAGAATCTCTGAACTCACATTAACCAAATGGAGCACTATCGACAACAACCCTGCAACAATGCAGTCTTCAATACCCTATATCTTTACAGCTGGTGACTCTGCAACAGGTCCCGCACTTGTGGTTGATGCCATTGGTGGTGGAAGGCGTGCTGCAAGATCAATTGATCTGTTCCTCAAAGGCCAGAAGGTTGAACCTGTAAAAGATTCTCTTCAGAAAAAACGGATTCAAGAGTCTGTTTTTAAAACAATCTCCGGCGTTCAGCCCATTAAACGGGCAATAATGCCTGAGCTGCCTGTAAGTGAACGGTTAGACTCTTTTGTGGAGGTTGATCAGGTTCTGCCTGAAGAGCAGGCGCTGGCTGAAGCAAATAGGTGCCTTACATGTTGCAGAATCTGCTATAATCCAGATACAAAATCTGCTTGATTCACTCTAAATGTAGGGATTTCCCCCCCCTGTGGGTGCCCTTTGCAAGGGCACCCACAGGGGAGGTGCCTCTACAGTAGTTTCATGCTTCGGATTGTGCCTCTCATGGCATGGCCATTATAGCCATAACCTTTTTAACAAGGGGAAGATGAAAACTGTTATTTCATCTTCCCCTGTTTTAACGACAGGCAGTTGCCAGATCAACAGTGCCTTTAAATACAGATCTGGCAATTCCACTCTTGTAGATGTGGTTGTCTGACTCCCGCCATTCGATCTCCAAACTCCCCCCTTTTAGATGCAAAGTTGCCTTTCTCTCAGATTTGCCATTGAGATTGGCAGCTACCAGAGCCGCGCATGCGCCAGTACCACACGCCAGTGTCTCCCCTGCACCTCTCTCCCAGACACGCATATGCATCTGGTGTCTGTCAATCATCTGTATGAACTCCACATTGGTCTTTTGGGGGAAAGATGGGTGGTTCTCAATCTTGCTGCCACAAGTTTTAACCTCTGTAGTTGTCACATCATCAACAAAGATAACAGCATGGGGGTTACCCATTGATACAGCAGTAATATTGAAGGTTTTTCCATCAACATTGATAGGAACATTTACTGCTGTCTGGCCTGGAGCAACTGCCGCCTGATCAGAGATTACAAAAGGAACTTTCACCGGATCAAGTACAGGCTCTCCCATATCCACACATACCAGTTTAACTCTGCCTGAATCATCTGTGATGATTTCAGGAATCACCCTACCTGCACGAGTTTCAACTGTAATTTTTTTCTCTGTAATGATCTTATTTTCAAACAGATATTTTGCAAAGCACCTCATACCATTTCCGCACATCTGAGCTTCTGATCCGTCGCTGTTGAAAATTCTGAATCCAATATCCTCTGTGGCAGAGTTTAGCATCAGGATAATTCCATCCCCGCCAATCCCGAAGTTACGTGAACACAAGCACCTTGCAACCGCTGGATAACCACCTTGAAAGGCTGCAATCTCACCTTCTCTGTCATCCAGCATAATAAAATCATTACCAAGACCTTCCATTTTTTCAAATAAGAGTTTCACTCTCTTCTCTCCGTTTAATTAGGGGTGTGTTAACCATTTCATCAGAAAAGGCTACAGAATCAATTTTCATGCAGAGATCTGTAGTATCTCTATAACCTCTTTGCCAAGCAGTTCAACCTGCCATTGCCTTGTACCATCTATTTTTAAGAGTTCCTCTTCACACAGAGGTCGGGCAGCAACAATTGCAGTGATGGTGGCATTACTCATTAAAAAACCAGGTTCAATGCCCGTTTTTTGACTTACAGATTCTCTTAGGTTTTTTAACGCATTGATTCTCTCCGGCATTGAGGGTTGACCTTCAGGCGCTTTTTTTCTGGGGTATGAGGGCATCTTATCTTTAGAGACTGAAAGACCCTGGGCAATTGCCTTAAGGCATCGTTCACCATACATTGCAATCTGTTTGGGGCTCAAAGCATTTGACTGTTTAAGCTCCTGCATGGTCTGCGGCTTTCTTACGGTCAGCTTCATGATTGATTCCGCCCCGATCACTTTAAAAAGAGGCAGATTTTTCTGCTCTGCAATCTCTGTTCTCAGTTGAAGCAGAGGCTCCAGAATGGCAAGGCTCTCTCTGCCCATCTTTCCAGCACCTTTGAATTTGATGAAAAGAGGAGCCTTTTCATGGTTGTCATAACGCACCTGAGTCTGAAGTTCAAACTCTTCCATTGCCCATGCAAGCCTGCCGCTGTCAACAAGCTTTTTTTTCAGAATCTGCGCAAGATCAAGAAGGTGTGCCACATCATTTATGCTGTATGCGATCATCTCATCTGAAAGAGGGCGCTGAGACCAGTCAGTGCGCTGAAACCGCTTGTCCAGAGAGAGGTTGAAGTGCTTTTTCATCAGTGCCGCAAGACTCCTCTTCTGTATGCCTAGGAGTCTGCATGCAATTTCAGTGTCAAACAGATTATTGATCTTTATATCAAAGTCTCTGTCAAGGCTGCGGATATCAAAATCTGCCCCATGAAATACCTTGGTGATTGCCGGATTTTCACAGATGGGTTTGAGCGGGGAGAGATCATTTATGGCTAAAGGGTCAATCAGATAATGTCTCTCTGGATCAGCCACCTGAATTAAGCAGACCCTCTCTTTAAAATGGTGCATGGAGTCGGCTTCAAGATCCATGGCAATATGCTGGTGTGTTGCAAGATCTCTGCACTGTTGCTTTAATTCCTCATTAGAGCTGATCAGGGTATATTCAATCATTTTTTTCTTGACCGTTTCAGGCTGTTGCCTTAATGTTTTAGTTTTTATAAACCTTTAAACTTGTTAATAATGGATAATAGTTAAACTTGTCGATAATGGATAATAATTAAGATTATTAATAGTATACAATGGATAATGGATCAATGATTAATATAACACTTCCCGATAATAGTATAAAGTCTTTTGACTCATCCCCCAGTGGAATGGATGTTGCGCTCTCCATTTCTGAAGGCTTTGCCAGAAATTGTGTTGCCATGGAGATTGATGGCAGACTTCTTGATTTGAACCAGAAAATCCAAGAGGACTCTCTGATCAGATTTATAACCACAAAGGATAAAGAGGCTCTTGATGTACTGCGCCATAGCGCAGCACATGTGATGGCAGAGGCTGTGCAGAATCTCTACCCTGATGCAGCTCTCACCATTGGGCCAGTTGTTGAAGATGGATTTTATTACGATATTGACATGCCTCCGGTTTCTGAAGAGGATTTCCCTGCAATTGAAGCTGAGATGAACAACATCATCAAGGCGAAAAAGAGTTTTGAACGTAAAGTTGTCACCAGAGAGGAGGCTCTTGAGATATTTAAGGGGAATCCCTATAAAACTGAGCTTATACAGGAGCTTACAGCTCAGAGTAACGAACAGGAGCTCTCTTTGTACCAGCAGGGTGGATTTATCGATCTCTGCCGTGGCCCCCATATTCCCCACACAGGCATGCTAAAGGGGATCAAGCTGATGAAGACCTCTGGTGCCTACTGGAGAGCGGACCAATCCAGAGCACAGCTTCAGAGGCTTTATGGTACAGCGTTTTTCGACAAAAAAGATCTTAACGCCTACCTTCACCTTATTGAAGAGGCAAAAAAGAGAGACCACAGAAAACTTGGCACCAGACTCGATCTTTACAGTTTTCACCAGGAGGCAGCTGGAATGCCATTTTTTCATGCCAAAGGGATGGAGATGTGGAACGTGCTTCTGGAATACTGGCGTGAAGAGCACAAACGTGATGGATATGTTGAGACCAAGACTCCTGTAATGCTGAGCCGCCACCTCTGGGAGCAGAGCGGCCACTGGGAAAACTACCGTGAGAACATGTACACCTCAGTTGTTGATGGGGAGGAGTATGCAATCAAACCTATGAACTGCCCAGGGGGGATGATCCTCTACAAAACCGGGTCATACTCTTATCGAGATCTGCCATTGAGAGCAGGTGAGATAGGTCTGGTTCACCGTCATGAGATGTCAGGAGCGCTCTCTGGTCTCTTCAGAGTGAGGGCATTTCACCAGGATGACGCCCATATCTTCATGACTCCTGAGCAGATTGAAGGTGAAATACTTGGCGTACTGCACCTGGTTAACAGGATTTACAGCAGATTTGGTCTTGGATTTCATCTGGAACTCTCTACCCGCCCTAAAAAGTCGATCGGGTCTGATGCTCAGTGGGAAGAGGCGACCAACGGGTTGAAAAATGCCCTTAACAAGTATGGCAAGGAGTATATGATCAATGAGGGAGATGGAGCATTCTATGGCCCCAAAATTGATATCCACATCAAGGACGCCTTAGGAAGAACATGGCAGTGCGGTACGGTTCAGCTTGATATGGCTCTGCCTGAACGGTTTGACCTCTCCTATAAAGGGGCTGATAACGACAAGCACCGCCCAATAATGATCCACCGTGTGATCTATGGTTCAATTGAGCGGTTTTTCGGAATCCTTGTTGAACATTTTGCAGGAAGATTTCCCCTGTGGCTTGCGCCTGTTCAGGCTGTCATTCTTCCTATCAACGATGATCTTGCTCCACATGCAAATTCTGTGAGCCAGCAACTCAAAGAGCATGGCATCCGTTGCGAAGTTGATACACGCACTGAAAGTCTGAAAAAGAAGATAAGGGATGCTCAGGTAAACTACACCCCTCTTATAATCACCATAGGAGAGAAGGAGCAGGCATCATCAACCCTATCTGTCAGGACACTGGACGGGAATGTGAAGATGGGAATGAGTATGGAATCTTTTATTACACCTGTGGTCAGCCATATTAAAAAGAGAGTTCTTGAAGATATTGCTCTTTAGAAAACTGTTCTTTAAGGGAGCCAGATAAAAAATAATCATCTTAATATACTCCTCACCACTCATTTTCTTTTTATATGAAAGTCTGGGGACACACACTGGTGGGTACCCCGTAGAGACGCAAGATCTTGCGTCTCTACATGCGTCTCTACAACGTTCATGCTTCGTTGTGCCGTCATGGCATGGTGGTTACAGAGAGTAGGTGAGGTGAAAAAGGAGATATCTATGAGTGAAAAAACAGTCACCCTGCCTGTAACTGGCATGAACTGTGTCAACTGCGCCGCAAATATCCAGAAGAACGTTGGCAGCCTTGAAGGGGTAAAGAGTGCCAATGTAAATTTTGCCGTTGAGCAGGCTGTCATCTCCTTTGTCCCTGAAAAAATAACAGTTGAGACTATTATAAGTAAAATTCATGATCTTGGCTTTAAGGTGATAACATCTGGCAGCAATGAAGAGCAAATGGACGCAGTTGAATCACAAAGAGAGGCTGAGATACAAAATCAGACAAGAAAGTTCACCGCAGGGGTTATCTTCGCTCTGCCCCTGTTTCTTCTGAGCATGTCCCGCGATTTTGGTATTACAGGCCACTGGAGCCACGCCAGCTGGGTGAACTGGTTTTTTTTTCTCCTGGCCACGCCAGTGCAGTTCTATACAGGATGGGACTACTATGTCGGGGCTTTTAAAAGCCTTAAAAACAGAAGTGCCAATATGGATGTGCTTATCGCTTCAGGCTCATCTGTTGCATATTTTTACTCCATTGCCATTCTGCTCTTTCCATCCCCTGGCCTTCATGTCTATTTTGAAACATCTGCTCTGATTATAACTCTGATCAAACTTGGAAAACTCTTAGAGGCCAGAACCAAGGGCAAAACTGGTGCTGCAATTAAAAAACTTATGGCATTGCAGCCAAAAACCGCCACCATAATTGATACTGACACCAATGCACCCCATGGATCTTCCCAGCGTGAAAAAGAGGTTCCCATATCTGAGCTGCATATAGACAATATTGTGGTGATCCGTCCAGGGGAGAGAATTCCTGTGGATGGTATTATTGTGGATGGAAACTCCACAGTTGACGAATCAATGCTCACTGGTGAACCTATACCGATTGACAAGCAGAAAGGGGACAAAGTTACCGGAGGAACTGTGAATGGTCATGGCCTTCTGAAGTTCAGAGCAACCCATGTTGGCAAAGATACTGCTCTGGCACAGATTATCCGCCTGGTTCAGGAGGCTCAGGGGAGCCAGGCACCCATACAGGCTCTGGCTGACCGGGTGGCAGCTATCTTTGTCCCTTCAGTAATAGTTATCTCTCTGATCACCTTTGCCATCTGGTGGACAGCAACTGGTGAGTTTGTGCCTGCCATGATCCGTATGGTTGCAGTTCTGGTCATTGCCTGCCCGTGTGCACTCGGGCTTGCAACTCCGACAGCCATCATGGCTGGAACAGGCAGAGGTGCTGAAAACGGGATTCTCTTCAAACGGAGCGAAGCTCTTGAAAAGGCGGCAAAACTTCAAACCATTGTTCTTGATAAAACCGGCACCATTACTATGGGAAAACCTACTGTCAGGGATATCATTCCATTCAATCAGGGGGGTTCCGGTGAGGATCTGGTTGCAGATGACCTCCTGCTCTCCAGTGATGAGCTGCTTGTTTATGCTGCATCAATTGAGAGAGGGTCTGAACATCCCATTGGAAAGGCTATTGTCAATTTCGCAGAGCAGAAAAAAATTGTACTTTATGAACTTTTCGATTTCAGAGTTCATAGCGGTATGGGGGTTGAGGCCACAGTAAATGGAAAAAGTCTCAGATTTGGAAAGCCTGGATGGTTTGACAATATTGACTCCAGCCTTCAGAAGCTTATTACAGAGCTGCAGCAGAAGAGCCGAACTGTCATGGTTATGGCTCAGAGCAATGTCACATCTCAATATGGCACCATACTCGGTATTATTTCTGTATCTGATGCACTGAAACCTGAATCAATCAGGGCAATTGAACTGCTTCATCAGGAGGGGCTCAAGGTCGTCATGCTTACAGGTGATAATTTCAATACAGCGTTATCCATTGCCAGGGAGGCAGGAGTTGATGAGAAAAATATTGTTGCAGAAGTAAAACCGGAAGAGAAATCTGACAAAATAAGGGAGTTACAATCAGGAAAGTACGATCTTGAGGTTATGAAGAGAGGCAATGCTCAGAGAGCGAAGCCACAAAAACACCACACTCTGGTTGGTATGGTTGGAGATGGGATAAACGATGCTCCAGCCCTTGCTGTGGCAGATGTCGGGTTTGCCATTGGAACTGGCACTGATATTGCCATTGAAGCTGGCGATGTAATTCTCTCAAGCGGCTCTCTGACCGGTATCCCAAAAGCTATTGCCATCAGCAGAGAGACCTTGAATACTATCAGGCAGAACCTCTTTCTTGCCTTTTTCTACAATATAATTCTTATTCCTGTGGCTGCTGGTGCTCTTGCTCCTTTTGACTTTTTCCCTGACTTCTTAAGGCAGCTCCACCCCATTCTTGCAGCCATTGCCATGGCAGCTTCCAGTATCTCTGTTGTAACCAACAGTCTCAGGCTATACACTGGAAGAAGATAAGCTGCAGCTCTTAAACTGTTGTCAGATTGAAACTGTTGAGCAATGAGATAATTTCTGAAAAAAGAGAAGGGGGCAAAAATGGCCAGCAACATTGAAGATCAGAACAGTAGTGAAAAGGAGCGACTCTACTTCACATCCTTTCATGAGCTGATGACCCGGCGTGTGGCGGAAATTCTGCTGGTATCAAGCCCTTACGATGCCTTTATAATGCAGGAGGATGGCCGTCTCTCCGAGAGGATAATTCACGAATACCGGGGGCTCAATCTGACAAGACCGCCAAGACTTACATGGGTATCCAACGCATCTGAAGCTCTGAAAAATCTTGGGAATAGAAACTACGATATTGTTATTGTCATGCCTCACATCAGTGACATGGATGCCTATGAACTCTGCACAGAGATAAAAAACAGGTTCAAAGAGCTTGCAGTCTATTACTTCTCATATGATATCAGAACATTGGTGGAAAATGAAAAGTGGGTTATGAAAAGCAGGCAATCTTATGACAGAAGCATCATTGACCGGATATTTATCTGGAGCGGCAATACAGATCTGCTCATGGCTCTTGTGAAAAACCGCGAAGATCTTATGAACGTGGATCATGACACAGGGCTTGCGGATGTAAGGGTTATTATTGTTGTAGAGGACTCTCCTCTATATCTTTCATCGCTTCTGCCATATCTTTACAAAGAGGTTGTGATGCAGACCCAGGCAGTTATGGATGATTCGCTCAATGAAAATGACCGGATATTGAGAATGCGTGCCCGTCCAAAGATCCTGGTGGCAGAGAACTATGAAGATGCGGAAAATCTATATCTGAAATATCGTAAATATCTGCTCTGTGTAATCTCTGATGTACGTTACCCAAAAGATGAGAGAGATGACCCTGAAGCGGGGATAAAGCTTCTGGCCCAAATCCGTCAGGAGATTCCAGATATTCCGCTGCTTATGCTCTCCTCCGAAGCTTCAAACAAAGAAAAAGCAGAGAAAATTCCAGCCTTCTTTCTTGACAAAAGCGCTCCAACATTACACGCAGATATCCGCTATTTTCTGGTACACTACCTGGGATTTGGAGATTTCATATTCAGGCTCAACGATGGCACAGTGGTGGCCAGGGCATCCAATATAAGAACCATGGGCTCGATTCTCCACTCAGTCCCAGCAGAGTCTATTGTCTATCATGCCAACAGAAATGACTTTTCCAGATGGTTCATGGCCCGTTTTGAGATGCAGCTTGCAAGCCAGATCCGTCCCATGACTCTAAAGGACTTTACAAGCACACACCATTTAAAAGAGTATCTAAGAGTTCTGATAAGAAATAAGTTGAAAATCCGCCAGAAGGGGTTGGTCTCTGACTTTATCAAGGAGGAGTTTGACCCTGAAAGCGATTTTGTCAAGATTGGCAGAGGCTCTCTTGGTGGCAAGGCAAGGGGCCTTGCCTTTATAGCAAGCCTCTTCCGCGAACAGTCTGAGTTCCAGGATAAATTTCCTGATGTTGAGATCACCCTTCCCAAAACTGTTGTTATTACAACAGAAGGGTTTGATGACTTTGAAAGCCTTAACAATACCCGACAGTTTTTAAACAGCAGACGGTTACTGAGTACTCCATTAAGTGACAGAGAGGTGAGAGACTATTTTAAAACATCCTATTTTCCTGACTGGCTCTCTAATGACCTCAGAACCTATCTGAGGCATGTGAGATATCCGCTTGCTGTAAGGTCATCTGCAATTCTAGAAGATGCCCACTTCCGGCCAAGTGCTGGTGCTTACAACACATACATGCTCCCCAATAACCATCCTGATATTGATGTCAGGTTGAGACAACTTGTTCAGGCCATTAAACTTGTCTATGCCTCGGTCTATCAGGAGACACCAAGAATCCTTGCTGATAACTCAGTTTACCGACCTGAAGAGGATAAAATGGCGGTGATTATCCAGCAGTTGTCAGGTACAGCCAATGGGAACTATTTTTATCCGGCAATTTCAGGTGTTGCACAGTCCTGGAATTTTTATCCTGTCTCCTACATGAAGCCTGAGGAAGGGGTTGCCCATATTGCCTTAGGTCTTGGTAAAATTGTTGTTGATGGTGGCGTTGCACTCAGATTTTCACCACAATATCCTCAGTTTCTCCCTCAGTTTTCATCAGTTGACAATATCTTGAAACACGCCCAGCGATACTTTTATGCCCTGAAGATCAGAACCGATCAGAAGAGTTACATTGGAGCAGAAGATTACGACCTGCAAGATGGTTCTAAAGCAGAGAGCGGTTGGGATGAGAAGAGAGAATCTGACTCCACAATTGATTTTGCTCTCTCTAAACTGGATCTAGATGATGCAATTGACCATCTGCCAGTCAGAAAACTTGTCAGCACCTATCTGCCTGAAGATAACCGGATCAGGGACTCTTTCTCTCCAAACGGATACCCGGTACTCACATTTGCATCTGTTCTTAAATTCAAAACATTCCCACTGGGAGAGATACTTTCCGAACTGCTTGAGATTGGAAAACATGGAATGGGTTGCCCTGTTGAAGTTGAGTTTGCTGTAAATCTCTCTGATCTCAAGAGACCTGAGTTCTGCCTGCTCCAGATCAGGCCAATGATGGTGGCCAGACACAACATGGATGTTGAGATCAGCCAGAACGATATTGACAATGCATTCTGCTATTCTGATAAAGCTATGGGCAGCAGTCAGGTGACGGAAGTTTGCCACATTATCTACGTTAAGCCTGAAACTTTTGACAGCTCAAAAACCGTTGAAATTGCAGAAGAGATAGGTAAGCTGAACTCTCTGTTTGAGATAGCGCAGAAGAAGGGGTCTAGCCTGAAACAGACAGAGATGGATAGAGAGATGCATCAAGAAGAGAGAGCATACCATGAGGAGAGGGGGATGCAGGATAATAAATATGTTCTTATCGGCCCTGGCAGATGGGGGAGCACAGATAGATGGCTAGGTATTCCTGTCAGATGGAGCAGCATCACAAATGTAGGTACCATTATTGAAACAGTCTCTGACAAGCTAAATGCAGACCCATCTCAGGGGAGCCATTTTTTTCATAATATAACCTCTCTTGGTATCAACTATCTCGGAGTGCCTCTGAAGGATAGAAATTTTATTGACTTTGCATGGCTCGACGGTTTACCCGCACAGGTAGAGACCCGTTTTTTACGATATATCAGGCTTTCTGTGCCAGCTATTTTAAAAATAAATGGCAGAGCATCAAGCGCTGTGATTTTAAAGCAGGAGATTGAGAGGGAAGATGAGATCAAGAACTAACACAACAGGAGGTGGGCAAAATGAGCAACGTATATAACACAAAAGATGTGTATGATAAGGTTATCAGCAGAGATCCAGGCGAAAAAGAGTTTCTGCAGGCAGTGCATGAGGTATTTGAGTCAGTTAAAGTTGTGATGGAGAGAAATCCAGAATATGGAAAGGCAAAAATCCTGGATAGGATTGTGGAGCCTGAGAGGGTTATTATCTTCAGGGTACCCTGGATGGATGACAGAGGCGAAATCCATGTAAATCGTGGGTTCAGAATTCAGATGAACAGTGCCATTGGACCATACAAGGGTGGTTTAAGATTCCACCCCTCTGTTAACCTCTCCATATTAAAATTTCTTGCATTTGAGCAGGTTTTTAAAAATGCCCTTACCACTCTGCCCATGGGTGGGGGCAAGGGGGGGGCTGACTTTGATCCAAAGGGGAAATCTGATGCAGAGGTGATGAGGTTCTGTCAGAGTTTCATGCTTGAGCTTCAGAAATATATTGGTGCAGATACCGATGTCCCAGCTGGCGACATCGGGGTCGGAGGACGTGAGATAGGTTATCTTTTTGGAACATATAAGAGAGTAAGAACAGAATTTACCGGAGTTCTGACTGGTAAAAGCCTTAACTGGGGTGGCAGTCTGATACGGCCAGAGGCAACTGGCTATGGATCTGTCTATTTTGCTTCAGAGATGCTTGCCACACAGAACAAAACCCTTGAAGGGAAGGTGTGTCTTGTCTCAGGTTCTGGTAATGTTGCCCAATATACTGCTCAGAAAATCATTGAGCTTGGTGGTAAGGTGGTAACTCTCTCTGACTCTTCAGGTTATATTTACGATCAAGCAGGAATAACACCGGAAAAACTCAAATATGTGATGCTGCTGAAAAATATCAAGCGGGGCAGAATCAGCGAGTATGTTGATAAATATCCCAAGGCACTCTATACGCAGATGGATGGTTCTCAGGATCACAATCCTCTCTGGGATCACAAGGCAGATTGCGCCTTCCCGTCTGCCACCCAGAATGAGATCAATGGTAACGATGCTCAGAATCTGCTGAAAAACGGGGTCTATCTGGTATGCGAAGGGTCAAACATGCCAACTACACCAGAAGGGGTGGAACTCTTTATCGATAACAAGATCCTTTACGGGCCTGGTAAGGCTGCAAATGCAGGGGGGGTCTCTGTATCAGGTCTTGAGATGACACAGAACAGCATGAGGCTGAAGTGGTCAAAAGAAGAGGTGGATACAAAACTCAAACAGATCATGAAGAGTATCCACAGATCATGCGTGGATGCATCAGAAGAGTATGGAACACCTGGCAACTATGTGAATGGTGCCAATATTGCAGGGTTTGTCAAGGTTGCCAATGCCATGCTGGATCAGGGGCTTGTATAGCTGTTTATCTCATCAGGCAGAGACAAAATAAGAGTTTTGCTCTGCCTTGAATAAGATAGAATTAAAGGTCATTACTGGTGGCAGTAGGTGCAGTTTTACTGTCACCAGCCTCATTAAGATCCATCTGAAATCTGACTGGCCCTCTATATTGCCCATCCTTGCCAAACCGTTTATGCAGAGCATAGGCAGATTCAGGGTGAGACCATGATGTGGCAATGGCAACGTGCCCCTTGGGAAACGGGGTTGTCTCAACCTTGATGTAATCAAGAGGGGCTAAAGCAGTCTCTTTCTCCACAAGATCGTCGTTCTCCCCATAGCAGAGGAGCCAGGGGATCTTTTTCTCCTCAATGGTTTTGAAATTGAGAGTTCTGCCAAACATGGTTACAGGCAGGGTGCCATCCTCTGTGACTGGAATATTGTACGAGGCAAAACTCATCTCTGTGATGCCAAGGGGGATGTCGGTTCTCTCATTCTGAAGCCAGTAGTTCAGAGCCAGAGCAGTTTTACTGAGTCGGACTGATGTTGCCTCTGCTTTTGCCACCATGAACATATCCCGGAAAAAGGAGACTATGGGGGCCTCATGTTCAATGCTCTTGAGCTTGTAAACCCAGCCCATCAGATTGCCATCAGCAACCTTGTTGCCGTTGGGGAGGGTTTTTGAGCCATACATAAGATTATTGAATCTTGGGGGAAGGCTGTTTAGAAAATGGCCAAGCCCCTTACTTCTGGTACCATCCATTGGCGCCACACATGTTATAAGAGCATCTACCACAGAATCAAGCTCACCGGAAAGGATATTGCACACAGCACTGTACCCCCCCTGACAATATCCGTTCAGAGTCACTTTTCTGCCATGTGCTGCCATGATTTTCTGGCAGAAAAGATGTGTGTCAATGGCATCCTCCTCCATTGTCATCAGCTGGAATGGTGTGCTGGTCTGGATATTTTTCATTATCCGAATATATGTGGGTATCCCCTGATTGGCAAAGCAATGGGCGTAGCTTCTCTTCTCTGATGGTAAAAAACCTAAGATATTGCTGCCAAGCACAAATGGAGGGATTATCAGAACAGGCTTGGCGGCTTCATCTATTGCAACACCACTCTCTGTTGGCTCAACCCGATATATGAAAAAGCGTTCTGTCTCTGCAAATGGCCTCTTATTGCCCCTTTCAAAGTGGAATCCATACTCCGGCTCAATACTTTTGACTGCTTGAGGAAACTTCTGTGTAACCCCGTTAATCATCTCAAACTGGCGACGGAGAAACTGATTGATATCTTCTCCGTCACGCTGGCATATGGTATTATAGATAGCATCACACCAGTTTTTTGACTCTTTTGTGTAAAAATCATTCAATGCCCCCATGCTGCCTGAGTGGTATCTGGAAAAGAGTTCTATGTTAAATCCCAGCAGTTTCATGTAGGCATTCAACTGCTCTAAGGGAGACTCATTGTGATTTGTGGAGAGTTCAACAGTGCTGAAATAGAAGGTGGATGTGAGCCAGGGAATAAAAAAATCGTTATTGTATCTGGTAATGCCGGAAAGCAGATTGTTGACAGCATTCAGGTATCCCAAAAACAGCTCTGGGCTCAGAAGCGGGTTCAACCTGTCTGACCCTGAAAGCAGATTAAACAGCTCTGATCCTGAAAGCAGATCTGTACAGCGATTTTCAACAAGATGGTTTTTATCAGTGGCAATGCTCATGGTATGATCTCCGCAATATGAATATGAAAGAAGGGGAGGAAACGTTCTCTGTGGCAGTCTGATCTGCAATGTTGTCTTAATATAAGCATGTTATTTTAATGAAAAAATCAGAACCAACCATCTGACACCTTCCTGAATCTTTAACGAAAAAAGCCAGCATCTGTCTCTATTTGTCAGAGTGCTGGCAGGTTTCTGGGTCATGTCTGATCTCAGTCTTTTTAATCCTCTTTTTATCAGGCTTTCTTAACTGGATTTACATTTGTTTTTATAGTACCTGGATCCCCTTGCATGGTATTTGCGTCAGTTGTCTCATTGAGTTTGAATAGATCTTTGAGCTTCATGAAATTTGTATCGGCAAATGATTTATAGTTTTTTCTGTTTTTCTTGATAAGATCCATCCAGTATGTGCACACCTTAATGGTATCGTTGGGTAGCAGTGGATTTTTCTCAATTGCACTGTTGAAGATCTGTTCGCTCTGATCCTGAATATTACTTATCATTGTAAATGAGTTATCAAACATCTCTTTCTGAAAAGAAATAACCTGGGCAACTATTTTTTTACTATCCATTTTTTTGCTCCTGATATATTTTAGCCATTGAAACTATCTTTACTGAAAGATCTATTTCTGTTCAAACATCTGTTCAAATTTGGCATAGCCATCATCAACAGCCTTTTTAAATTCGTCTCTGGTCTTTTTTGTAAAATCAATAGTCTCTTTCATCTGTTTTTTTGCATCTTCTGTCATCAGGGGAAACTGCCCCAGAAAACCATTGAGCATATTCTCTGTCTGATCCTGTACAATGGCCATTGCGTTGAATGTGTTGTTAAAAACTGTCTTCTGAAACCCGATCATCTGTTTTGCGATTTTAGCTGTTTCCATCTTTTAGTTCCTTTTTGAATGAGTACTGTTTTTATGAAGGTTCTGGTTGCGTGAGGTCTGGTTTAATGGCTGATTATCTATCAAACCAGACTCATCTCATCTTGATATGCCACACAATATATAAACTTCTATCTGTTTGTCAATGGGAAAATTGTGCATTGCACAAAAATATCAGCTCCTGCAAACATCTCGCATTATGTTTTTTAATATCCTGTTAAAACAAATAATTAGTTCATATATACCTGCTGACAAAATGGTGTTAATAAAATGGTGTTGACAAAAAAAATGGTGCAATGTAGCATATCCACACATATCCAGAATGACCTTGAAATCAACGCCTGTGCCATTGAGTGTATAGTTTCACCAACATGTTAAAATTTGATAACCATTATGAAGGATAACGACCTTTGCCAAATAAAATTGCAATAAAAAAATATCCAAACAGACGACTATATAATACAGAACAGAGCGCTTATGTCACTCTGGAGGATGTTGCGGCACTTATCAAAAAGGGGTTTCGTGTTGAGGTCACTGACGTTAATACAGGAGAAGATGTCACTCCGCTGGTGTTGACCCATATCATAATGAACAAAGCCAAAGAGTCCAACGCTCTTCTTCCTGTCTCTCTGCTGCATCTGATCATCCAGTTCGGTGAAAACCTGCTGCATGAGTTTTTTGAAAAGTATCTGGAGAGAACAATTGAAAACTACCTGGATTACAGAAAAAGGATGGATGACCAGATACATGCATATCTTGAAATGGGGATGGATTTTTCAAGTTTTGCAGGCAAGACATTGCAGGATATTGACCCTATGAAATTTTTTTCCAATGTCAGCCAGAAAAATGGGGAGAATAGGGAGAAAGATAGAGAGTAACTACAAAGGCAAGGTGTGATATCAATTTTCTCACATTATCATATCTTTTATGCCTCTCATGGCATAACATTGAATATCTTAAAAAAAGGGGGCAAAATAGTTATGAGCAGAACAGTAGAAGAGCTTAAGGTTGGTGATTTTGAAGAGTTTTCCAAAACAGTTGCAGAATCAGATATCTACCTGTTTGCTGGTATAAGCGGTGATATGAATCCTGCACACATAGATGAACAGTACGCTGCAACGACCTTTTTCAAGGGGAGGATAGCCCACGGTATTCTTGTGGGCAGTTTTATATCAACGGTAATTGGCATGAAACTGCCAGGGCCTGGAACAATATATCTGGAGCAGCAGTACAAATTCCTTGCACCTGTCCGTATTGGCGATACCATCACTGCCAGGGTTGAGGTGGTTGAGATAAAAAGAGAAAAGAACAAGGTCTCCCTTCAGACTAGATGTTTCAACCAGAATGGAGTTATGGTAATTGACGGCACTGCTCTGGTAAGCCCGCCTAAATCAAAAAAAATTTAGTCAGAGAACTCTTCATAGAGAGTAGTTTAAAACGTCTAAACGATTTTTTGGTTGAGATAGTTCTTTAAAAAAAATGCAACAGGCAATTTAAAGGATATACTATTATGAACCAAATCCTAATGCCAGAGCAGCTGCAAAAAGTTGCAGATACTTTTGAAGATGGATATGACTACCTCATTGACAGCTCTCAGAGATCTGTTCTATTCTGGGATATCATAAGAAAAAGGGGCAAGGTTATCTTGATCACCTCCATATGGGACTGCCTCCTGTCCTTGTATTTGATCATGAGGTGATAAGCGATGGAAGAAAAAAAGAAAAACCGGTAAATGTCAAAAGAAATTAGCCATCACTAAAATAACAGCAAACCTGCTGGAGAGCATCTGAGCGCTATTGATATCAATGCCACCCTGCTCTTTAAGGGCAGAGGGGCTCCTTTGGAGTAACTCATGAAAAAAAGATCCCTCTTCAATCTCATTACTATTGCAATCCAGGCTCCAACCATAATCATATTCATGGTTTGCACACTCCTATCTCTCCCTCTGTTCTGGCTTGATGCAGCCAAGGCAGAGAATGCCCCTCTGACCATCACAAAGATAATTCCATCAGGCGAAGATGTTGAAAATGGAAGCCAGATTCTCATCCAGTTCAATCGGCCAGTTGTGCCTCTCGGGAGGATGGAGAGGGATGCGGATGAACTCTCCATAGCCATAACTCCTGAAGTCAAGGGGCAGTGGAGATGGTTAAACCCTACTGATCTTGCACTCTATATTGATGCAACTCCCGGAATAACACCAGCAACACTATATAAAGTAACTGTCAATCCAGGGATCATGACTCAGGATGGAGTGACCCTTGTAAAGCCGGTTGTACACACCTTTATCACCAGACGCCCTGCAATATCATACTATGAGTTCCGTACCTGGAGATCTCCTGGCATGCCAGTGATTGCGCTTCACTTTAACCAGCCTGTCACCAGAGAGTCTATTCTCCAACAGTTACGCTTCTCTCTACCCAGTGACCCATCCTATAAAAATCCTGTTCAGATTGAGAAGCTACAACCTGAAAATCAGCAAC
>Ga0209800_10000886_pt1 | contig 37697 bp, 51 predicted proteins | sample Higcelweek8metaG_FD_187174 | JGI IMG/M metagenome (GOLD analysis project Ga0209800, IMG submission 187174) | Freshwater pond sediment microbial communities from the University of Edinburgh, under environmental carbon perturbations - High... | ecosystem: Environmental > Aquatic > Freshwater >...
ACCGCCAGTGCAGCAGGTGCCAGATGTAGTCATCAATTTTTAGGTTGGTGAACCGCGTCCACCGTACCCCGCCGCCGTCATCCCCCTCGACCGAATAGAAATCGCGGATCCACACCGGCTGCTGACCGAGACGTTCCATCCGCGCTGCCGGTCCCTCGATTCGCATTTTCGCCCGGCCACCGTCCGCGCTCAGCTCCACGCCTCCAGTGTGCATCCATCCCCACATCAGCACGTTTTCACGCCCGCTCACCGGTCCCAGACTGCCGGCAGATGTGCCGTACCAGTCCTCCGCAAACAACACGCATAACGCCCCCTCACGCACTGTTGCCGACTGGTGCAGGCGGAGATCCGCATACCAGCCGCCGTCATCCCGGTTGCCCGCAATCGTATTCACCTCAAAATCCGTCACAGGCGGATGGGTTGAATCATATACAAACACAAACCGTGTGCCGGTGGAACTGGCCCCGTTGGCCGCTGTTACCGTACACTGCACCCGGTAGGTGCCTGCCGTTCGGTATCGGCTGGTAAAGGTTGCCCCGCTCCCGCTGGTGGTCAGTGCGCCAGGTGCGGACCAGGCATAACTGCTGACGCTGCTGCCCGGTGCGTGACTCTCACTGGCGTCCCAGGCGATATCCAGCGTCCAGATAGATTCGGTCAGGATGTAGCGGTCAATAAAAATCGACGGCAGCGCACTGTGGACCAGCTGCACCGTGTGCCAACCGGCAGTCATCGCTGCGCTCGTCCACGTCTCCAATCCGGCTGAGGTGCTGCAATCTACTTCCTCGATAAAGGCACCGTCGATGTACACGCTGAACTTACCCCGCGTCCCTCCGGTATAGGCCCAGTACACCACCGCAAACTGGGTGCCGTAGAAGCGGATGCTCACACTCTCGCCAACGTAATCGCTCCGCCAGCCGGTATCATCGTAGGTAAATCCGGCCCAGTAGTATCCGTACCAGTTTCCACTGTAAACCGCTCCAGTCCAATCTGGCCGGTATGGGTTAACCTCCGTGTCTGCGCTGGGAGACGTGAACCCCGCAGCCGGTGCGCCCATCACAACTACTGGGTCACGCACCTCATGCTGGTTGCTGTAGGCAATATCCTCATCCATCAAATAATCAAAATCGCCGGTCAATACCGCCCGTTTGGCCCACAACCCGAACTCATCCACCACAGTCAGGTACAGGTTATCCGCCCAGGCAATATCACTGGTCGCCCCAATATACAGAGTAGTGGCATCCCCGGCTTTGCGGATCCGGCACTCGCCCAAATCTCGCCCTCCGGACGCAGAACCCACCCACAGCGTCATGCCAGCCAGAACATCCGCAATCGTGCCCACACCCCCGTCATACGTCACCTGAGTCACATTATCCACGCTGCTGAACGTCTGGTTGACTCGTGCGCTGAATACCGTCACCGGTTCGTGAATGGCCAGATAGAGCTTGCTGAATTGCCCATCCGCCCGCAATTTCGCCAGTTCCTCACTCAGTATGGCTCTCACACGACCTCCACCATCTGTTCAAAGGTCAGGGTAAAGTCGAGAAGCACATCCCCGCGCCGCTCCCATTTTTCTGGCCACACCACCCGCCCGGAGTAGACCGGGTAGTCCCCTTCGCCATCACCGGTCTGGACATAGACTGCCGCGCTCTCTCCGCTGCAGAAGGTACGCAGTTCGGCAACCTCATCCAGGGTAATGGCTGCCCAGCGCCATTCACAGCTCAACCACCCCAGCCCGCGGGTACCGCCGTTCCCCATCCGCGCCCGTTTGGCATACCGCACTGGGCTGGCGTTTGGCAGCGGTAATCCCAGCAGTTCCAGGCTGTTTAACAGATCTGCGCTCGTGCCGATTTGATACCTCATAATGCCTCCATGATCGTCCGGGCAGCAATACTCTCACTCTCACCCCGCAATCGTGCCAGTTCATCCCGCGAGAACGCCCCGTGATATTCCACCCGGCCAATTTGTACGCTCCCCATCGCCCCCTGAGCTTGTCGAAGGGTCGAGGGGCCGAGGGTCGATAGGCTCTGCCGCATGATGCCGCTCACGGATCCAATTTGAGACTTAAATCCCACGCCAATACCGAGAGCGGCATTTTTCCCGATTTCATCCGCAAACACTTTCGACGGGCTGGCTATCCCCAGCGCATTTTTCGCCGTCTTGACCATGTTCCCTACCAGGTCAGTGACCGATTTTTTCAGCCATTCCCAGCCGCTTCGGATGCCATCCCCGATACCCTGCACAATCGACACGCCCACAGTTTTGAACCATGTCCGCGCTTTTTGCGCCATCTGCTGTGCCCACACCTTCTGGATCTCAACCAGCATCTTGACCGAATTCCACGCCTGCGGACCGAGTGTCAACAGGGCAACAATCAACAATCCAATGGCCCCGACCAATGCCAGAACCGGCACGCTGATTGCGGCCAGTGCCGCTCCTAATCCCCCCAGTGCCGGCAATGCCCCGGTAATCGCTGTTCCAACCCCTGCCAGCGCTCCACCCGTCCCAAACATGCTGACAACCCCCACAATGCCCAGCAGGCTCGGTCCCAACTGTGCCAGCAGACTGACCAATCCGGCCAGCGCCAGCAGCACCCACTGAACTGGCTCAGGCAGGTTTCCGATTCCCTCAGCCAGTTTTTGCACTGCAGGCACCACCTGGGTGACAATAAATTCCACCAACACCTTGAGATTGTCAATAAATGGGGTGGCCATCGCTTCCAGAATATTTCCGCCTGCGTTTTTCAGCCGCTCCAGTGCTCCCGCCAGTGTTTTCCCTTCCGCTTCGGCTGCCCCACCAACCGCCACAGATAACTGTTCCAGCAGGTATTTTTGTGCTTCGGCAACCCCGTTGGTCTGCAAAATGGATTTGTAAGTTTCTTCCTGCTGGGCGGTAAACTTCACCCCCGCGCGGGTGAGCGCACTGACGGCTTCGGCATCTCCGGCCAGAGCCTTGCTCATCAACTTTGCCGCGCTGGTAGCATCCATCCCCAACCGTGTGGACAGGTCCAGCACGGCCATGGTGGCCTGCGGCAGGACATCCTTGCCGATTTTGCCGGTCTGAATCAGCAGTGTTTCCACCGTGACAATCGCCTCATCCCCGTAGCGGGTCATCAGCGAGAATTCGTTCGCCAGCCGGTTCACATCCTCAGCCGTCACCCCCGCTGCCTGGCCGGTCGATTTCAGGACCGCATCCAGCTGCGCCGCCACTTTTTCAGCGTCCATTGCCTCGGCCAGCGCCTGCTGGTTGAATTGCTGAATTTTATTCAGCACATCCATAATCCCGGTGGACATAATCTGCCCAACCGCAAACGTCATCTGCTGTTTCATCGCCGCGCCGATTCCGGACGTGGTTTGTTTGGCCATCGTCCCGGTTTCGGCCAGCTGCTGTTTTAGTTTGTCGTTATTTCCACTAATCCAGAGGACCGCATCACCCAGTGTGATCATGATCGCCTCCGCGTTTCTCTCAAAAATTCTGCCGCGCTGACCCGTCTTTCGCTCCCTGAGTTCATCGAAGGGCGCGAAGTTTCACTCACCCCGCCCCCCGAACCATCCAACGCCAGACTCAATGCCTTGACCACCTCTATACTCAGTATGGATGCCTCAAATCGCGTCCTGCGAATATAAGCAGCGGTGAGCTGTGTGACCTCGATTGGATCCAGTTCATCAGCCCACCGCCCCCATTGGGATAGTGCCAGTTCGTCTAGGTCTGCGGCTTCAGTTGGCCAATCAGGTGATAAATCCCGCCAAAAGGGTAGAGCTGTTTAACCACCTCAACGAATGCGGCAATGATTTCTTCATCCACCGCGCTGTTCTCCAGCTCCTCGCTGTTGGCCGCGATTTCCGGGCTGTACTCACATACAATTTCCCAGACCAAATCCGGGGCACTGAGCACAACCTCTTTGATCAGCCCCATCAACTGATTCAGCGTTTCAGCGTCATTCAATTTGATTTCGGGGGCACTCTCCAGCGCCGTGGCCAGATTGCCCAGCACCGACTTCAACTGTTCGCGGAATTTCCGCGCCTGGCGAATCGGCAGCGGTCGCAGTTTGTACTCTTTCCCACCCAGTTCGACGGTTGTTTCACTCATGCGTTATGCTCCCGCAGGTTCGAGGATTTTGATCATCTTGAACAGCCGCTGGCCGTCCGTTTTGGACATATCCGCCAGCGCCTTGATTTTCAACGGGATGCCGGTGGTGGCACTCTTGCCAAATTCCAGTTTCCCGCCTGCGCTGGCAGTCGCTTTCCAGATTAGCATCCGGATCGGGAACGTGGCCCCGTCCTCATCCACATACTTGCCCTCAATTCCGAACTGATATTCAGTCATGGCAGCGCTGCCGCCCATGGTCAGCTCATCCTTGCCGTACACTCCGCTTGATGCCGCGGTTGGGGTCACAGTCCCATTCCAGGCCAATCCCAACTGGGTCATATCCAGTTCCTTGAGGGTGGTTTCGAGGACCAGTTCCTCTTTAGTTTTGAAGCGCTTGACCGGGGCCAGGCTTTCTTGAATATCGGATTCCAGTTCTTCCCAGGTATAACTTGCGCTCAACGGGGTTTCCTGCCAGCCCAACAGCGTCCAGCCCGCGGGCCATGCGCCATCTGCAGCGACACTGTCAGCCGGTGCGGTGGTTCCCAGCGCGGATTTGTAAATCTTCGCCGGGGTCAAAATAATGTCACTCACAACATTTGCCATACCATCCTCCTATGCGTTCGCCAGTCGGAACGCCCCAGTAGTGACGGTGGTCACTGCCGAAAATACCGCCCACACATACCCATCGCTCTGATTGAACGTGTTGGTGAACGGTCCAATAAATTGCTTGTCCAGGCCGTTGGCATCCCCGGTCGCTTTGACGGTCACAACCAGGTCGGCAATCGCTTGCCCGTCCACGCTCCCTGGCGCTTCCACGGTTACAGTGATATCTGCGGCACTGCCGTTGATCACATACAGGAAGGTTTTCCCGTCGTTCAAAAGTTTATTTCCGTGGGTCGCGGTCGGGGTAACCAGCGGCTTTTCAGACGCTTTTCCCGCCCGGCTAATTTCACTCACTGTTAAGGCAACTGCACTCGCGTATGCCATAGTTACAACTCCTTGATAAAAAATCGGATAAACACCAGACAGAACCACCAGCCGGTATCTGGTTCCTGCAGCGTGGTGGGCATCGTGCCTTCCTCCAGCCGTGACCACAATACGGTGTTGTGTACATGCTGCTTGTCATTCAGCGCATCCACCACACTCCGCCCGGCAGTCATTGCCGCTTGTTCAGTGGCCCCGTAGGCCTTGAACTGCATACTGACCTGATACACCCGGCTGGAGTAGTCCAACCGCCCACCCCGTTGTCGGATTTCCAGCATCGGCATATCCGCTGCCGTTTTTTGGGGTGGCAGATGTCCGCCGTACACCCGCTCCGCAAACGTTTGCCGGATCAGGGTCTCGCGGATGGTCACATCTCGCACCAGGGCAACAACATCAATCATTTGTACACTCCGGTCACACTCGATTGGTTACCCAACTGCTGCATATCTGCCGCGGTTTTCTCACCGGCAGGATACAGAAACGGCTTTTCATCTTCCTGGTAGATGGCGTATTTCGCGCCTACCACCACACCGGCAACCGCGCCGGGAGCCAGGGCAACCTCATCGCTCATGTCACCCTCGTGATCAATAACCTCGCCGTCTCGATTGGTTTTCTGTGCCTCAGCGTTCGCCTTGGCAGATCCATATCCGGATTGGTCGCTGGTCACCGTGTAGATGCTGTTGACCATGAAGCCGGTATCAATCTGATCGTTCGTCCGGATGTTGAGTTTTGCGTATTCCTCCACCCGCAGCGCTGCTTTGGTCAGCAGCTCGTTGGTGGCGTTTTGCACTTCTAACAGCACCTCAGACAATCGCAAGGTAACAACTACATCTACATCGGCCATCACACCGCTCCTGTCCTGCCTCGGTAGCGTACATCCACCAGGATACCGGTCGGCCCCGCTTTGGGTTCACCGGCCAGTTCGAACGTCAGCTCTTGCGCTGGATCCTCGCCATATCGCCGGATAACCCGTACATGGTCAATCTGTGATAACTCAGTATTGGAGGGGAGCCGCAATTCTCCGTCGATCATTTCAACTTGCGCATCACCCATCCCGCTCCAGCTCCGTCGTAGTTTCAACCCGCACTGACTGTAGGTCTCTGTGTTGGTCATGATCGGCTGTCCCCAGGCATCGATTGCGCCTGTCTCCACAAACCGCACCAGGTAACACTCGTCCTGCATGTGGGTTGTTTGCGCTGCTCGCATCCATGTCAGGGTACGCTCATCAAACGTCATGATTGCACATCCGTGATCAGGCTGATGGTGGCCGGTTTGCGCCGGGAACGGTAATGCCGGGCCATCTGCATGGCCTGCTGATACGCTTGACTGACCGAGAAGTTCCCGCCGTCCGCGCTGTAGTCGTGTTGGTTGGCCAGATTGCCGGCCTTTTCGGTCCAGATGTCAGCGGCAGCAGCGTTCAAATCGTAGGTTGCTTCCCAGACAGTGTTGATTTCTCCACCCACTACCGGTAATTCATTGTGCTCATCCATCACCGGGTAACGCTCAATCGCTTCACCCAGTTCGGTGTCACTGTACGTTCCACTGCCAATTTCTGCGACCATCCGGCGCAACTGGCTGATTTGTGCTGCTGTCGCTGTCATCTCATCCCCTCCCACTTATGCGTGGACGTAATCCAGGTACAGGGTAGCGTCCAGACCGGACGTATCTGCGGACCCGGTTACAGTCAGATATTCGCTCGCGCCCCACACATCCAGCTCAGCGTTGGCCGCTGGATTCAGGCCGTTATAGGCTTTGCCGGTGATCGCCCCGTTGACGGTCAATGCGCTGAACAGGGTGGTGACACTGGCACCGCTCGCCCCGCATCCAATGCCCAGGGTTGCAGCGCCGGTTGATGGGGTGTTGACCAGCACGACCGCCTTGGTAATCACCAGGGCAACGCCCTCAGGATTGGCAACGTTGGCCAGACCCGCAGCATCGGTATCGTTTTCACCGGTGATTTGGATCGCCAGTCTGCCTTTGCTCTCTAAAATAGTTGCAGTCATAGGTACTCCTGGCGGGGATTTTCACCCCGCCCAATTTTGATGGTTAAGCAGCCGGGTTGACCGAGATACCGAATCCGGTTGCCGGTACAGGTTCAGCGCTCCAGATGTTGGTCAGCGTATCGGCAACGCCGGTGCAACCAACGAACTGGTTTTTGCCGCGCAGAATCACCTGGTGTTTTGCGCTCGAACTGTCGCCAAATGCGTTATCGATGCTCGCGCCGTCCGCCCCGCCTGCGCTCATGTCCAGATTGTTGAACAGGCAGTCCTCAAACTGGGTAGTCCACGGCACAGAAGCAGCTGCGAATTTCACCAGCAGTTTTCCGGCAGTCACGGACCAGCTCAGGAGTTCACACTGGATGAATTTATTGCGATAACATGCAGTGCCGCTGATCAGCAGCTCAGTATTGGCCTGGGCGCGGATGATGGTCTGGAGACCAATCGAACAGCGCTTGAATACGTTTTCCTCCCCGCTGACATTCAGCGAGTAGCAGCCCGCCCGCGCGCCCGGAGTGGCATGGGCCATACCGGCAAAAAAGCAATTTTCAAAGAGGTTCCGGCCCCCGGAGACAATGGCAGCGCCTGAATCGGCAGCCGCGTCGTTTCCGTTGTAGAACTGGATGTTCTTGAAAATACAGCCGTTGGCGCTGACGGTGATCACCTGGCTCAGGTCCAGCGCGGAGGTGCCCACAACCCGGCAGCGTTGGCCAACACCGGGTAACTCACAGCCAACGCCAATCAGGTGGGTGTAATCTTTGTCCCAGGCAATGGCAGCCGCGGGGTTATCCGCAGTGTCACCGGCCAGGAACAAAACAACGTCATGCCGGTCGGCAACACACAGATCCTCAGCCGCGGTCAACGTCTTAAGGGGTGCCCCCCAGTTCGTGCCGCTGTTGCTGTCGGACCCGTTGACCGGGTCTACCAGGTAGACTTTCGATAACGGCCCCCGCGGGATACCCATGGAAGCCACATATTCATTCAGATTTTTTGGATACAAACCCATAACAGACCTCCTGTTAGGCAGTCAGATGAGCGAACGGATACCGGGTAGCGCTGTCGCTGTTCACCCAGTTGATCGGGTTCGGCAGTGCGAAACCGAGACGCATGGTCATCATGATCGCGGCCATCCGTTGCTGGAGCAGGTTGTAGAGAATGTTCCCCGCGGCATCCTGAATGATGCCCTCAGTGAACACTTCAAATTCCATATCCTGACGCATGGCGTACACCAACTGCGACCAGTCACCCACGATCAGCGGGTAGGTGGCAGAACCGGCTCCGTTGAGCGGGAAGTAGATCGGTGAACCGTCCAGGTTGTACTGGGCAGCAACAGCCGGATCCTTGGTGAAAATCGGCTGACCTTCACTGTCACGGCATCCGCGCAGTTTGCCCTTCATGGTCAGGGCACCAATCGCGCCGGTCACACCAAACCCGTCCACTTCAACCTTCGAGAACACACCCGATTCGCCAAGGATGGCGTCATACAGGTCAGGGAACCCGGCAATGGATACGTTGTGAGCAGCGGCCAGAGACGCGGTGACAATCGCGGTCGGCCAGGCAGCCGGTTTATTGGTGCCGTACAGAATCGCGTTGTCGATGGCTTTACCGGCAGCGGTCGCCAGAATCGGCTTGACCGAGTCCCACATCGGAATCCGGGCATCGTTGAGCACGTTCTTCGGGATGGGAACTAAAACCGCCAGGTCTTTTGCATAAACTTTGACGTTTTCCCAGTTGGTTTCCGTGGTCTGTACCAGACCGGTGTCACCATCCGGGAAGTAAGCGGTGGCCAGCGCACTCAGCACCGGCATATCATTTTCGTACACGGTCATATCCCGCAGCCGGCGTCCGAGACGCATCACATGACTGGATTCGTTGGCAACCGTGTTAATCAGTTCCAACGAGGTTTCTACGGGGATGGTACCGGCTGCATCAGTCCGGTTGATTACATTGTCATAAGGCATAATTCACACTCCTCTTAACCTTTAACTCCGGCTTGATTCCGAATGAAGGTATCCATCGAAAACGCCCCGGCATTATTGCCCGCACCATTTCCCCCATTTCCCTTTGCGGGTGGGGGTTTTTGCGGTTCTGCGAACAGCTCAGGGAACTGCTCCTTGAGTTTCTTGAAATCCGTTTTGCCGTCATCACCGATCAGTTTTGCGTCCTGCGCCGCAATCCACGCCAGCCGTGGGTTTTTGACCCCGATCTCCGGAGCCATGGCCGACTCATAAAACTGATTCTGACGCTCAACCATACTGAGTTTGTCGGCCAACTGGGTCAACTGGGTTTGCGTCTGGCTTCCCGCCTCTGCGCTTTTAGCCAGGTTTCTCACCTGTTTTTCCAGATCCGCCCGTGTGGACCGCTCAGTATCCAACGCGTTTTTCAACCCATGCGTATGGGTTTCATAAAGTTGCTTGACAGCATCATCCTGTTTGGATAACCAGGCCTCGAAGCCAGCAGGTTGCTGTTGTTGATTTTGCTGCTGCTGTTTTTGCTCATCATTTTGTTGCTGTTGCTGATTGTTTCCGTCCGGCATCTCGCCTCCTACTTCCGTCGCTTAATCGTGATGGGCGTCTCACCCTCTACGACCTCAAACCGTCCCAATGTTTTCCGTGCCCAGTTGTCGTGTTCCTTCATCGTGGTGACCAGTTCACCGAGAATTTTGCGGTCCTCGGCCCGTTGTTCATCCTGGGCAGTCTGCATTTTTGTGAAATAGGCTCTCCAGACCTCGTCCCGTTTATCCTGTGCCAGTTCGCGCTTGGTTTGCTCTGCGCTTTCCCAATCGCGCTGGGTCTGGCGTTCTTTTTCCCTCAGCGAATTTTGTTTGGTCAGCCAGTCGGTGAATTCCTTCCAGCCTTTGTACAAACCAATCCCAAGCAGGGAAATGACCAGCACGATGATTGCGATAATGGTGAATTGCAGCCAGATACTGGCTGGTGGCAGTGCGCTCATTATTTCGGATCTCCACTGCCCGCAGTGAACGGTAACCGGCTGCCGTATAATTCCTTGGCTGTATCAACAATCCGCCCGCCTAAACTCGCGACCACTGCCAGCCAGGCTAACCAGCTCACCATATTCCCTGCCAACATGCCGTACTCCGGTCCCAGAATGGCCTCACTCGCCAGCCGGGCAAGGACAACAAATCCCAGCCAGCCGATCAGCATCGGCAGGACCATGACACGGTAAAAATCTGCCAGTTTTCTCCAGGCAAATTTCTTCTGGCGGACCGCCAGCGCACAGGCCAGCAGCACCTGCAGAGCGATCAAACCGATCAATGCGGCAATCTGCGGACCAATAACAGTTTTGATAACGTCTAACGATAACCAACTCATACGCCCTCCAAACAGTAAGTTAAAAACAAAAACCGCCCGACACACATCTGTGCATCTTGGGCGGTAAACTCCAAATTCCCTATTCAGTTATATACTCAGTATAACATGGGCTGTAAGGGATGTGTCCAATTATGATCCTAATCTCATTCCCTTGAGCCTCCCTTGCCCCCCGTGCTATACTGATCTCGTCTCTTGTTTCAGCAGCGTCTCTGTCCTGAGATCTCCTTTGTCGGTCGGGCAGCTCCCCAGGCTGCCCTTTTTTTTATCCCAAAAATAGAACAATAGAACATTAAATAATATTTTCGCCGCTTTATATATTGGGGGATTGTATATATCACGCTAACGTGATATTATAGATACATCAAACAAATAAGGAGGAATGAATGAAACAGCTTGACGAAGAAGATAAAGCACGGACGGACGGCATGGATTTTTAACAACCGCTGAGGTAGCCGCGCTGTTGGGTATAACAGACTCAGGAGTACGGCGAATGGTCCTGACCGGAAAATTACCCGCAAAGAGAGTTGGTAAGCGACTGCTGCTTATCAAACGAGCGGACCTGGTAGGGGTGCAGCGGAGCAAAGCAGGGAGACCGAAGAAATAAAGCAACCTTCCCCGCACCTGGGGATATACGCGAATAGGAGTAACAATGGAAATTTTATGGCAGGCTTTTTTGGACTTGATTCTTGTCGGTCATGTGACTGACGAGACACGGGATGCTGCAAACACACAGGCGGTTTGCGGTACAAAGGACGAACAAACCATCGATATGCTCCGGGCCGTGGCCGGTTCGACCGACCAGATGACCATGGAAGATTTTATTTTTGTGATCAAAAGTTTAGCACAGGAGGAATAAATGCCAAACACCATCGCGACCATCAAAGTTTCATTCGTTGGATTGATTTTGCTGGCTGTGGCGGTGTTAATTTTGCCAATCGCACAAACCGCCGCGTGGGATATATCCATGCAAAGCGAACTCAATGCAGTGTTTGCTGCGCTCCCCGGAGTCATCCAGCACGAACACGCTGTGATTAGACACGGCACAGACGCCGAGGCAATCCGGGATACGTTGTGCAAAACCGGCGCGTACCAAACTTGGCGCACTAAAGACAACAAATATTTTAACATCTGCCAGCTCCCCGATGGCCGCTGGGGGTTTCAGATCATGGTACAGGATGCAGCCCGGAAATGGCACGAGGTAACGGCGTTTGTCAAAGGTAATGGTTCATGGAGCGAACTGGTTTCCTATCTGATCCGCAACGGCGCGGCAAAGTGGACAGGCGTTATCAAATAAAAAAGACAAATAATAACAATCACCCCCGGTTTTCCGGGGGATTTTTTTATTTACCTGCCACCAGCTCGCTCAAAGGTGTAATCCCCACCGTTGGACCCCATACTTCATGCTCATGCACCTTTGCCAGGTCTCCGAACCCAAACTGGCCGTCCTTCCATGCCGCAAATCGTTCCTCCCCCATCATCGATTTTTGTGTAGCGTCATCCTGCCGGGCAAACCACGCCGCCCCGCTCTCCACCTCCACCGGTGGTAGACCATCAATCACCGGCGTGATAAAGCACCTGCAGCACGGATGGTTTTCAAACAGATCCTCGGTCGCCTGTATTTTCCCATCCAATGCCAGGCACGCCAGGCAGGTTCTTTCTTGTTTTGCTGCATTGCGCCGGTAGCTTTTTACCACCCCGCTCGCTTTGTACTGCTCGCTGGTTGCCTGCCGGTACGCCCGAATCTGTTCGGTTCGTGCCACCACCAGGCTGTGCTGTAACCCCGCCCCCAACGCATTCAGATACCGCGCGGTCTCCCGCGGGTTGATTCCCTGCGCCAGGCTGTCGATAATTTGCCGGGTCATCCCTGCTGCTGCATCCGGATACCGGTCAGTCAATAACTTTTTCAATGGAGTGCCGTCCGCCGCAAACCCGATTCCTGCGTTGATCGCTTCCACCGGCAGGATATCAAACCGCGCTCCGACCATCCCCGCGTCCATGTACTGCGCCCGAATCAGGTCCGTTGCCGACCGGATGCCAAACGCGGCCAAATCCCCCTGTTTGCGCTCGATCATCTCCGCCGCCCACCGGCTGTAACTTTTATACTCAGTATGGGTCTGTGCCAGCAGTGCCTGGTAACGCTCCATCTGGAATAATTTGGACTGGCTGACAGTCTCCCCGCGTGCCTGCCGGGCGGCAATATCATCCAGCAGCAGCTGCAGCTTGTCGGTCATCCCGCGCTCCACATCCCGCCAGCGCCGGGTCATCTCACCGAACTGGCTGATTTCCCCGGCGTTCAATTCACTCCGGAACTCGTTGAGCCGGGCGATCACCTGCGGGGTGCTGCCGCTGCTCATACAACCCCGTTCCCCTGGTCAACATTCCCCTGGTCAAACTGCCGTTGCTGTTCCAGCAGTGCCTTGGCCAGATTGCTGTTCGCCGCGGTTTGTTCGGCAACGATATCCGCTTCCACGTCGGCAATCTCCTGATCACTCCGCCCTTCCCAGCGTAAGGTGCTGCGCAGTGGAATGCCGGCAGATTTATTCTTTACCCGGATGTCTGCCTGTGTCACTGGCTGGACGCTCTCAACCGAGTCCCAGATGGGTTTGGCCTCACCGGTAATCCCTGCGCATTGCAGCGCAAACGCCATTGCCTGTTGCCAGGTGGGTTCAATCCGTTCGATTCTGGATTTCACTCGCTTGATCAACGGGGCCTCCATGGCCATCAGCGCCTCACCGCTCGGATCCCCGCCCTGGCTGTAGAAATAGTGCTTCGGCAATCGGGTTACCCTGGCGATATCTCCTGCCAGCCGGTCGATGGCGTTCAGGTAGTTGCCCAGGTCTGTTGGGCTGAACTCGCCCACCTGCGTCTGCTGGCCAACCCCATCCCCACCCGGTAGATTCCAGATTTCGTTGGGTGCGTTTCTCAATTTAGTGATATCCGAATTGCTGATAATCCAGCGCTGTCGAAACGCGCCGTACTCTGCCGCCACCATCATATCCCCCAGCAGTTTGTTGATCCCGTTCTGGATTTTGATCACATTGGAGAGATCAGATTTCTTCTGCCGGTTGCCGCAGAACTCAAACAGCGGGATGCCGCCAGTTTCATTGACCGCCGTTCCGGTCTCGCTGATGCTGGTATCCAGTTCAAACGCTCCAGCTTCAGTTACATCCGTTCCTTTTCCCCGGCTGATGTAGTATTCAAACCGGTCGGGGTAATACAGCGTGATGTGTGCCCGTTCATCCGTCCAAAGTTTGGCCGCGTAGGTCCGTATCCGCGGGCGTTGCGGGTCGTAGAATATAACACACTGTCTCGGGTCATTAAAGTAAATTTCTACCCCGTTGCCTTCGTCCCAGACATGCAGATAGGCATGACCGGCAGCCAGTACCATCTCGTGCAGGTCGGCAGCCTCCAGATAGAGCTGGTTGGCCTCAATGATTTTATCCAGCGTAGCCTGGGCAGCGCCAGCGTCAAACGCCTTGAGGGTCATCCGCTCCTTGATGCTGTCTACCACGACCCCGCACCAGTTCTCGGTGAAGTCTTCCATGGCACTGCCGAATACATCCACCAGGCGTTTGCTGGTGTACACCATCGGCTGTTCGCCGTGGTAATAGTTGATCAGTTGGGTCAGCGGTTTCTGTTTGGCCGTGATGGCATCGAACGCTTTTTTTAAGTCACTCATTTCCTACCTCTATTTTTATCCCTGATAACTGTTCGCGCTGCGGACAACAGCGTGGGTCAAATCTTCAAACGCACCGGCTGCCGCGTCCATGATGTCATCGTGCGGCAGTTCCGGCTGTCCGTGCATGTGGGTCAGAAACCGCTCATTCCATGCGCCCGGCAGCAGATACACGTTGCCCGTCTCGGTCTGGGTGGCCAGCGGTTTGGCTCGCACCAGTTTGTCCTGGTTGGACGCGATCCCCTTGGCATCAATCCCCGCCATTCGCTTGGTCATTCGCCAGCTCTCCCGCTTGCCAGCGCTCCCCGGCTCCTGCTCCCACCTGGACAAATATTGCCGCTTTTCCAGCTTGCACCGCGCCGCGTCCTGCCGGGTGATGTTTTCGTAATAGCTGTCAATCTTGCTGGGCGGCAGTTGTTCAGCGGTCACATCCAGCACATAAAAAACACCGTCCGCTTTGAGCATCAAACAACTGGCCGTGTAATCCGGGTCGGATTTGTTGAGCTGCTTTTCCGTCGCGGCAAAGTCCCAACGCCGGCACACCACGCCACCGGCAGGGATGGAATCGGCAACCCTGAACCACGCCCGGTTGAAAACTTTGCCCGCCGCGGGCTTGATTTTCCAGTTTCCACCTCTGGCGCTGTCCCCCAACAGCCGTTCACGGTCCACCAGTGGCAATGATCGCAGGTTCGCCAGGTAACCCGGGTTGCTGGCCAGCAGCACTTTATTGTCAAACACGGTCGCAGGGATGAACGTCACCGACAACGCGCCGCAGTCCACACCGAACCGCGTTTCTATTTCATCCCTGGAATCACCCCAGTACAGGTCATCCCCTCGCCGGACCATCCAGCGCACCTGTCCAGCACGGGATAGATCCGCGTAACCGTCCTCCGCAATCCACCAGCTCAAAAAGTCGGCCAGCCAGCCCGGCTCCGGGTTGCAGCTCGCCCGGATGTAGGGCCGCACGCCGCACATGGTTCTGTTTCGGCTGAGCATATAGAAAAATTGATGTTGGGTAAACGTTTCCAGCTGGTCGAATTCGATCAGCGCAATCTGCGCCCCGCGCCAGTCTGTCACCGTGTCCTCGTGCTGCAGGTGCGCAAACGATACCCGCATCCCGCTCGGAAAACGCCAGTACAGGTCTCCCTTTACATCCCGCCCGTTGAGCTGGGAATAGATTCGCTTGCTCTCATCCCACAGGCCGCCTTCGTTGGTTATCTCCGGATACGAACGCCGGAATATGACCGCGCCAAAATTGCCGTTGCTCATGTGTCTCAACGGTTCAATCAGCAGGGACCATGTTTTTCCACCGCCCGCGCTCCCGCCGTAGATGGCGATATCAGCCGGGGTGGATAAAAACTGCTCTTGCCGTCCTGCCTGGGGACGGATGCTGTCACTCATGTGGCTCCCCTGGTAACTCAGGTTTTGGGGTATCCCGCTGGTTATCCGGCATGTACAAAACTACCTGAGGGGTTTTCACGTCCTCTACCCGGTCGGTAAACAGCCCATGCGCCCGGCCAATCTGGACCAGTGCGCCCTGGGCGTCGTACATCTCCAGTTTTGGATTCCCGGAGCGGTCATAGGTCAGCGATTTGATCAGATACCCGCGCTCCCGGACTGCCTGAAAATTGACCTTGACTGTCTCCCCCATGACTGGATTGCCGGCACTATCCAGCACTGGTTTTCCGCGCCGGTTCAGCGGTATTTGCTCGATGGTGATGAAATCTGCCAGGTTGCCCCGCGCCATCTGTGTCAGGCGCACCAGTGCCTCATCCGTCTGCATCTGGATGGATCTCATCCGCTCGTCAATCGCCGTTTTAATATCCGGATTTTTGACCAGCCGGGCACCCAGGTTGTCAGCGTGCCTGAACCCCGCTTTCCGCGCCGCGTCGCAGGCGTTCCAGCTTTGAAGATAATATTCGATAAATAACTGCTGCCTGTTCGTCAACCCTTTTGGCCTTACCACTCATACCTCTATCGTTAAAAACAAAATCCCGGCGCATTCCATTTCTGGCTATACGCCGGGCGGTAAACTCCGGAATCCCAATATGTGATTAACTCTATTATACCAACCCCTGTCAGGGTGTTCCCACTTAAGACTCTACGGGAACAGACTGGTAAGAACGGGGTGCACAGCGTTCATGCTAAACAATTATGATCATAATTTGTTTCATCACCCTGCTTCTTGATTTCTGCAAGTTTCCCCCGCAGATCAACGTTCCCATCAGGAGAACAAGTGGCAATCAAAACAAGTTTTCCAAACATTTTTATGTTATCGTCATCGTTGAATCCATTTGTGATAACAATATTCTGATCGTCAAAAACATAGGTTGTTTTCCCATGCTGCACCGCCATTTTCTTTGCACTTTCAAGCGCGAGAAGATAATCGCTATCATTCATTCATGTACCTCCACATTTACCATCGTTTTCAGCAGCTGTTCCAGCGCCCGGTCAGAGACCGAGTAGTAAAACGGCTCCCCGCAATTTTTACAGCGCCCGCGGGCTTCACGCAATATCAACCCACCATATTCAAACAGCTCGATTTTATCCACAATTATGGCCCGGCCCAGTTCGTTTCCACATCGTTTGCATCTGATAATTTCTTCTGCCATAAAATACCTCATTTTCAGTTCGGACTTTTACCTACTCAGTATTAGGGTAACAGCATCCCCAACGCATGAATCGCATCCACATTCGTCAACCCGTTCAGCCTGGCGTACAGGTTGATCACATCCAACGGCTTGGGCGTACACCCCGCAAAACACCCGCAGATTTGTTTCTGCGTGTCCAACCAGAAAGAAGACGACTGGTCATCATGCAGCGGACACAACCCCACCATCCAGTGAGATCCACTCTGGCGCATATCAGCCAAAAAATCCTCACACTTGAAATGCTTGCGGATGGTCGTCACCAGGTCATCCCCGCTGCTGCTGTTTTTGGTCGAATACAGTTTCGGGTTCATCGCCGCCGCCCATGGATCCACCGGCTGAGCTGGAGCTGCCGGTTGTGACTGAGTATTGGTTACTTTTGCCGCATCCTGAATCAACAATGCCGTTGGAAGAACATCACTCAGCGCGTCCACCATCGGAAAATTCCATACATCCCGCAATGGCGTATAAACCGCTCCGCTTGGGTGGGTTGAATCTGGGCCTAAAACATACCCATTTGCTTTGATTTCAAGTTTGCCTTTATCACCAAGTTTTCGGTTTCGTTCTTGGTGTGGGAGACGGATATACACATGCACTCCCCGACTGGTCAAAACTTGAAACGCAAACCGGGAAACATAACCAGCCTGCCCGCCCACTTTCGTACACCATGACTGCCAGCGCAGATATTCACTGGCGTCGTCAAAATCCAAAATCGTCAACCCGGTCCAACCAGCTAAAACTCCGTAGTTATTTAACTGCGAGTGCAAAAACCACTGTTCCAATTCCGCCTGTGTTGGCAGGGTAGTTTTATAGGCCTCCCACCCAGGTATTTTGCTTAGATCGGGTTTCTTATCCTTATACCGCACCGGGATAACACCAATGCCGCACAGGACAAAACTTAAGGCTTGTTGATAAATCGTCATAATTTCAGCTCCTAAAAAGGTAACGGTTAACAGCATTAACGGCATTTTGCATTAAATACCCCCACCCTATATACTGTAGGGGTATTTAATGGAATTTGATGTTAATGCTGTTACCTGTTAACCAAATCCTTTCTCTATGGGATAGTTGGCATTTTCTGAATACCATAATAGCCTCTAACAATCTGACTATTAACCTTTCTTTGGCCAGGCTTCCCCAACCCCATCTTGGTTAATGCAGCCGCTAACCGTCTGGCGTCCACCTCAGTCCCCGCCCGCAGATTGCCCCGAATCGGGTCTTTGAGGGTTTCGAGAATATCCACCGTACTCAACCAGGTGGTTGTGTTGGCCGGGTCAATCGTGAACAGTTTTTTGATCGTCTCCTCGACCACGTCCACCGTCTGGTAGTATTCGTTAATTTCCTCCGCCCGGACAAGCTCAGCGCCCACCAGGTTCCACGATTCCCCGCTCATGTACAGTTCGTAGGCCTGCGCCCAGAGCTGATCCACATCAATCCGGGTGTAGCTCCAATCAATACTGAGTAGATGGGAGATCATGAATCGCCGGTTGCCGGTCGGGTCGGTCAAGATGCCGATCTCGTTGTTGACCGTTCCCACAAACGAACTCATTGCCGTCCCCCGGATATCGTACCGTCCGTAGGGTTTGCGGTCCCGAACTTCTTGAGTAGTAATAAATGCCTTCAGCGCGTCGCGGTCCGCCCGTCGGCTGGTGGCTCCGAACTCGGTCACATCCCAGATCCACGTCCACATGCGCCGTAACCGGCAGTCCTTATCATCCGGCATGATTGGTCCCTCGTAGAAATATTCCGACCGGCTGGAACATAACCAGCGGGCAAAATAGTCTTTGCCGATACCCTGGGCACCGTCCAGGACCAGCACCCGGTTTTGCTCCCCTGCCATCACCCGCGCCACAGCGCCAATTAACCACCGGCGCAGCCATGTCTGGAACATGCCGTACTCGTCCTGGAAACAATTGCCGACCTCGGTAATCGGGTCTCCCCCCTCGAATTTTAGACCCATCAGGTAATTTTTAATCGCATGATAGCGGTGCTGCCAGGCGTCCGCCATATATACATCTTCAGCCACGTTTACCTCCCATACTCCAGCATCTCGTAACTTGCCCCGAATTTCTGCTGCCCGGCTGTCGGTGATCGGTTCGCCGTTCACCTCGATATCGTTGGTGCAGATGTTCGTTGCAAATTTATAACCCAGATTGCGCATGATTTTCAGGTAATCCGCTGTCTTTTTGCGCTTGCCAGGCTGTAATGCGGATTGATTCTGCCATGCCAGCAGATCCCGCTTGCGCACGTTGACCGCTCCGCTCAGCGCCACCTGTACCGGGGTTGACCAGGTTGCCAGCGCGGTTAGAAACGCGGTTTCCGGGTCTCCGATCAGCAGCATAGACTGGTGGACAGTCGCCCATGGCTCGGACGGGGGAACGACCAGCCCGGGTGGCTCATTGAACGCCAGGCGCCGGGCAATCGTCTCCAACCCGTCCAGGAACAGATCCTCGGGCACGGATCCAAACTCGTTGGCCAGAATCTGTGCATCATGGGGCAGTATCCCCGAATTCAACAATGTATTCAGCAGTGTCATGGTTTACCTGCTATGCGTGCAACAGAATCTGTTCGATGTTTGCTTTCAGTTCCTTCGCCCGGTCGGCTGTAACAGCCTGTCCGCCGCTGACTTTTGCCAGGTGCTGTAAAAACTCCCAACCAGAGCGGTCTCCTTCTGGACCGACATAAATCGTATCAATTTTGTTTTTGAACTTCTTGGCTTCCGTCAACGCTCCCAGACTATCATCCGGATCACCGTCGCTGATGACAATAAAGCGCATCCCCGGTGTATCCGCTACCCGCACGAATTTCAACGCTCCGGTCAAATCGGTTGTTCCTCCAAAATAGGTTGGAACACCGGACGGGCAATATAGAACATTAGATGAGAACGCGATAACCGCGATTTTACCCGGCATGTTCGCCTGTAACCCCGCCAGTTCCTCACAGGCGATTGCATAGCGGGATTTCCCGCCCCGGCTGTCGTTTCGGTCCATGCTTCCGGATGTGTCCACCACGATGACGCAATCCACACCGATGAAGGTCTCGGCCAGGCTTTTTCCGGTCTGGTTGGCAATTTGGCGAACACTGCCAATTACGATTGATTTGCTGTCTGTCATTTCTTCACCTCACACGTCTCTCGGATCCACCAGGCGTTTTGTTCGTTATACTGCCAGCATCCCGCGGGCCGTAACCCCGTTTCTTTGGCATCCGGCACATCGGTTGTTGCTTTGATGATGACCGGCGTGTTGAGATACCGATACCCAACATCCGGAAGATTGACCGCCAGTCCATCTGGCAGCGGCAGGGGTGTCAGGTCGTTTTCTACCTGGACAATCCCCACCGGCTGCCCGACCAGCGTCCACGCCAGTCCTATCAGGGTGTAGTACGCCAGCAGCCCGACTACGGCAATCAGAACACAGATGAAAAGGATTTTCTTCATGATTTCACCTCAACAGGTTTCGCTTTGTACTGGTCCCCACGCCAGCAGTGTTTACATGATGGAGAGTCTGTATCCAGTGATTTGTTGTCACATGATTCACAGGGACGGTCATCTAATTCATAGACGAAGTGCGTTGTTCCGTCGCAAACTGCGCACGGGTCGTCTTCCATCGGTGCCAGTTTGAACCAACATATTCGGCATTTGACGGTCATGGTTGCACCTCTGGCATGTCAGGATATTCAGTCCAGCAGGTATTAGACGTGGTTCTGTGATATCCACATCCATCGCTGGTCAAGTATAAAATCTGGTCTCCTGATTTTTCAAACAAAGTTTTTATGATGCCATGCCAATCTTTTACCAAAACAAAGCAATTCAGCGGCGGTGTCACTTTCAGTGCCCGCTTCCACGTCACCCGCGCCTTCAAATCGTGTACCTGCTGAGCCATTATCGCGTTTGCCTCACGCAGGTTTTCAACATCCTTCGGCAACATTCCCTCAGGCAGACCGGCTGCCAGCTTGTCACAATAGGCTTCAAGCTCGACGATGCGTTCTCGCAGGGCTGTATCAACTGGACGGAGCTCCAATTCAGATTCAGACGCTAAACAACTGTGCATGGAGCAATTTCCGTTTGAGCATGAATAAAACAGCTCACCGTCATAGTGATCCATGTTTTCCATCTCTTCCCCGCAAACCGGGCAGGTGATTTTGTCGCTCATTTTGACACCTCTGGGATATAGCACCAACGAATTACAAGAGGTGGCATTTCGCCGTCAAATACATCTATCGAACGGTCCTCGCATACGTCTCGGTATTCAACTAACACCGGCCACCGCTCCGGTTTTTCACTCTTTGGATACCATTCAATACCTTTATTCTGTGCCTTGATAACATCCTCTCGTAAGTACACGATCTGTGTATCACGATCAGTAACCATCCGTTCCAGGTTACCGATCCGATCCCGCGCCGTTGCCAATTCAGTGCTTACTGTTTCCAGCATGGAAAGATAGACATTGGATAACTCAGTAATGACACTCATCCCTGCACCTCCACGCTCTCCGGAATGTAGATATGCCGGGTAAAAAATACATACCCCGCCTGTCGCCGGTGGACCATCATGTACCCGCGGATGCCGTTGCTGAATTCTCCCAGTTCCAGATAATTGCCGGTGACGGGGGCAGTAGTCCCCGGTTTCTGCCAGCCAGCTGCTTCCAGTGCCGCGACTTTCGCCTCCAGCGCGGCCAACATCTCATCACAGGCTGAGGTGATTCCATCATCGCCTGATTCCAGTTCGGCAATCCGCTGCTCAGCCTCAGCCAGCTTAACCCGCAGTTCGCCAACTTCCTCAATCAGGCATTTTTTCTCGTCTCTTAGATCCAACTCGGATGCCTGGCTGAGTTCCCCAGTATGAAGGTGATCCGCAAGCTCCTCACGCAAAAATTCAATCTCTCCCCTGAGAATTTGAATCGTCGCTTTCATTCGTCCGAATGTCATGTTATCAATCGTCCTGATACCCATTTTCTTACCTCACATTCGCTACTCTGCGATTGCCGCAGATGTGATGATTCCATTCACCGTATTGATCCTGACTGTAGAGCGGTTTCCCGCACCAGGTGCAGGTACAAGTGCAAAATTTGTATGGCTTCCCGCACAACAGGCATTTGTATTTCGCGGTTATGGTTGACCTGCTTTTTTCTCGGACGGGTCGAAAGGGGCGGGGTCTTCGTCTTCTTTTTCGACCGATTCAACCGCTTTGCCGGGCTTGTTCTTCTTCGAATATTCCGCCCAGTAATTTTTCATGTACTCGGCTTTTTGCTTTTTGACACATTCTGGTTCACCGCAGCTTTTCGCTTTCCCCTGCAGGGGTTTTCCGCAATAGCAAAGACGATCAGATTCCGGCTGATCATCGACCTTGACCGGTTCCTTCCGGATGCGGCTTTGCAGCGGCCCCGGCTGGACCAGCTCAGGCGCGGGGACAACCGGCGCAATTTCATCCTTGCCTACCAGCTGCCCTACAATACTGAGTAATGCGGGGGACGCACTGAACACCACCATGCGGGTTTCCACACGAGCATCCACACCCATGTACGCGCTCAGCGATTCCACCAGGGCAACCAACCCTTTGTTTACTTTCTCCGAATCAATCATCATCGAGTCCATTTCAATCTCCTTACGCCCAAATCTTTGTCGGGGTTTTATCCCCGTACACCCAGCTGCTGACCAGTGTCTGGCCAAAACCATTAATAATGTCTTCCCAGGCTAAAATTTTTGTAACGTGAAATCTACCCAGATTGACCGCACCCTCTGCCAGAATCATCCCGCAGCGCAGCGGGGCGCGGTAACCGCTGATATCGTTGATGCCGGTATCCTGCTGTTTGTTGCGGTTCAGACTGCGTTCCAGTGCCAGTCCGGCGTCATATCGCCCCCGTTTCCCCGCGTCACTCAGTATGGAATAGGCTTCCTTCACCCGCAGGAACACATCCGCCGCGTTGATTTCCTTGCAGTGGTCCGGGTGCCAGGTCAACGCCATGCGCCGGTATGCCGCCTTGATCGCGTCCGGAGCTGCATCCTGACGGATACCCAGCAGGCCGTACAGTGTCAGTGCCTCGGTCGGGTTGGTGTCCGCACAGAACCACGCCCGCAGGACCGATTCGGGGAACACAAACGACCAGGTATTCCCCGCGTCCATGCCCAGTGCAATCCGTTCATCCCCACCCTTATCTTTCGCGGTGGCCAGATAATGGACCTCTAAAATATTCATGCTGGACTGGGGCATTCCCGACACTGCCGCGCAGCGTTCCACGATGGGTTGTTCGCCAAAATAGGCGTCAATCCAGCTCAGCACCAGGTTCTCATGCCGCGGGTTGACCACCCACGATTTTTCATTCGGATCAAACCGCCGCTCTGTACTCGGCAGGGTTTTGATCATATCGACCATAACCCGGTGGAACGGGGTTTTGACAATCAGACCATTATTTTCGACCCGCACGCTGCATTGATTTTTCTGAAACTTCCCTACGGTAAACAGCGTTGTTTGTTGCATTTCAACCTCCAGAAAACGGATAAATCCTGCCGGCATCATCTTCACTCACCAGAAATCCGGCAAACTCCAACGATGCCAGCAGTCCGTCTGCGTCCTTCACCCCCGCCAGTTTGGCCAGCTGTCCCTTGAGGATACCGGTATCCCCTGCAGGGACAATGAGCTGGTTGTACAGCCGTTCCAGTCGTCCAGGACACGGCTTATGCACAAACTGGCGGGCGGTGGAAGGTTCACTCATTTTTGATACTTTCCCCTGCAGTTGGCAAAAAAGTCGCAGTATTGTTCGTTACAGCGCCAGCCGGTCGGGTTGATCGGGTACACATCCAGCTCGATGGCCTTCCATACCCGGGCAACGATATCCATCAGGAAGAAAATCTCAGCCGGTTTGTGGCTGTGTTCCAGCATCTGGAACTTTGGTTCCTTGGTTTTCACGAACACCAGGTGCTTGAATTTCCAGTTGACCGGAATTCCCATCTGGTTCATCGCCGCCAGGTAAAACAGGGTTTGCAGTGAATCACTGGCTTTTGCTTCTGTCCAGCTCATTTTGGACGTTTTGAAATCTGCCGGGGTGCCGTCATCCAGAATAGCGTCGATGTAACCAATGACCGGAATCGGTACGCCCGGAACACGCAGCTCCACTTTGCGTTCGATTTTGTACCCGGCTTCATCTTGCCCTGGGTGGATATCGGCAATCGCGGTTTTGATGGTTGGGTGAGTCAGCATCCGCAGCCCATCGTTGTAATGCTGTTCCGGAGTATCCAGACCCCACTCGACGGCATCCTTCGCAGTCGCTTTCTTGAATTCCTCATCCCAGATTTTGACTACATCCCCATCGGTGACCTGCACCAGGCGCTCAACCGTGCCGTGGAACGCGGATCCAACCACCAGGGCTGGAGAGGATTTCACCGGATCCTTGAGAATGTACTTGCGCCGCCAGGCTTCCGGACAATCCAGATACAACGTGATGCTGGAATAGCTTAGGTGATCAATTGCTGGGGCGGTCATTTTGCACCGGCCATTTTTGCGGCAACCGCTGCAATTTCGTCATCCGTCCCCGGAATTTTGCCTTCATTCGCTGTCAGGATGGCCTCAGCTCCAAACATGGAAAGCAGGTCATCCAGGCTGATTTTCGGCTGCTGTGGGGGCACGTCTACGACTGCCGGGGTTGTGTAGGCAGGCTGCGCAACGGCATCGATGATGTTTCCGCTGTCATCAATTGCTGCGCCATATTCTTCCGGCATTTTCATCATGGCCGACATACCGCAAATGATATCCGGGGCGACCATATCCGCCACAAATCCGATTGCCCGCCATCGGCACATGTTTTCAGGGTAGGTTGCCCAGCCCGAATCTACTTTCACAACTCCGGCCCGTTTGGCGTCATCCATCGTGAACTGTGCGGTGAACTGGAATCCGTTCTTTCGGACCATCGTACACTCGTACCCGTAGAAACTGCCGTCAGTCTTGGTCAACCGTTTGACATCAATTTTTGTGATTTCCGGATGATTGACCAGCAGCGCCAGGGCTCCCCGTGGGGACAATCCCGGCTTACCCAGAACAACCTGGACAAACTCGAAACTGGCGGTCAGTCCCATCCCCAGTTCAAATCCCTTGAGCATGATCACCGCGGCCTGTTCCGGGCTGCTGACCCCAAATAAACGGCTTTTGTAGATGATCGGAGATAATTCCATCACCATCTGCCACATCTGCGGGGTTAACTGACGTTGAAACCCCAGTGCGCTTGATCCAGTGGTCTGCGTTGCTAATGCTGTCTCCATAAATAAATCTCCTTGTCGCTAGTTGAAAATATTGACCAGTTCGGATTCACCGTTCTGGTTGGTAACAAATTCGAGTTTGGATTTCCCCCTCAAACCGAGAAAATCGCGGATCCGGTCGCGGGTGATTTTGCCAATCCCTTCAACCGGGCAGGCAATGTCCAAATCTGTCAAACCGACCAATACCTCCGACAACCTCCCTCCGCCCCATTGCAGCAGGGCTATGGATTTCTCTACCCCGATTCCGGGTAACGATGCCAGAAATTGCTCCTTTGCTCCCAGTGCCAGCGCCTGGCGTGCGGGGAGAATCGGCAGGACATCCGCCCGGTCGCGCCGTCCTATACTCAGTATGGAGGGGGCATATTCGCTGTCTCCCCCGCAATTCACAATAAAAATCCCCATTTCCTGAGCAGTGGTCAACGCCCCCATCAGTGCGCTGTAACTCCAGCCGGTTTCCCCACGCTCCGGGGTGATGACCTTTCCCGCCTTGCTGCATCCCAGTGCGCCGGTGATGACCAGGTAAGGCCACCAGGTAGGCCGTTGTCCCTGTTCCAATTGGACGTGGCGCTGTTCGGAGATTTTCAGCATCTGCGGGAACAGCCGTTCGTCTCGCAGGGTGGATAACAGGTCGTCCGGGGTTTTACGTTCAGCGCAGATCATGTGCCCGTCGCTGGTCACGGCCAGCAAATCCCCGGCATCCAGCATGGTGACCGATGACGGGCATCCGAATGCGAGTTTTTGAACCCAGTCGGGTTCCCGGCTGTCGATGATCACTGCGGTTATCGTTGCTGTTGTCATGGTCACCTCAGGTTATCTACTGAAAAAATTAAACTGACTTTTTTTTGTCGATATGGTTGGCTGCTTGTCGCAAATTCAAAGCAAGATCGCGGGCCACAGCAGGGGTTAATGAATAGCGACCATTGCCAATGATCAAAATGATGAATTGATTTGAATATTCAACACTAACAGGGATATTTCTCGGTTTAACTACAGTTGGAGTTTGTGTATCGCCGTCCTGTTCCAATTTCTGATTTTCCATAACACCTCTGATCTGATTTGCAGTTATTAAGTGCCGTCTCTCCGGCTGTCACGTACATTCTGGTAAGACGTTTACCCTGGTTGCTGCCCGTTTATATGGTCGGTTTTGAACCAGAAAGTCAACTCATCCATGTTGGGTGTTGGGATTTGAACCCTGATCGTAGTTTTCGAGTCGTAGCGTCGGGAGTTAGTTGTTAGCCCGATATTTGATCAGTCACTCGGTACCGCGCTGTGTGTCCCACCACACCGCCACCCAATTTGGAGAACTGCCTTATCCGGGGCAGCAGGCTCCAATCAAAAGTGCATCTTCCTGCAAATTCCCAGCCGCCTCAGCATCCCGGGCCAGTGCCAGGTGGAGAGCCTCATCATGGCTCATAATTTCCGCATCCGGCACGTAGGCCGCAATCAACTCATCTTCGGCAATCTGCTGCCATACGCTGGACATGGTTGTCATCGTTGCCACAGTACACCTCCTAGAACGGGATCTGTTCCTGGACACCCTTGGACATGACCTGTAGAGTCAATTCAATGACCTCCGGGCTGTCCGCGGTGAAGAATTCCCCCACCATCGGCATGGTGGACAGGTTCAGCGCAATCGTCTGACGGATAACGTTCAGGTCCGTTTGACCGCGGCAGGCATTTTCGACAATCACCGGCAGGAATTTCTTGGCGGTTTCCCGCTTGAGGTTGTTGCCATTGCCGTTGCCGCCGTTCGCGGGAGCTGGAGCCTGATAGACCGGCGCGGGTTGTGCTTCCGGAGCGGCAGGTCCGCCAGTGGAAGCAAAGTAGTCCGCCTGGCATTCTGCCTGACTGGTGAAGATCTTCACGAACGAGAACTGGGTCTTTTCGCGGGTCTCCCCGTTCTTTTCGTAGGTCTCACCGGTGGGGGTGGCAACCACATGAACATACTTGCCGGGCACCTGCGCCAGGCTGCTGACACCCAACTTCTTCAAGCTGTCCAGAGTGATATTGATCCACTCTTTGGATTCAGCGATCAGATTGCGTTCAGTGGCTTTCGCGGGGATGTTCCCCATTTCGGCCAGCGGGTAGATGAAAATATCAATGGCGGTAACACCGCTTTTGTGGATGCCGGGGTCAAACGGCACCTTACCCACGCCCTTCACCAGGGCAACCTGCTGGACCTTGAGGTCAACCTGGCCCCAGAAATCACGGTTCGGCTCCGGCAGTTTGGCGTCCATCGCCGCATTCAGCAAATCGAAATCGTTCATCAATTGGTTTGACATCATAAACTCCTAAAGTTCTCGTCTGAACATGACATGGGAAAATTCATTCCCGCATTGAGTAAATTCACCGGCATCAATCTTTGCCTGGTCAAAAGGTACAAATTCAACGTTGTAGGGGCTGATCAATTCCCACTTGGCAATGTTTTCTTCCCGTTTTTCAAGCCACTTCTCAGCCAGCGCTTTTTGTGGCCATTCCGCACGGATGATCCGGTTGACCAGGTCAAGGTGGAAATTTTCATAGCTGCCGTCATGGTTATACACATAGCATTCGCGCAGGACAAACGCCGCTTCGCTTTCGGCTGTGGCAATCGCCGCTGTACGGCACTTAACCAGCTCTGGCATATCCGTCCAAACGATCACGCCGCGGTTGCTGTCTCTGTCAGCAGCGATATTCAAAATCATGACCTTTGGTAATACGCTCATCCCTACTCCTTACGGTCTTGTCTGTGCCCCTTGCTGTTCCAGCAGGCGGGCGATTGTTTGCAGGCTGTTGATCGCGATTGCGATCCGTCTCATATCCTCGACGCGGGTCAGATCATTCAACATCGGCTCTAGTGTTCTGAGCGCTCTCACCGCTTCCTCAGCCGCCCGGTCCCGCGCCTCTTTCGCTCCGTTTGGCCACTCCCGCGCTTTTGTGCTCACTTCCCCAGCACCTCCTGTTTGATTTGTTGAATCATCTGATCCCGCCGTCGCATGTACCTCACCACACTACCGATAATCATGGGTAATCCGCTACCGATAAAAAACAGCAGGGCTATCACTGCTGACTGCCAGCTGATCACTGCCACACCGCCCAGGGTAATCAACACCCCGACCGCGACCAGCAGAGAAACATATCCATCCGCAAACCCGCGCCGTTCCATCCACGAAACCAGCGCATTGAAACCAAATCCAAACAGCGCCAGTACACAGAACACGGCCAGAATGATGCTGAAATCGACCCTGATTGAGAAAGTCATCGCTATCTCCGTACAATGAAATTGAGAAGATCGGTTACCCAGAATGCCATCTGCATGGCAGCGCCAAACGCACCGGCTATCAGAGCGATAGCGGTCAGTTCCTGGCGTTCAACTGGGGTTAATTGCGGCTTCATTGGTCACCCCCAACAGCCGGTCAGCGACGGATTCAACTTCGCTGATGGTTACTGTATCGGTCGGGCTGGAGATCAACCGCTTATGCAGCCAGTCAATCGCAACCTCAACCACAGTGCTTTGGGACCAGCGCATCACACCGGCGATTTGCTGGACTTGCTGGATGCTCTCTTGTGGGAGTACGGTCCCGTACTTGATTTTTTCGCTCATTCTCTCACCTCCGTTTTTATACTACGATTTCGTCGTATCGTTATATATATACTACTACGATCTCGTCGTATTGTCAAGAGGTTTCAAGAATTGTTTATAATAGACTTATGAAATTCTCAGATTTTCTTATAAATAAATTTAGGGAGTGGAATTCCACCCAGGATGAGGAAAAAACATTAAAAGATTTTTCTCTCTATTTGAATGTTCCCCCCACAACAATGTCAAGTTGGTTAAACGCAGGAATCAAACCACGTTTAGATGGGGCAGCATTGTTATCCAAGAAGCTGGGTCTAGAGGTTTATGACGTTCTTAATTATCGCAGGCCAGACGGTGATGACCCCCGTGTAACATTATTAAATGCCGGATTGCCAGTTGAACTGGTTGATAGGGTATTGGCTGCTCGCGCAGAATATTCAGCAGAACTTTCACAGAGGGGAATAAAAACAGATTCGCCCGAAGCGAGAGAAATCATTAAATCCGCATTGTCCAGGTCCGGCATCCAGTTGACTGAAAACGAAGGAGAACAATCATCTTGATTTTGGTTCATTAGAACACCCTTTCTATTAGATAATAAAGTTATATCGCCTTTTCAGTATTTCTGCAATATGTCATTAATGGAACTTATCCATAAGAACTCACTACTATTTGTGGAATACTATAAACCATCAAAGCTGAAATACAACCATATTTACCCTCCGATACCATTAAAATTTTCCGGACAGTTCACAAGAGTTATCTTTTTTAAGGTAAATTCTGATTGATCCCTACACTACTTAAAGTATTTACTGGCAAAAAAATCCCTAAACTCGTTTTTTTCCTTAATACTTAAAGTATTTCCTCAGCAAAAATGGGACAAACTCGCTTAATACTTAAAGTATTTGCTCAGCTCAAAAATAACAAATTGGTGACAACGAGTTTTTGAACTTTACCAACAGATTATTTATACCTCTCCAAATAGGTCGATCCCAGGGGGATCATACTCAGTATGAGGGGTATTTCTGTAACAGGTAACAGATGTAACAGATAATTCCTTTAAATACCCCCACACTATGTACTATGGGTATTTAATGCAAAATGCCGTTACTGCTGTTACGTGTTACTATTTTTTCGGCACTCAGGGGATTTTTTATGTCTGATTCCAAGTCAAAAAATAATAATATTTTAGTAGGTTGTTTGGCCATCATTGCATTGTTATGTATGTGCGGTGGTGGAGCTGCCCTATTATCCTCAAATACAGATGATTTGGCCCCCACAAATACTGAGTTACCAATTGCCCAGAGTGGCATTACAACTCCGACAGATATAAAAATGGTCGTCAACGAGACAACCTACCACAGCACACTGGCGGTAATCCTGTCTCAAACCCCAATTGTAGTAACAGATACTCCAACGCCGCCAGTACCAACAGCAGTTAAAACAGCATCGCTCAATCAGCTTTTTCCATGCCTGCCTGTCAATACCCAGTCCGTACCGGCAAAGGTTACTCGAATCGTTGATGGGGATACCATCCACGTTGATATCGGTGGACAGGATTTCACCGTCCGGTATATCGGCATCGACACTCCGGAAGATACCACCACGCATGAAGAATTTGGTGAGCAGGCAACGGACCAGAATCGCGCATTGGTTGAGAATAAGGATGTCATTCTGATCAAAGACGTGTCTGAAACGGACCAATACGGTCGATTACTCCGCTATGTGCTTGTGGGGAATAAAATGGTCAACTATGAACTGGTCCGCCTGGGGTATGCCAATGCATCCACCTACCCCCCGGACGTAGCCTGTGCGGATCTGTTTGCGAATGGTCAGCAAAGAGCGGCATCCATGGGGTATGGCCTATGGGCACTGCAAAAAGAAGTAACACCGGTTACCAGGGCAATATCCACAAAGGAGGCACCAGCCACGAATAATAATTGCGATCCATCCTATCCAACCGTTTGCATACCACCGGCACCACCAGACTTGGATTGCAAAGATATCCCCTATCGCCGATTTCAGGTCGTAGGTTCAGACCCTCATAATTTCGATGGAAATCATGACGGGGTTGGTTGTGAAAGTAATTGATTTAGAAAGGAAATATATATGAGCACATTGATAAGAAACGTCTATAAAATTATCAAAATAATTTGTTTGGGAAGTTTAGGCATTATCCCACTTTGGGGAACAATTTCTCAATATAACCTGAATGGACTCTGTATGACCGTTTATATTTTAGGCGGTATATTTATCGTTTATTTTTTTATTTGGTTATACATTTCAATGAAAATAATTAGCACTTTAGGTGACCTATGAACACATCCACTGCCACAGATCCAACCGGCCTGTTATGCTGTGCCGGATTTTTCTGGATCATTTTTGGTATTGCCGCCGCCTACATCTACCGCAGAAAAGGCTTATCTGAAGGCTGGGGGTTCCTGGTCGGCTTCATGCTGGGACCGTTCGGCATCATTTATGCGTTGATCAAAAAAGAGGATAAAGCCCACCTGGAGCAGCAGGTAGTTGCCGAAGTGCAGCAAAAAGTAGCCCAGGGGCAACTCAAAAAATGTCCCTACTGCGCAGAGTACATCAAGGCTGAGGCTATTGTTTGCAAACACTGCGGTCGGGATTTGGTAAAGAAGGAGTGAAAACAATCACAATACACGTAAATTTGATTATTTAAGATAACCACCAAAACAAGCACATACCTACAATATTTTATGAGTAATGTGATCGTTATCTGCGGGTAGCTCAGCTGGTTAGAGCACATCCCTTACAAGGATGGGGTCGCAGGTTCGAGTCCTGTTCCGCCCACAAAGAATACAATACTCTTAGTTTTTAATAGGAATGTGATTGTTTTGGCTCTTTTATTCCAAAAAAGGAGCACATTCCTATGAAATTCTTAGATGCTATTGATGGTTTTTCCATGGAAATGGCAAACGGAGCCTATTCTCCCATAACAGCAAAATATTATGCCCAGCGTCTGCAAAATATTGCCGTGCAGCTGGACAATCCACCCCTCGAACAAATCACCCGCGAACAGCTGATCGGCTACCTCCAATCGCTCAGGGATAACGGTCGAACTGAATCCACTGTTCAGGTCTACTGGAAGGTTATCCGATCATTTTTCAACTGGGCCAGTAAGGAACTCAGTATAGAACGGGTGGATAACATTCCAATGCCTGCAACCCCAAATCAGGCAATTTTGCCGTTCGCCCAGGCTGAAATCAGTAAAATTGTCAAATCGTGCAAATCTGCACGCGATAAGGCTCTTGTCTTGTTGCTGCTGGATTCAGGGCTGCGGGTGTCAGAAGTATCCCGTCTGACGATCAATGATTTAGATATTGAAACAGGATCTATCCTGGTAAAACCGTTTCACTCCGGAAAAAAATCCCGTGGCCGGGTTGCCCGTTTAGGAAAATCCGCCCGCCTGGCACTCTGGAAATACATCCATACCCGGGATGTAACCCCAACAGATCCATTGATCTCCACTCGCGACAATACAATCTTAGATCGGTATCAACTCCGCAACATTCTGCGCCGCATCGGGAAACGGGCTGGCATAACAAACATCCACCCGCACCGATTCCGCCACACGTTTGCCATAGAGTTTTTACGCAACGGCGGCAACATTTTTGAACTGCAAATGCTGCTGGGACATAACGATTTAACGATGGTGCGCAGATACCTGGCGATTTCTCAATCAGACCTTGAATCTGCGCACCGGCGCTCATCACCAGCGGACAACTGGCATCTATAAAATTATGATCATAATCCTATACTGAGTACCGACCCGTGCACCCACTCGGATGCCAGGAAATCAACTTTATAGAATCCGTTACTCTCCCCGAACACATTGACCCGGGTATTGTTTAACAATGAGTAACAGATGTTATCACCAAACTGTGGCGTTTTCCGCACCCGGACGAACGATCCACTGGTTTTGATTCTCGCCGGTCGGTAATCCGGATACACAATCGTCTGAGCAGCGTCCTCGTAAAACTCAGTATAGGGCAATGAACTCACGTCACAGTCGATATCCGCGCTCCCGTCCGCGCCCATCGCTGCCCCGAATCCGTTCCCCTTAGCTGAGCCCTGCCACAACCACCACGGCACCCCGCCCGTATCCGGTCCCTTATGGGTTTCCATCCAGCCAAACGGATTGCCAGCCGGTCGCTTCGGATACCATGCAGGCCACCCGCGCCGCATCCGGAGAAAACCGGGCACCGGCTTCAACCAGCGGATCATCGAAGCGCCCATATAGTAGACACAGATTTTGCGGACAACCGGCTCAACGATGGCGAAAAAGCCCTTGGCACGGGATAAGGCGAACGTCTGGGTAGCGTGGAACGGCTGGCTGCTATCCTCGATGTCCCACGCCGGAGGTAGGTCAAACGCTTTGCCTTCCATCGCCGCCAGCATCGTGAACACCTGTTTTTCCAGATTCACATCATAGTCATCGAAGTGATACGTGCCCAGGTAATAACCGGCTGCCTTTGCATCCCGGTAATAATATTCATAGTCCGCGTCCTTGACCATCCCGTGACCGGTGCGGATGATGATTCCATTCACATCGTATGAACGCGGTTTGCTAAAATCAAATTTGGCCGGTGTATCTGAATCGTCCTGGTGAGTTGAGATATCAATCAGTTTTGCTCTCATGACATCACAACCTTCAACAGGGCCTCCTCGCCTCCGGAGGAAAGCGCTTTTTCAATCAATGCAATTGCAACATAGGCATCCTTGATATCCTGTGCGCTGATTCCAAAATTTTCACCGATGATATCGATATCCTGTAGGTCGATTTCTAAACCCTGAGCATCATATTTCATCTTAAGGATTCGTAGTCTCCCGATCGCATTGGCCAGGTTGGTTGTTTCCTGCCGTACCCGGGTTACATGATCCGATTTTTGCTGTTGAGTTGCCATTGTTACCTCTATTTATATTTTCAAAATTGCGGCAGTGATCACGCCATTTCCACTGCCGTTTGTTTCCCAGACACAAACCCATGTGTTGAGAACCGCCGGAACAGTGCTGGACTGCTGCACCAGACCCGCCGCCGTGCTGGATGAGAAAGCCGCATAGCCGAGGGTGGCAGTGACAGCTGCGTCCGGAAGAACTAGAGCGCGCCCCTTTGTTACCACGAAAACAGGATTGCCCGCCGTTGCATCTGCATAAGCCACGCCAACCGGGAAACCGCCATCCGTTGGGTTTTTCTTCACCCGCCCGACCGTGCCGCCCTGTTCAACATACAACACATGTCCGCGCGAGATTGTTTCATCGGCTACGCTCCAAAAACCATACCCGCCCTCCGCCGTGACACCGCCCTTGATACCAAGCAGATCGCCGCTGGCTTTCATCCGCCAGACCTCTCCAAACGTACCGGCATTGACCGCGCTGAAAACAATATCCGTCGTGCGGGTTGCGTGGGTTGCCGTTGTAAGTACCGCATCAATCGCCGCCGCATCCTGGTTGGTGGTGGTAGATGATTCCAACTGCCAGAGGAGCCGCGCACCGAACCCCGCCGCCGCGGTCCCGGAAGTCTGCCTGGAAATTCTGGCTACCTCGCCAACCGTGTTGGTAGCTGAATCAACCTGCGTTACCTGGAGCATTTGACCATCATCGACGGTATCTCCCAGCAGCAGTTTTCCCTTTAAGAAGTTCGGATACCCGGATGCGAGGATGTACAAACCCCAACCGGCTGTAACCGTACCGCCTGTCGCCAGATCGCCTACGTACACGCACTGCAACAAGCCAATCGTTCCAGTTCTGCCATACGGATGCAGCCAGATGCCGCGCACAGTGTTTGTGACAGGAGATATACCACTGTTGGTGTTGTTATGTCCGATCTGATAATAGAGCGCAGTTAAAACATCCAGCGTCCCGCCGTCATCTGTTCCGGCTGCCACATAGTTTCTCAAAACCAGACCGTTTTGACCGATGAACGAACCGCTGTCTGTAACGCCGGTGTTGACAATCGGCTTACCAACTAGCAGTAAATTCTTGGGCGTTCGAGTGCCGTTCGCGCTGGTTGTCTGGGTAAAGGTGGATGTAATCTGATTCGATGATGAGTCGGACAGGGTTGATGTAAACGTGTTCAACCCCGTGAATGCGTTGGTTACTCCCAATAAGGCAGCTGTACCGGTTGCGGGAACGGTGAACGTAAAATCTCCGCTGCTGGCCAGGCTGAGGATTTTTGCCGCCGTGACTGCGATGTTCAATTTTCCGCTTGTATGCACCAGTTTGGTGTCATCCACGGCCAGAGTAGCCGCGCCGTTGGCTCCGCCGTCCGTCAGAGTCATCAGCGCTCCGGCTGACAGTGCCCGCTCTGCTGATAATCCCGCCTGGTTACCGATGGTAACAAACGGGAGATTCTCCCTGGCGATGCCTGCCGGAATGTCTGCATCCACCAGCGCCCGGAATCCAGGTATTGCATCCGCCCCGCTGACCGGCCCGGCGTACACCGTGTTGGCGTCCACCGCCGTCAGTGGCAGTTGCTCCCCCGCACTACTCAGGCTGCCGCTCCAGCGCAGGTCAATCAGGTCGGTCGCATCGATGGTTTCCACGATGCTATCCTGATCAAAATACAGTCTCACCACCCCGACCGGAATATGCCCTGCCGGCACCGCAGGAATATCCGCAGCAGTCAGGTCTCCGAATGCCTGAGTACTGCCCGCGGTAACAGTTCCCGTGCCAGCGGTGCCGATGGTGATCAGCACAAACCGCTCGGTATCTGCAACCCCGGGCAGATATTGCGCCAGGCTGACCGTATCCCCGCCCACCTCGCGCCAGGCTCCGCCTACATATACCACATCCGGACGGATCCGCACCATCAGCGTCCCGACCGCCTCCAGTCGCAGAGGCAGAATCTGCCGCTTGTGGATCCAGACGCTGTCCCCCGCCAGCCAGCCGTGACTGGACCCATGTCTGCGCAGGTCAATCGCGGTCGTCTCCCCCAACCGGCGCGCCCCGGTTACTTCCCAACCATGCGCCCCCTGCCGTACCCAAACCGCCAGATCATACCGCGCCGCGGTGACCTGGTTGTAGACTGGGATCACCTCCCCGCTGGACAGTCTCGCGTAACACCAGGAGTCCATCCCTGGGACGGTTGTTTCACCGGCATATCCGAGAGTCGCCGGTAATAATTGCTCTCGCTCGTTGTAACGGCTCAGCCGCTTTTTGATGGCGTTTTTTACCTGATTTTTGTTGTTCATCATGATGCGCACACATTCCATAACTGCACCGAGTTAAACACAATTTTCTTGCTGGCAATCGGACGCACCCACACCTGCAGAGTCATCCACGGGGGCAGATACCGTACCGCGCCGGTGGTCAGCGCTTCCAGTTTGATCGTCCGGTCAGCCTCGTTGTACGAATAAAATTTCATGTTCTGCTGGAATCCACGTTGCATTGGCCAGATCAGGCTCAGCTCGTCTGATTTTTTGGATCCATCCGGGTTGAGATGATTCCCATTGCCCAGCGGGATAGCTCCATCGCCCCAGTAATCCACAGCCGCGCCGGTCAGTTTGAACCGCCAGTAGTGATAGGCGCTGTCCGGAGAGCTTTGATCGGGCCAATCGTCCGAATTGGTATGTAACAACATTTTTACGTCATACCATCGAAACAGCGCTGCCCGTTCGCTAAAAGTAAAATCAATTGCAAAACTCGCATCCAGCCAATCCTCATCTGCTCCATTCGTCCCATAGGTCGCGTTAGCAATGGTTCCATAGGCATAGTTCCCGGCCAGTGCATATCCAAACGTTCCGGGCGTGGTATGGTCGCGCCACTTGCCGATATACTGCCCGGCGTCCGCCACAGCCGTACAATCAAAATCCTCAGCCGTGACGGCAATCTCCAGCCGGACGATATCCACCCCGGCCCCGCCGTCACTGACCAGTACCCCCGTCCGCAATCCGGCAATTGTTACTGCATCCTTAACCGCATGTGCAACCCGGTTGTTGCTGGCGTCCAGTCCGTAGACCTCATACCAGTCATCATCCATGGTTTCAGTCCAGCCGCCAATGCTGGTTCCACTGGTATCCCGGGTTAAAAACCGCCCGTGGATGCTGTAGCGTGTCGGGTTATCTGCCTCATCCGCCCGCACCCAGCACGCAAACGGACCAACCCGGCTGTATCGGTCGGTCGAAGTCGCTTCCCCCACAATCCACACCCGGTACGGCCCATTTCCGGCAGCGGTCGGATCGGTTTTACAGACTCCCAGCTCCGGATAGTCCTCCGGAATATATGGCTCCGTGCCCCCATCTCCCGGATACCCTGGCCACATCGGGAAATCATCCAACTCCGGCAAATCAATTCCGGTCTCCAGCGGCAAATCTTCCTGCGGTGGGTCGATGGTCACACCGGGCACACCAATGGTTTCTGCCTCCAGTTCCAGGGCCGTAGACAGGTTCCCGCAATCCGGGTCAAATACGAACTCCACCCGCTGAACCAGACATTTCTGATTGCTCCACACGCTCCCCGCGGGGGTGTCACCGGCTGCCAGGCTGATTCGCACGTACCCTGCCGGGGCAATATCAACAAACCGGTTGTTTTCCTCCAGCTGCGCACTGACGGGACCGTGGACCCCATTTTTTCGGGCTAACAGGTGACCGCTCAACTGATTCAACTGGGTCTGGTCACTGACAACCAGGTTAGATTCCGTCTCCACCGGCCCGCACCGTTTCAGCGTTTCGCCTGCCGCCCGGCTGGCCATCACCTGGTGAATCCCCCCGTCATACTGAGTAGCCTCGGCTTCAATCGCGCTGATCGGGTCATTCGCCTCGTTGATATCCAGACGGCTCCAATCGGCAGTGGTTATATCCATCACCACCGGCAGACTGGCGCGATCAGCGCTCTCCAGGTATTGCGCCTGCAGGGAGATATACAGCCGTCCGTACCGGTCGCAAATCGGCTCAGCAAGGATTTTTTGACACACGTTTTTGACCTTCTCAGCCAGTGTACCGTTCTCGGACAACGATTCCACCACCCGCGTATCGCCGCTCAAAATCACGTCAAAAATCGCGTCTGCTGTGGACCGCCAGTGCAGCAGGTGCCAGATGTAGTCATCAATTTTTAGGTTGGTGAACCGCGTCCACCGTACCCCGCCGCCGTCATCCCCCTCGACCGAATAGAAATCGCGGATCCACACCGGCTGCTGACTACATCTGG
>Ga0209800_10000887_pt1 | contig 37657 bp, 22 predicted proteins | sample Higcelweek8metaG_FD_187174 | JGI IMG/M metagenome (GOLD analysis project Ga0209800, IMG submission 187174) | Freshwater pond sediment microbial communities from the University of Edinburgh, under environmental carbon perturbations - High... | ecosystem: Environmental > Aquatic > Freshwater >...
AGCAGACCATTGAATGTCGCGCATCAGCCGGTGATTGTGACGTGGCGGACTTCTGCGATGGCGTCGGGAATGACTGCCCGGTTGATGAGTTCCAGCCAGCGACGGTGGGTTGCCGTGATGCTGCTGGCGAATGCGACCAGGCGGACTTCTGCACTGGTCTTGGTGCGGACTGTCCTGCAGACGCCAAGCTGACCGTCGAATGTCGCGGATCCGCGGGCGACTGCGATGTCGCTGACTTCTGTGATGGCACGGGCAATGACTGCCCGGCAGATGAATTCCAGCCTGCGACGGTGGGTTGCCGTGATGCTGCTGGCGAATGCGACCAGGCGGACTTCTGCACCGGCCTCGGTGCGAATTGTCCGGTCGACGCCAAGCTAACCGTTGAATGTCGCGAATCCGCAGGTGACTGCGACGTGGCGGATTTCTGCGACGGCATCGGAAACGATTGCCCTGATCGCGATGACACGGTCGTCGACGGTACCCCTTGCGACGACGGCGACGCCAGCGTTTGCACCAGTGGCGCATGCCAGACCGGCGCCTGCATCGCAGCCATGATTTCGTGCGACGACAATGAGCCCTGTACAAACGACAGTTGTGACGCAGTCCACGGGTGTGTAAACGAATTCACGGCGGGCTGCTGTTCGCAGACTCTGGCTTGTCCCGATGACCAGACATGCAAGGGCGGAACCTGCCAAAACATCCTGTGCCTGCCATGTGACCAGAACGACGACTGCGGTGATCCAGATGCCAGATGCGTAACCGTGGCCGCCGCGACATACTGTCTGCCGGGATGCGCGACCGCCGCCTGTCCCGACGGGGCCACATGCAACGACGTTGGTGAAACCCCGCTTTGCACACCGGACCGCGGCTGGTGCGAGTGCGTCGTCCCCGAAGAACCGGCAGTGTGTGACGGCGATCGCTGGCTTACCCTGGACGACTGCGGCGCCGTTTCATCGACCGAAATCTGCGAGTACGGTTGCATTGACACGACCGGATGCTGCCCGGAGGGCACTCACGCCGCCGACGATTCCTGCGAACCGGATGTCGTCGATCAGATACCCGAATCAGGGGAGGACGCCTGGGATAACGACGTACCGGAGCCCGACGTAATCGACGATTCCGGCCTCGTCGATTCAAACATTGTCGAAACCCTGGAATTGCCCGATTCGGCAGAACAGCCCGATGTAACGTCCCCGGAAGACATCAACGTCGACAGCGGGCATGACACCACCGCCAACGATCGCGGCGAAACCGACGAAAACGAAGGCGAAGTTATCAGCCTGAATGACGCCATCGACGACGACCTGGCTGACGACGATGGAACGTCCGGCGGAGGCGGTTGCAGCTCATCAAGTTCGCGGAATTCCCCCTTGGTACTTCTCGCGCTGATGGCGTTCGCGGCTTCCTGTTTCGTCTTCGGACGTCGTCGGTTACGTGGCCATGCCCGATGACAGTCCCGGCTTTGGTATCAGTACTCCAGGCGTCCACTGCACCTGCCCACCTTGACCGGCCCCGGTGATTAGGCGACAATCCGCGCGCAATGCGAGTGCCTGGCGGCCGGTGACCGGTCGCGGCCCGCCATCTGGAAGATTGTTTATGAAAATCAGACAGTTTCTTGTGAAGCCGACAGTTCCCGATGAACTGCTTCCGTTAAAGGAAATCGCGTCCAACCTGTGGTACTCGTGGAACTGGGACGCCATTATGCTGTTTTCCAGGCTGGACCCGGCGTTGTGGGAAAAGTCGGGTTACAACCCCCTGCGGATGCTGGGGATGATGTCGCAGGCGCAGCTTCGCAGGATCGCGGATGACGACAGCTTCATCGCGCGGGTTCGGCGGGTTCGCGCGGACCTTGAAAAGTACATGACTGCGAAGACGTGGGCCGACGAGCACATGGGTGGCGGCAAGACGGCCGACCCTGACTTCCTGATCGCTTACTTTTCGACCGAATACGGCATCGACAAGAGCCTGCCGATTTATTCCGGCGGCCTGGGCGTGTTGTCGGGCGATCACCTGAAGTCTGCGTCGGACCTGGGCCTGCCGCTTATCGGCGTCGGCCTGCTGTACCAGAAGGGCTACTTCAAGCAGGTCCTGAATCTGGATGGCTGGCAGCAGGAAGAGTACCCGGAAAACGACTGGTACAACATGCCGGTGCAGCAGCAGGTTGACGCGGAAGGCAAGCCGCTGACCGTCACCGTGGACCTCGCCGGCGAGCAGGTCGTTTGTGCCATCTGGCGGGCGATGGTCGGCCGGACCTCGCTGTACCTGCTTGATACGAACCTTCCGTGCAACAGCCCCTGGAACCGCGAAGTCACTTCAACGCTTTACGGCGGCGACCGTGAAATGCGCATCCGCCAGGAAGTCGTGCTTGGCATCGGCGGTGTCCGCGCCCTGCGTGCCCTGGGCCTGAAGCCGACCGTTTACCACATGAACGAAGGGCATTCGGCGTTCCTGGCGATCGAGCGCATCCGCCAGACGATGGAAGAATTCAAGGTGCTGCGCGAAGCCGCGATCGAGTACGTGACCGCGACGAACGTGTTCACGACGCACACGCCGGTCCCGGCGGGCAACGAAAAATTCGACACCGGCCTGATGCGGAAGTACGTCGAAAAGTACTCGAATGAAATCGGCATGAAGTGGGACTTCGCCGAATCGACCGGCAAGTTTTCCGGGTCGCAGGACCAGTTCGGCATGACCGTGTTCGCGCTGCGGACGTCCGGTTTCGCCAACGCGGTCAGCGCCCTGCACGGTAAGGTCGCCCGGACCATGTGGAAGGACATCTGGCCGGCCCTGAACGAATCGGAAGTGCCGATAACCCACGTCACGAACGGCATTCACACGCGCACCTGGGTGTCGCGCGAAATGGACAACCTGTTCGACATGTACCTTGGGCCGCGCTACCGCGAACACCCGGAAGACCAGGAAGTCTGGGACCGCGTCAAGCTGATCCCGAACAGCGAATTGTGGCGCGTGCACAAGTCCCGCAAGGAACGCCTGATGTTCTTCGTGCGCAGGCACCTGAAGGCGCAGCTTGAACGGCAGGGCGCCGGCGTTTCGACGATTGCGTCCGTTGAAGACGTGATGAACCCCGACGCGCTGACCATCGGGTTCGCGCGTCGTTTCGCAACATACAAGCGGGCCGGCCTTCTGTTCCAGCAGCCCGAACGCCTTATCGAACTGCTGACGGCCGAAAACCGCCCGGTCCAGATCGTGTTCGCCGGCAAGGCGCATCCGCAGGATCTGCCGGCCAAGGAAATCATCAAGAAGGTCGTGCACTTCACGCGAGACCCGCGCATACGGTCGCGTATCGTCTTCCTGGAAGACTACGACATGAACGTGGCCCGTTACATGGTGCAGGGCGTGGACGTCTGGCTGAACACCCCGCGCCGTCCGCACGAGGCGTCCGGGACCAGCGGCATGAAGGCGGCTGTCAACGGCGGGTTGAACCTGTCGGTGCTGGACGGCTGGTGGGACGAAGGGTACGGTCCCGATTGCGGCTGGCAGATCGGCGGCGCGGAAGTGTCCAACGACCCGGTGGAACAGGATCGCGTGGAATGTGAAGAACTGTTCGACATCCTGGAACAGGAAATCGTGCCGCTTTATTACAACCACGACAGGGCCGGGCTGCCGGAACGCTGGATCGAGATGATGAAGAACTCCATGTCCCGCCTGGGTCGGGAATTCAACACCGCGCGGATGGTGTCGGAATACGCGACGCGTGCGTACTGGCCCGCGCATCTTTCGGGTTGCGTCGGCATGAACAACAATTTCAAGGGCTTCGCCGATCTGGCCGCATGGCGCCTGTCGATTCCGCACCGCTGGTCCGGCGTTTCCATCAGGGTGATCGAATCCGGCCAGCCGGAAACCAGCCCGTCGTCGCCCACGCGGGTGAAGATTGCGGCCAATGTCGGCGGCCTTTCGCCGGACGAAGTCGCCGTCGAGGTGTATTCCGGGGCGCTTGGGTCGGATGACAGGATTCACGACGGTCAGGTCACGCGCGCGGTGCTGACCGAAACGGTCGACGGGGCGCTGATATACACGGCCGACGTGCCCTGCGTCGATTCCGGGCGGCATGGTTACGCGGTCCGCATCGTGCCGGTTCACAAGGGTGTTGTGGCACCTGGCGTTCCCCCGGTTATCACGTGGGAAAGGGACTGAGGGGCCTGCCGATGAAGGAATTTCTGCTGGTTTGCCTGGGTGGCGGAATCGGGACCGGGGCTCGGTTCGCGGTCGGAAAGTGGGCCGTGTCAATCGGCTGGGCGGCCTTTCCGGTCGGCACAATCCTGATCAATGCCGTCGGTTCATTCCTGCTGGCGTTCATCGCCGTAGCGTCAATGCGCGAACAGCGGGTCCCGGACGCGCTGGTCCTGATGCTGACAACCGGCGTCATGGGCGGCTTCACGACATATTCGACCTTCAACTTTGAAACACTGAACCTTATCCAGCAGGGAAGGGCCAGCCACGCCGTCCTGAACATCATCATCACCCTTGTTGTGTGCCTGGGCGCCGGCCTTGCCGGCATGCTTCTTGGACAGCGTATCTCTGCGTGATTCCGCGTCATTGACCATATCTTTTGCCCCCCCGTGCGTGCGTGTAGTAATCTTGGATCAGTCGCGGCCACTTCCGGGCGGAAGCGCAGGCCCGTCGTTCTTTACCCGCAGGAGCATCGATGAGAAGAAAACTTATCATCAACTGGTCCCCGGCCCATGAACGTCTTCGTGAAGCAATTGAAAACGGCGTCGAACATCCCAGCGAAGTCGGAACGACCTCGAAGGGCTGGTCGTATTGCACGTTCTGCACGTCGAAATGCGGGCCGAACGAGCTGCTTTACGACATCGACAGCATCAGGACCATCGCGCGTGACAACGGGTTCTACCTTCCCGGCGAAATCGTCCGCCAGCACAACAAGGTCCTGGTCGTGGCGCACAGCGCGGAGCTGGACGCTTCCCCGCAGTTGTTCGGCCTGTGGCGCTTTCTGATGGAATTTGAAAAGAAGTTCAACAATACGGAACACTTCCCGAAGCACGACTTTTTCGCCAAGTTCGGCGGCAAGTTCGACAGGTCCGAAAAGGGCCGCGTGCTGGCCATATATTCGCGTGGCGGCGATGACGCGCTGATGGCGATTTACGAATCGTGTGAAGAACTGGCGCGTGAAATGGAAGTGCCCGGGATTACTTTCGAAGTCGGCGTGTCGGCTGGCCTTTCCGCCATTCCGCGCATGCTGGCCGGCTTTGACGACCCCGAATACCGCGCCACCGGCGTGGACATGTACCGTATAAACAACCCCGCCGAATTCGAACAGATGCTCAAAACCGCCAAGGACGACTTCCCGAAATATCCGTTTTTCATGCCGAAGTAGGGCGGGTGGCCGCAGGGCGAATGTGATTCGCCCCTACGAGGATGGGAACCTTTCTACTTTTCGACGACCCAGGCTTTGCGGACGGCGACGAGCTTCGTGGGCCAGGCTTCGCTGACTTCGTTGCGGATGGTCGGGATCTTCGCGGCTTCTTCAATGACGTCCATGCCCTGGGCGACCGTGCCGAACACCGCGTAACCGACGCCATCCTGGGATTCCGCGCGGTCCAGGAAGAAGTTGTCGGCCAGGTTGATGAAGAACTGCGCGGTGGCGCTGTTCGGGTCGGACGTGCGGGCCATCGCGACCGTGGTGCGGTTGTTACGCAGGCCGTTTCCGGCTTCGTTCACGATCGGCGGACGCGTCGCCTTCTGGCGCTTCGCCACGTCGAAACCGCCGCCCTGGGCCATGAACCCGGGGATAATCCGGTGGAAAATCGTGCCGGTGTAAAAGTTCGATTTCACGTATTCCAGGAAGTTGGCGCAGGTGACTGGCGCCTTGTCCAGGTAGAGTTCGATTTCAACGTTACCAAGGGTCGTTTCGAGCACGACAAACGTCTTCGTGTCAGCCATGTAATCCTCCGAAATGAACAGAAAAATCGGGCACAACCGCCCCAAACGGCGCTTTTATACCATGAAACGTCCAAAATCCCCTTGTTAATGACGCGTTTGCTTTCTAAACTCATCCGGCGCCGCGTTCCCGGGCCATTTCGGATGAACCGGGAATCGTGACGTTTCTGGTTGTTTTCTGGAGGATCCAATGCGTCGTTTCGCTTTTGCAGTCGCATTCATGTTCGTGTTCGCAGGTTGCGGTTCATCGCCCGAAAACGAAGACAACGGTGGCCTTACCGACGTCGTCATCACTTACGACACCAACGTGCCGGACGGCCAGACGCCGGAAGACACGAATGTCGGCGACACTGTCGGCCAGGACACGAACGTCGGCGATACCATGACCGGCGAAGTCGTCGAAATCACCCGCGTGATCGACCTGAATGTCGACACGTCGGCGCCTGTGCAGCTTGCCGTGGACCAGCAGTTCACGTTCCGCGCGCAGATTTTCGACACGGAAGACAACCCTGTCGCAAACCCCGCGGTTTCATTCACGATCACGTACGTCGAAACCGCCGACACCCATGAAGAATCGCTGGAGTACGACGGAATGATGCTTCGTCCGTCGGCGGTCGGCGACGCGGAAGGCAAGGTTTCTTCGACCTTCCAGGCCGGCAAGGATCTGTTCATTTACACGATTACCGTTTCGACCAAGGGCGCGGAAAGCAAGACGTTCCAGATTCAGGTCGCTGAACTGGACTGCGCATGCAGCAACATCACGATGACGTATGACGGCGTGCCCGGCGACGGCGCGGCTTACCGCATCCTGGCGTTCGATTCGTCGGTGACCTGCGATGACGTCATGAACACGGGCGACCTGCCCCAGGCCGTCGCGGAAAAGACGCACGGCACCCTGGAAGAACCGGCCGTGCTTCCGTGCCTGACCCCGGGCGCGACATACACCGTACTGGTAACCGCATCCGAAACGTGCGCCTTCGCGAAAGGCTGCGTGGAAGGCGTGACGGTCGGCGCGGCCAACGACCCCGAAAACTGCGGCTCCGGCACGGTCCCGCTGGCAGGGATCGATGTTTCGATCGGCAACGTGTTCGATGCCGGAAAGAACAAGCTTACGTTCAACAGCGTGGTTCCCGCCTGCACGTTCAGCCCTTCGATGGATTGCGACAGTCTTGGTTCGAAGTCGATCGGCGCGCAGTCCTGCTGCTACCTGAACGCCGTGCAGCAGCTTTTCGCCGATGACGGAACCGGTTTCGCCACCGCCCTGGCCGACGCCGCCGGACTGGAAGGCGCGACCAGGACCGCCGCTATTTCCGCCGTTGAAAACCGGATCACGGCAAATACGCCTGCCTGGGTCGCGAAGGCGGTCACGATGGGCAGTTTCGTCCGCAACGTCATGGCCCAGACCAACCTTGAATCGATCATCACGGTCAACGCGCCCGACGGCGAAGGCAACTTCACGGGCAAGGTCGACTGGCGCCGGTATGTCCTGTTCTGGAAGCTGGATTGCGACCCGTCCGACCCGAACTACTTCTCGTGCGGCAAGCTGATTATAGGCATGACCTCGATGGGCGGGATCAGCTACGCGCCGGACCTTGAAGACAGCACGTTCACCGGCAGCCTGGGCGTTGCCAACAATTTCGCGCTGGATACCCACACCGTCAGCCTGAACCCCGGCCGCCTGCTGGTTTACACGGTCAACAAGATCGCCGCGGTGACGCTTACCGGCGGTTACATCAACGAAGACAACGAACTGATCACCGTAGGGGCCGCGGCCGACCTGAAAGACGCTTACGGTCGCTGGATCGACTGCGCCGGCATCGTGGATGATCTGGCTTCGACGGCGCCGGCCGTGACGCTGGCCGTGTGCAACGCCGCCATCGATGCCGCAATGGCCGATGTCACGGCGGGGGCCAACGCGGTCCTGGTCGACAGCCACCTCGAACTGGCCGGAACCGGGTCGTACACCGACGCCACATGTGATGGCGTGGCGGACGAACTGGCGTCCGGTGTCTACACCGGCAACTGGGTGCGCGGCGCGACCACGGTCGAAATGTCCGGAAATTTCTCGGGCATCGCGGAATAACACAATCGTTTGAAAATCGTCGAAATTTCGATGGGTTCAGCACAGCAACGAGGTAATTCGATGGAAGTTCGCGAAATTCTCCTGGGTGACGAGGCGGTTGCGCTTGGCGCGATTCACGCCGGCATCAGCGGCGCGTTCGGGTATCCCGGAACCCCGTCCACTGAAATGTTTGAATACGTCGAGGCCCATTCCGAAAAGTGGTGCATTCACGCGAAATGGTCGGCCAACGAAAAGGTCGCGTATGAAGAGGCGCTGGGCATGTCCTTCGCCGGAAAGCGTTCGATTGTCAGCATGAAGCACGTCGGCCTGAACGTGGCTGCCGATGCCTTCGTCAATTCGGGCGTCACCGGCGTCAACGGCGGCCTGGTCCTGATGGTCGCGGACGACCCGGGCATGCATTCCTCCCAGAACGAACAGGATTCCCGTTTCTACGCGAAGTTCGCCGCCATTCCGTGTTACGAACCGCGTAACCAGCAGGAATGTTATGACATGGTGCGGGAAGCCTTTGACGTGTCCGAGCGCCTTCGCCTGCCCGTCATGGTCCGCATGGTCACCCGCCTGGCCCACAGCCGCGCCGACGTCGCAATCGCGGGGCCGCGCGACAAGAACGGCCTGAACCCGCCGAAGGATCACCAGCAGTTCACGCTGCTTCCCGGCAACGCCCGTCGCAACTGGGCCGCGCTGGTGGCGCGCCAGGGTGAAATCGTCGCCGAATCGGAAGCCAGCGCCTTCAATACGCTGGAAATGGATGGACGCGACAGGAAGAGCGGCATCATCGCCAACGGCGTGGCCTGCAATTACGTGCGCGAGGCGTTCGACGGCAAGGTCCCGTACGTGATGCTCAGCATCAGGCGTTATCCGCTGCCCCTTGGTCTTATCAGGAAACTGGTTGACGCGGTCGAAACCGTTTATGTGTTCGAAGAAGGCTACCCGCTGATCGAAGAAGCGATCGATGGCATCAACGGCATCGGCAAGGTGCTGCACGGGCGTGCCGACGGCACCGTCCCGGCTACCGGCGAACTTACCCCGGCCATCGCCGCGAAGGTGTTCGGCATGGCGCCCACCGGCGGCATCCAGTCCACGCTGGAACACGTGCCCGGCCGCCCGCCGAAGCTCTGCCACGGCTGCAGCCACGGCGATTCGTACAACCTGATCAAGGAAGTGCTGAAGGATTACCCGATCAAGCGCACATTCTCGGACATCGGCTGCTACACGCTGGGCTTCTACGAACCCTTTGACGGCGTCCACAGCTGCGTCGACATGGGCGCCAGCGTTTCGATGGCGAAGGGCGCTTCCCACGCGGGCCTGCACCCGGTCGTCGCGACGATCGGCGACTCGACCTTCATGCATTCGGGCATGACCGGCCTGGTCGGGGCCGCACGTGATAACGCGAACATGACCCTGTGCATCCTGGACAACAGCAGCGTCGCCATGACTGGCACGCAGCTCACCATGGCGACCGGCGACGCGCTTTACAACGTGGTCCGCGGCCTTGGCGTGCCGGAAGAGCACATCAAGATAATCAACCCGCTGCGCAACAAGATGGAACAGAACGCGGCGATCCTGAAGGCCGAGGTCGATTACAACGGCCTGTCCGTGATCATCCTCCGGCGCATCTGCGTCCAGGCCGCCAGAAAGGCGAGGGGATAACATTATGAAATACGACGTCATTCTTGCCGGTGTCGGCGGTCAGGGCATCCTGACGATCGCTTATCTGCTGGATAACGCCGCGATCAATCGCGGGCTGCGCTTCAAGCAGGCGGAAGTTCACGGCATGGCCCAACGCGGTGGCGCTGTGTACTCGCACATGCGGATTTCCGATTCCGAAATCATCAGCGACATCATCCCGGAAGGCCGGGCGGACATGATCCTCAGCGTGGAACCCCTTGAAATCCATCGTTACCTTTACATGCTGTCAAACGACGGCGTAGTGGTCAGCAGCGTCGCCCCGGTCGTGAACATCCCCGATTACCCGGATCCGGCGGTCATCCTGGACGCGCTTTACAAGCTGCCGCGGCCGGTTGCGCTGGACGCTGGCGCGATCGCGACCGAAGCTGGCGTGCCGAAGGCCGAAAACATGGCCATGGCCGGTGCGGCGACCGCTTACATGCCGTTCGATCTGTCCGACTACGAACCGATCATCGAAAAACTGTTCGCGAAGAAAGGGCCGGAAATGGTCGCGGCCAACATGAAGGTCCTGCAGAACGGTTACCGCGTCGGTCGTTTCACCAGGGCGCTGCTGGAAGCCGGGCTGCCGGGAACCGTCGCCTGCCGCGCGATCGCCATGGTCCGTCCGGACACGCTGGACGAAGCGCGGGCGGTGCAGGTCGAAAAGCTGCTGCGTGGCCCGAAGGTGGCGGATGTGCTGGGCAGGGCGCGCGAAGGCCTGATCACGCTGGATGATCTGGTGGCAGAGCTTTCTTAGAAATTCGCGGTCTTTGCTGCCAGCTTCCGAACCTGTTCGCGCTGCCGGGGCCCGTGGGACGGCGGTGTCGTGACCGGATACTCCATTCGAGGTGACTTCAATGTCGATCAAGGAAACAGCCGCGCGCCTTTGTGAAAACGCCGCAGCCGAAGGCAGGAACACCCTTCTTGAACCCGAACTTTACACGATGCTCCGTGACGGCGGCGTGCCGGTCCCGGCGTTTTTCACCGTGGCCCCGGACGCGGCGTCCATCGACGCGCTGGCCGACGCGGTACCGATACCTGGCGAAAAGGTCGTGGTGAAGGTTGTTTCCCCTGAAATCACCCACAAGACGGAAATGGGCGGCGTCAGGGTCGTCCTGAACAACCGTGAATCAATCGCGGACGCGTGCCGCGGGATCGTGGCGACGGTCCGTGAACGCGGTGGCGACGCGCTGGCGGGCTCGATCCGGTCACTGATGGTGTGCGAAAAGGTCGCTGTCGGCACCGATATTTCTTCCCAGCTTTTCGCGGGCATGCGTTTTTCGCCCGACATGGGGCCGATGCTGGCGTTCGGGTTCGGCGGGCTGGAGGCCGAGGAACTGGCGATCCGGTTCAAGGACGGGCAGGGCATGGTCCTGGCGTCCCCGGTAATCCTGGACGCGGCCGGTATGCTGGCGAAGTTCCGGAAGTCGTTTGTGTACCGCAAGCTGGCGGGGCTGACGCGCGGCGGGTCGCGGCAGATCGACGACGCGGAACTGCTGAAGGTTTTTGAGTTTTTCCGGATGCTGGCGGTCGACTTTTCGAACGACCCAGCCACCGGATGGCTGGTGAAGGACTTTGAAATCAATCCGTTCTTCGTTTCCAACGGTCGCCTGGTCGCCGTCGACGCGTTCATGCGTTTCGCGCGCGAAACGGTCGGCGAGCGTTCGTGCGACATTGAAAAGGTCAACCGGCTGCTGAAGCCGGAGACCGTCGTAATCATGGGTGCGTCGTCCAAGGGCCTGAACCCGGGGCGCATCATCCTTAACAACCTGCAGCGGGAAGGTTTCCCGGCCGAAAACATCCGCCTTATCCGGCCCGATGGCGAGCCTGTCGACGGCGCGCAGGCGTGCCGGTCGATCGCCGAACTGCCGTGGCGCGCGGACATGATTGTCGTGGCCGTGGCCGCGAAGTTCGTCCCCGAAGTCATCAGGGAAACGATCGAGCATGAAAAGGCCGCATCCATGGTGCTGATCCCGGGTGGGATGGGCGAGACGGAAGACGGCAAGGAAACCGACAGGGCTGTCCGGAAGCTTATCGCCGACGCGCGCGCCGCCGGGAAGTACGTGCCGGTGTTCGTGGGGCCGAACTGTCTGGGGCTGATGTCCGCGCCGGGGCTGTACGACACCATGTTCATCCCTAAGCCCAAGCTGCCGCTTCCCGTGGTCCCGGACGGAATGAAACAGGCCGAATCCGCGCTTATTTCGCAGTCAGGCGCGTTCATGATCACGCGAATGAACATCCTGGACTTCATCAAGTCGCGGTACGCCGTTTCCAGCGGTAACCAGATGGACCTGGGTGTCGCCGATTACGTTGAAGCTGTCCTGGCGGAAGGCAGGGTCGAGGTGCTGGGGCTCTATATCGAAGGTTTCAGTCCGCTGGACGGTTTGCGCCTGGCGAAGCTGATTCGCAAGGGTCGCGCGGCCGGCAAGGACTTCATCGTGTACAAGGCGGGCCGCACCAGCGAAGGGCGCACCGCGACATCCAGCCACACCGCGTCGATTTCGGGCGATTACCCGTCGTGCTTTGAAACGTTGAAGGACGCCGGCGCGATGGTCGCCACGACGCTTGAAGACTTCAACGACCTGTGGACGATGGCGGTGGCGTTCCGGCACAAGAAGATCGGCGGCAACCGGCTGTCGTTCATTTCGAACGCCGGTTATGAAACGGTCTGCATGGCGGACAGCCTGAACGAACATCCCAAATTCCTGCTGGGTGAATACGACGCGGACACCGATGCCGCGATTGGCGGCGTCCTGCGGGAATTCAAGCTGAACGAACTGGTCGCGGTCCACAATCCGCTGGACATCACCCCGATGGCGCCGGATTGCGTTTACACGCGCTGCCTGCAGGCCCAGGCCGCCTGTGACGGCATCGACGCGTGCATCGTCGGCATCATCCCGCTTTCAGTCATGATCAAGTCGCTGCCGTCAGGTGACCACGGGCCCGGCATGTACACGATGGACGAACCGGACGCGCTTCCCGCGCTGCTGCCGCCCATCGTCCACGCGTCCGACAAGCCGATCATGGCAACGGTCGACTGCGGTAAGCTGTACCGTCCGCTGGCCGAGGCGCTGCGCCAGCGTGGCGTCCTGGTGTTCCAGAGCGTCGACGCCGCCATGAGGGCGTACCAGAAGTACGCCGCGTACAGGCTCGGCCTGAACTGACCGGGGGGTGGACGTGAACCGTGGATTCGTAATCGGCATCGCGGGCGGGACGGGGTCCGGCAAGTCGACCGTGGCGGAAATGATCTGCTCGGAAGTCGGCCCGGAAAACGTGGTCAAGGTCGTCCAGGACAATTACTACCGGGACCTTTCGCACGAACCTTTCGAGGTACGCGCCCGCCAGAATTTCGACCACCCGTGCGCGATCGATTTCGACCTGATGGCCAGCCATGTCGCGGCCCTGCGCCACGGGCAGGCGGTCGACATGCCGGTTTACGACTTCAAGACGCACACGCGGATGGCGGAAACTTTGCGTGTCGAGCCACGGTCCACCATAATCGTCGAAGGCATCCTGGTCCTTGAAATGGATGTCGTCCGAAGCGAAATGGACCTGAAGATTTACGTTGAAACCGACAGTGACCTGCGTTTCATCCGTCGCCTGCGTCGCGACATGGTCGAACGCGGCAGGTCCCTTGATTCGGTGATTGAACAGTACCTGACCACGGTCAGGCCGATGCACCTGGAATTTGTTGAAAAAAGCAGGCGCATGGCCGACATCATCCTGCCGTGGAAGGATTTCAACACGGTTGCCGTCGACATTGTGATCAGCCAGGTCCGTAATGGACGGCCCAGATCGCTTTGCCACAAATCGTGACGGGGTGCGGATGGCGGAAGTAACGACGGGGAACAATGGGCGTGCGCGGTTAGTGACGCGTACGGGGCTGTTCCATCTGGCCGCGGTTGTCACCGCATTATTGCTGGTCGTGCCGGCGGTTTCCATTTCCCAGAACAAGACGGGTGGCGCGAGGTCCTCCAGCGCGTCCAAAAATTCAAAGGCATCAAAGTCGGCGAAGGCGACGAAGCCTGCCAAACCAAAGAAGTCGTCGACGAAGTCATTGAAGTCTTCAAAGTCATCCAAGCCGTCGACGAAGGCCGATTCATGCGGCAAGGCGACGTGGCACAAGATCGTCCCCGGGGACACGCTCTGGGAGCTGGCCGGCCGTTACAAGACCACGGTCGCGGCGCTGGAACGCATGAACGGGAAGAAGGCGAAGAACCTGAAGCCCGGCGTGAAGTTGATGGTCAAGCCGGCCAAGCCGTGTCCGAAGCCGAAGCAGGTCCCGAAACCGAAGGAATTGCCGGTGCCCGTCGAGTCGGCACCGGAAGTTGCAAAGGCCCCTGACCCTGTCCCCGACCCCGACCCTGTCCCTGTTCCCGTCCCTGACCCTATTCCCGTCCCTGTCCCCGTCCCTGACCCTGTCCCCGATCCCGCCCCCGCCCCCGAAAATCCCGCCGAAATCGTGGACGACTACGACTCCGGCGGCGTTCCGGCAGTCAACCTGCCGGTCCAGGTATCCGGGACACCGATCGACGGGATGCACCCCGATGAAGAACTTTCGCTGTATGACGAGGCGGCCGAAATGGGCGGGGACGACCTGCCGATTATCGTGATTTCGCTGGAATCCGGCGGGGAAGCCGAATCGGACGGTGCCGATGGCGACCTGTATCCTTCGGACGACGAAGGCGAAATCGCCGCCGACGATATCGAGCCGGACGACAAGGACCCGTATTCCGGGGACGGCGTGCCGGAAGACCTGATTGAACTACCTGATTTTCCTGAATTCGGCTTCAGGGATGATGGCGCTGAATGCGCGTATTACCTGGACGCGATGTCGCCGATGCCCAAGAATCCGAAGGGCACGGTCAACATCTATCACAAGGTCCGCAAGGGCGATAACCTGACGAAGATCGCGAAGAAGTACAGGACCACCGTCAGGAACCTCGAAAACCTGAACAGGCTGAGGGGCAACAAGAAGAAGGCACAGCGCCTGATGCATCCCGGCAAGATGGTGCTGGTGCGGCTTGGCGATCCGAAGGACCTTCTTGAAGCGCGTCCGTTCCTTGCGGACTGGGTGCAACTGAAGACCCAGAAGGGTTACAACATCAAGCGTCCGGCCGCGTCATACGGCAGGCCGTGGGCGATGAACCTGATGCTGCGCGCCATGTGCGAATTCAGGCGGCGTAATCCCGAAGCGGGGAATATCGTCGTTGGCGACTGGTCGGGCAAGGTGGGCGGGCAGCTCGGGCGGCATCTTTCACACCGGACCGGCCGCGACGTGGACCTTTCGTATTTCGTCGCCGCCAAACCCGGAATGAAGGGGTTCGCGCGGGTCACGCCTTCCAGCATGGACGTCGAGCTTTCGTGGGAACTGGTGCGCGCGTTGCTGGACACCCGCCAGGTCGAGTTCATTTTCATGGACTGGACGCTGCAGAAGGCCATGTACGAACACGCGGTTTCGAAGGGCTTCCCCGAAGCTGAACTGAACCAGATATTCCAGTACCCCGAAGGTCGGCGCGTAAGGAGCGGCATAATCCGCTGGGCGCGCGGCCACGACAACCATATCCACGTGCGTTTCAGGTGCCCGAAGGACGATGCGATGTGCCGCTAGCCGACGGTGCGGCAGTCACGCGGTCATGAACCCAAGACGGACAAGCGCGAAGGCGACGATGGCGATACCGATGCGGTACCAGCCGAACAGCGTCATTCCGTGACGCGTCAGGTACGAAACCATCCATTTGACGGCCAGGATGCCGGATGCGAACGCGGTCAGCAGGCCGATCACGATTGATTCAATACCGAACGACCCTGCGATCAGCGACGCCTTTGAAACCAGTTCCCAGCAGGTAGCCGCGCCAAGGGTGACAACGCCCAGAAGGAACGAAAGCTCGACGGCGGACGGAAGTGAAAGCCCGACCGCGATGCCGCCCAGGATACAGACCAGGCTGCGGCTGGTGCCCGGGACAAGCGCCAGGCACTGGAACGCGCCAATGATGGCGGCGCCTTTCCACGTCAGGGTTTCAAGCGGCGAACCGCGGGTCGGATCCATGAAACGCCTGCGGAAGAACACGACAAGGATGACGATGCCCCAGAAGGCCCAGGCGGCGATAACGACGTACAGGCTTGCAAGTCGATCCGCGATGAACTTTTCACCAAGGAGGCCGAAGACGGCGGCAGGTATGAATGCGGCGATGACGTTCACAAGCAGGCGTCGGCCGTCGAGGTCGCGCCCGATCAGTCCGGCGGCCATCTGTTTGACGCGGGCGCCGTAAACGACCAGGACGGCCAGGATGGCGCCAAGCTGGATGGAAACCGCCCAGGCGAACCCGGCTTCCCCGGATTCGATGCCAAGCAGGCGCTGGAAGAAAATCAGGTGTCCGGTGGAGCTGACCGGGAGGAATTCAGTCAGACCCTCGATGATGCCAAGCAGCACTGCCTGCCATGAATCCATTGGAAATCCTCCGGCGTGGTGGTAGTGTAAACCCGCCCCGGGTCACGGGGCAACGTTGGCTTTTTCCGGTTGTTTTCAAAGGAAACGAAGCATGCGAATCCTGTCGGGTATCCAGCCGTCCGGTCGGCTGCACATCGGGAATTATTTCGGGGCCATCCGGAATTTCCTGAAGTTCCAGGCCGAAGGGCACGAGTGCTTTTACTTCATCGCGAATTATCATGCGCTGACGTCGAAAAAGGACCCCGCCGGGTTGCGTGAATCGACGATGCACCTGGCCGCCGGATACCTGGCGCTTGGCATCGACCCGGAAAAGGCCGTCTTCTTCGTGCAGTCCGACGTGCCCCAGGTGACCGAGCTGTGCTGGTTTTTAAACACCGTGTGCCCGCTCGGGCTGATGGAACGCGCCACGTCGTTCAAGGACAAGGTCGCGCGCGGCATCGCCCCGAACATGGGACTGTTCGACTATCCGGTCCTGCAGGCGGCGGACATCGCCATTTATGACGCGAAAGTGGTCCCGGTCGGCGCGGATCAGAAACAGCACATCGAAATCACGCGGGACCTGGTCGGCAAGTTCAACCAGGCGTACGAACGGGAAATCCTGGTTTCGCCGGAACCGTTCATCCTGCAGGCGGTGGCCGTGGTTCCCGGGATCGACGGCCAGAAGATGTCGAAGTCATATGATAACGTCATCGAGATCTTCGACACGGCGAAGGGCACCGCGAAGACGTGCGGACGGATTGTGACCGATTCGACCCCGCTGGAAGACCCGAAGGACCCGGACAAGTGCAATGTATTCGCGCTGATCAAGCTGTTCGCCACGCCGGATGAAACCGCTGAAATCGCCGCGAAATACCGCGCCGGCGGCTTCGGATACGGCCACGCGAAGAAGCGCCTCGCCGAACTGATCAACGACCACTTCGCGGATGCCCGCGTTCGTTACGACGACCTGATCGCGCGACCCGACTACCTCACCGACATCCTCCGCGCCGGCGGCGAAAAGGCCCGCGCCACCGCCGAATCCACCATGACCCGCGTCCGCGATGCAGCGGGGATCATCACCACTTATTGATTCCCCAGGGCCGGGTGGCGCATCAACTCCCGTCTTTGACGCCATCATTAACGTCAGGTAGCATCCTCCAACCAATTCATTTCGGGTGGCGCGATGTTTTGCCGGCTGCATACGCATGTGCTTGTTTCCATGTTTACCGTGTCGGCCGTATCGATCGCCATTACCGGATGCGGCGGTGCCGGCGTGACGGACGAAGGCGCCCAGCCAGTTGTGTCGTTTTCCGGTGACAACCTGTCCGGGGCGGACATGACCCAGTACCAGGCGTCGGGCCAGATTGGTGCGGCAGGCGGGACTGTGGCGCTGGATGACGGGACGGCGGTCGTTGCGCCGGCTGGCGGTACCGTGCAGGACGCGCAGGTCGGGATCAGGCCGGCGACATCGGTTCCCGGGGGCGACTGGACCGGCGAAGCAGTTTCGGGATGGTATGAAGGCGCCGTCAGCTTGCTTGACCTGGACGCGTCCGCAGGGGCGCCGTTCGTTATCCAGGTTGTTGCGAATCCTCCGGCCGAAGCCATCGGGCACCCGGGGTTACGCCTGATGATGGTTCTTGCCGATGGGCAGGCATATCCGGTCGATGGGGTCTGGGTTGCCGAATCCGGGGTTTTCCAGGCAGCCGTGTTGGCTCTGCCATCCAGTTTTGCATTCGCCGTCACCTTCCAGGATTCGATACAGCGCATCGACAGTGCGGACGTGCCGGACGAACAAGTCGAATCCGCGGTTGTGTCGGCACTGGTCGAAGGCCCGTGGTCCACCGTTGAATTCGTTATCGATTTTGACGGCCAGAAAGTCACTATGGGCCAGGCGCAAAAAGTCGCGCGCGCCGCGCGCACGGCCGCCAGACGTTATTCAGCAGCGGGTTTCGTGGAACCGTTCCTGTACAAGGATTCTGGAATCCCGGGCGAACGGTGGCACATCCACCTTACTGACAATGGCAGCGCCTTCGACAGCAGCAGCAAGCCGGCTTCCGCGGACGTGGCCGAGCGTTTCGGGCGCCTGTTCGTTTCAACCGACCGCATCGACGCATTGAAAACCGCCAGCGCCGGCAGTGTACTTGCTTCCATCGCGCACGAAATGTTCCACGCCGTCTTTTACAGTTACGGCATCCCATACCTTTGCTTTAATTACGAAAGCGACGGCGCCGTGTGGTGCTACAGCTCAAGCAACGGATTCAACGAAGGCGCGGCAACGGCCGTCGGTTACATGATCGACCAGGGCGAAGCGAAGCCACGGCCCGTCGAGGCGCCAAACCGGTTTTCCTGGCCGGTTGGGTACTTCAGCGAAACCCAGAAGTGGGCGGCATACAAAAACCAGGATTTTGTCGTTTACCTCTTAAGGATTGGCGGGCTGTCCAATGTGGAAGGCATGCTTCGATCGCTGAAAACCGCGGTTATGCCCGTGGGTGGCGGGGACAACATCGCGACGCTTACCGCATACCTTGACGCGCTGGAAACCGGCGGGGTCGGTCTGGGCGTGGGCTTCACCGAAATGCTGGGCGGGTATGTCGCGAACCGCGGCTTCATTCGCGAACCGGAAGGACACATCTGGCCCGCGGAGCCGAATGGCGGTGTCGCCGGCGCGATGTACACACTGGACAAGACGTTGTTTGGTTCGAACGTTTACCCCATTGGTGTGCGTGACTGCTGGCAGGTCGATGATGGTACGGACCTTGAATGTTCCGCCAGCCTACCCGGGCTGTTTCCCGCGACCGGTGCCTTGTTCACGGTGAATATCGATGCGCTTGAAAAAGAATGGGACGTCGATGTCGAGTTCATCAGCGCTACCGCCGAAACAACCGGGGGCAAGGTTGCGTACTGGTTGGCTGGTGAATTCGAGGGCGTTGGCGAACAGGATGGATACGTCAACGCGATTGGACCGACAGAGGCGTCGCTGCCGCTGGCGAGTCTGTGGGATAAGGTTCATGTCCTGGCCGCGCAGGGGGTGGCCGAGGGCGATGTGACAGTCGACTTGAAACTGGGCACCACGGGCCGTGGCCTGGTATTTGAAGGGACTGCGACTGTCGTCGATACGTACGTTCCGACGAGCGGCGGCCCGGGGATCTGCACCCAGCAGGTTTTCACGACGCTGGAGGTCGATGTGCTGGCGACGGGCTGGGTTGAAGTCGATTTCACGTTGCGGGACGTGCAGTTCGGCTATACGGAAGGTAACGCCACATGCACCCTGCTTGAAAGCACATGGAACCAGTCATACTGGAACGACAGCCATCCGGTCGGCTCTTTTTCGCTGGCCGCCGGATCAGAGGACACCTGGCTTGACGGCACATATGACGAAAACAGTGCCACGGGCTATGGGACTGTAGGCAGCCTGGGCGGAACCCGCGAAGTCACTTTCAATCTCGCGCGGAAGCGCTGATAACAGCCCTTCAAATCAGGGCTTTCTGAATCTTGCGATGATTGCTTCGGCGACGTGAAGGCCGTCCACGGCGGCTGATACGATGCCACCGGCGTAACCGGCGCCTTCGCCGCATGGGTACAGGCAGTCGTTGCGCACGGCGTTGAATGTGTCGTCACGGGTTATCCTGATCGGCGAAGACGTCCTGGTTTCAGGACCGCAGAGGATCGTGTCAGGCGCGTCGAATCCCCGGATCTTGCGTCCCATGGCGGGAAGGGCCCGCCTGATGGTGTCAAGCACGAAGTCGGGCATGTAGGACGCGCCGGAAAGACCGGAAACGGTGTGAACGGGCAGGCCCGACCGCGCCTGGCCTGATGTCGCCGCCGCCGTGGCCGCCGCGCGTTCGATCCGTCGCTGGAATTCCACGCCCGCAAGCGGCGATTGACCCCCGAAGTCATCAAGCCCGACGTTCACGACGACCGCCGAATTGGCCATCGGCCCGTCGCGCAACATGTCGGACATGCCGTTGGAAACCACGCCGCCCGGTTCGGATGCAGCATTGATGATCGTTCCGCCGGGACACATGCAGAACGTCCAGGCCGAACGACGGTCGTCCACGCGTTCCGCCAGCCGGTAGGTCGCCGGGGGCAGGGCGGCATGGCCCGCGAAAGGCCCGTACTGCGCCGCGTCCACGGCCTTCTGTGCGTGTTCGATGCGCAGGCCGACGGCGAAAGGCTTGCCGGTGATTTCAACGCCGCCGGCCAGCATTGCAGCGAACGTGTCGCGCGCGCTGTGACCGGTCGCCAGGACAACGGCGCCCGCCTGGATCTGTTCGCCGCCGTCGACGACGACGCCGGTCACGCGGCCACTGGCGTCAAAAAGGATACGGTCGACCCGGCAGTTGAACCTGGCCTCGCCCCCGGCCGCGACCATCGCGTCGGTGATGGATGGAATGACCTGGCGAAGGCGGTCCGTGCCGATGTGCGGCATGTGTTCCCAGGCGATTTCCGGCGGGGCGCCTGCCGCGACGAATGTCTTCAGGACGTGGGAACACCGCGGATCCTTGATGCGGGTCGTCAGCTTGCCGTCGGAAAAAGTCCCGGCGCCACCTTCACCGAACTGGACGTTGCAGTCGGGGGCCAGAGGGCCACCGTTCCAGAATTTGCCGACATGGCCGACACGTTCCGCCACGCGGCCACCGCGTTCAAGCATCAGGGGCGCATATCCGGCCCGCGCGAGCGTCAGGGCGCAGAACAGGCCGGCCGGCCCCGATCCGATTACGACCACGCGGCCGGGCAGGGCATCGCCGCCGGGGCATGGTGTTTCGTAAGGGCTTTCGACGACGGGCTCGATGTTCGTTTTGGCTTCGGCGCCGCGCAGGAATGCCGGTTCGTCGGCCAGTGCAGCGTCAACGGTGATTACCAGGACCGGCCGGTGCCCACGGCGCGCGTCGACCGATCTGCGGACCATGCGCCATTCAAGGATTGGCCCGGCCCCGGGCCCAAGCGCAGCAGAGATGTAGTCGGGAATCCGGGAAAAGCCCTCGAGCGGCACGGGGATGTTGGAAATTCTGATCATTGGAATACACCGCTACGATCGATCACCCGAACTTCAAGGCCCGACCATCGGGAGGGACGTTCAACACGGGGCGCCCAGGGCCAACGGCCGTGGGATATCGTGGCAGGGCACACTACGAATTCCAAATTAGTCAGCCACGTCGGAATCAACCACGTCCGATTCAATCACGTCGGATTCAATCACGTCGGGCGTGTCTTCGACCACGGGCGGATCGTCCGGCCACGTGCAGGTGTCCCACGTCAGTTCTTCCGGCGCGTCCTGGAATGTGACGCTGTTCAGCTTCGCGATAACGGAATACTGCGACTTGTTGATCATCTGGATGTGATAGACGCCCGGTCTGACGCAGCTTCCCGAGACCGTGAACGACACGTCCTGGCTGTTCATGCGGTCAGCCAGGAAGGATCGCTCGGCGTCACTGGAGGTGCGACCGGCGTAGGTCCAGACGATTGGTTCGTCGCCACTCTTCACCATCAGCTTCACTTCGGGGGAACTGTCGTAGCCGTACATGTCCTCGGCGCGGAAGTAGGCGATGAAGCCATTGCTGCCTTCGGGAACGACGATTTTGTGCTGGAAGGTGCCGGCCACGGTGGACTGGAATTCGTAGGCGTACGAATCGGCGGTGCCCGGCTGGTAGTAGCCCTTGCCGCCAAGGTCGGTGCCGTATTCCAGCACGCGCGCGCAGGAAAGCAGGTTGTGGCTTTCCAGGACGCCCTGGACGGTCGCGACGCTTTCAGGTGAAAGGTCCGCGGTTACGTCCAGCATGATTTCGGAAGCTTCCGCGAAGTTTGTGACCCCGCTGGAACCGCTCAGCGTTCCGAAGGCAATCTGATCCGCCAGTTCCGGGCCAAGAAGGGCGCGGACTTCCCACAGCGCGGACGACCAGATGCGCCCGTCGAAGTGGGATTCCCCGGCGTAATCGTCCGGGCAGCGCTTGAATTGGGAAAGGTCGCGCGCGTCTTCACCGAGGGCGTATTCACCAAGCACCGGCATGTCGAGGATCGTGCTGGCGAAGTAGTCCGCGAACCCTTCGTTCAGCGCGGGCGGGTCGCCTGAGAATCCGTACTTGTCGCCCGTGTTCAGGTTGAACCTGCCGCTGCCGACAACGGAATGCGTGTATTCGTGGAAAATGACGGAAGCATCCGTGCAGTAATCGATGCGGCGCCCCTGGCCGAAAGCCAGCATTTCGCCGTCGTGCATGTTGAAGCCCATGAATCCATACGACGCGTCGGGCAGGTAGGCCGCGTTGTCCAGGCCCATCCAGCCGGGGCTTCCCAGGATCTGGAAGGACATGTTGACCGCGACGAACAGCGGGCGGTCGCCTTCCGTGTAGCCGAAGGTGTCGGAGAAATAGTCATGAACCTTGTTGAGCGAGTAGTAGGAGTGCGCTTCCGCGAACGGGTCGTTGCCGTCGCGTTCGTTTTCCGGGGGCAGCACGTGCAGATATGTGCCGTCATCGCCGGGGACAACCGTCTGACGGTAGTTGCAGAGCTGGATGTCGTAATTCACGCCGTCCCAGGACATCTGTTCAACCGGCCCCCCGTCTTCGCGCAGGCAGTTCCAGACGTCGGCGAACTTGCCGGTCAGCTTGCCTTCGCGTGACACCAGATGCTTGAACGGTACCTTTGTCGGCGTCCCGTCGGCGGGCGAAACTGCCCAGGCCCAGCCTTCACGTTCTTCAAGGAAGGGCGGGTTCGTGTCCACAGCGGGAACGTCTTCGGGCACGGCCGTGTCATCTTCAATCGAGGAATCGGGATCGATCACGTCAACCGCGTCGGGCGCAGCCGTGTCGACCGGACGGACGTCGGCGGTGGCCGAGTCCCCGAGCGTGTCGGCCTGCAGGGCATCGGCGCTGGCGTCCGCCATGGTCGCGTCGGAACCGGGATCGTCCGGACCGATGTAGTCGGCGCCACAGGCAGCCAGGAAGGCCGGAATCGCGGTAACCAGGAGCATTTTGACAATCCGCATTTTCATATTCGCTTTCATCTCCTGGCGATATCGGCAAACCGGACAATCCGTCCGGTGCGCAGGTCAACGACGGCTTCGAACAGGCGCGACATTTCCGCGCCCTTCAGCAGCATGCGGGCCCCGGGGGCAAGAACGCCGTTTTCATCCATGAACCAGACGCGCTGTGCCTGTCCCGGACAGACCAGTCCGTCAAACCTTTCGGCGGCGTGGGCGCAGATCGTGCGGCCGGCGGCGTCCAGGTCAACGGCGGGCTTCGCGTCCGCGACGGCAAATCCGGCGGCATCGGCCGGAATGGACAGCACGACGTCCTTCAGGGAGCCGTCCGCCCGGGTCGCCACCCTCATGAAGTGATCGATCACCGGGAATCCGTCCAGGGAAACCGTGGAATTGGCCACAACGCCGAACCGCGAGGATTCAGTCTTTGTTTCCAGTATCCGGAAGTCCCTGTTTTTCCAGAGTATCGGTCGCACCTTCGCCAGGATCGACCCAGGCAGCGCGGCGATGTCGCCGGCCTTGACCGTGCCGCGTGTCCAGTTGATGGACAGCCTGTGGTGTGAATCAAGCGTGACGGAGGCCGGCGTCTTCAGTTCCGCCTTGACCCTTTCAAGAACCCGCGAGGTTCGGTCCGTCAGCGCGGCAGCGGGCTGCAGGCCAAGCAGAATGGTTCCGAGCACTGCTGTCGCAAGAAGCGTTTTCATCGACCGTGTGGTCATTGGCGGGGTACCCCGAAAAATGGCGTTGAATAATACCTGTCCGATCGAGCGGCGGCAACGGGATCTGAAAAGATATTTAAATAATATTGAGAGTTAAGCGTCAGCGCCCGTGTCCGCGCCCGGCCGGGGGTCTGCGCCCGCGCGAGGGTCCGCTGCCGGGGCCGCGCCCGTGGGGGGCCGGTGGTCGATCGGAATCGCCGTCCCGGGAAGGGACGTTCGGATCGGAATATCCGGACTTGTCGCACAGATCAGCCTTGACCGCCGTACCGGACGAAAGGTATGAATCGACCAGAATGGCGACCAGTTGTTCGGCGTCCGGGTCCGTCATGATTTCTTTCGCGATTGCGCTGAATTCTTCGGGAATGACCGGCTGGCAGTCGAGCTTTTCCTTCAGTTCACGGATTCTTCGCAGTGAAAGCATTTTCAGGGTCTCCTCGCGGCCGGGAAGCTCGGCGCGTTCCAGCTTGATTCCATAGCGGTATTCGATGCGTTTCACGTTGTGCAGGTCGCGGGCCGACAGCAGCGAAACGGCGCGCCCGCGGCGATCCACGCGTCCGGTACGCCCGGTCCTGTGAATGTACTGCTGCAGGTCGTCGGGAAGGTCGAAGTGGATGACGCACGGCAGGAACGAAATATCGATGCCGCGCGCCGCGATGTCGGTGGCGACCATGATGTTCTGCCGTCCGTCGCGCATGCGCTGGATGACTTCCTCGCGCTGGCGCTGGGGCAGGTCGCTGTTCAGCAGGGCCGCGTCGTAACCGCGCCGGCGCAGGTAGGCCGTGACCGATTCCGTCGTTTTCCTGGTGTTGCAGAAAATGATGGCGGCGGACGGATCCTCAGATTCAAGCAGGGCCACCAGGGATCTGATGCGCGGGCCGTCGTCGGTGTACAGGTAGGCGACGTTATCGATGCGGTCCACGTCGATGCGGTCGCCGGAAAGGTTGACGTGGACGGGGTCCACCATCATGTCGGAAATCAGGTTTTCAAGGCCCGGTTCAATCGTGGCGGAAAACAGGAACATCTGCTTGATGTCCTTGATAAGCCGGAGAATTGAACGGACTTCTTCATAAAAGCCGGCCGAAAGCATTTCGTCGGCTTCGTCCAGCACGGCGCACTGGATGTCGCCCAGCTTCAGTGTGCCGCGACGCGCGTGGTCGAGGATGCGGCCCGGCGTGCCGACGACGATGTCGACGCCGTCATGCAGGGCGGTAAGCTGGCCTGAAAAGCCGGTCCCCCCGTACACGCAGGCGCTTTTGATACCGCCGGGGGCGCCAAACTGCTCGACGACCGAATGGACCTGCAGGGCCAGTTCGCGGGTCGGACCGAGGATCAGGACCCGGGGGGTCGCCGCGCCCTTTTCGACGCGGGCAACGATGGGCAGGACGAAAGCCATCGTCTTGCCGGATCCGGTCCTGGACTGCACGACCAGGTCGCGACCGGCCAGCGCCGGCGGTATGCATTCCGCCTGGACGTCCATCGGTTTGTCAAAGCCGGCCGCTTTGACGGTTTCGAGGAGCCATGCTGGAAGGCCGAGTGAATCGAACGAGATATCATCCATGCGCAGGTAGTTTCCGCCACGTTGTGCCGGCGGCAGGATAAGGGATATTGACCGATCCCGCAAGGGCGCGGGATTCCATTTGGCCCTTTGGTGGGTCATAATGCCGCCGGGATATGAACGGAGTTCGCAATGGCTGAAAAAACGTTTGAAGCGCTGCTGGCGTCGATCGACGAAATCCTGCAGAAGCTGGAACACCAGGATCTTGAGCTTGAAGCATCGCTGAAACTGTACGAAGACGGCATGGCCGCTTACCGCGAGGCACAGGGCAGGCTTGTCGCCGCGAAGGCCCGCCTGGAACAGGTCGTCGGCGTCGATGCCGAAGGGAACGTGAAAACGGCCGCGCTGGACGTGGGCGTGGAAGAAGCGGACACGCCGTTCTGAGGGTCAGGTTCAGGTTCAGGGTCAGGGACAGGTTTGATTCCTTATAACCTTCCCGGGATTCATGATTCCGTAAGGGTCCAACGTCGTCTTGATCTTCGTCATCCACTGCAACGATGCGGCGTTTTCGCCGGCCGCCTCGTCGATGGTGGTCATCCCCAGCCCGTGTTCCCCGCTGGCCGTGCCCCGCATTTTGATTGCCCGCGCGATGGCCCATGTCCTGAACTCTTCGGCGTCGTCACGCCGCCACAGTTCGCCGTCGCCGACCGGCAGCAGTATGTGAACCGTGCCCGCGCCGACATGTCCGAAAATGCATGTGGCCGTATGCTTGCCGGATTCACCGGCGCGCGATTCCAGAAGCTGCAGGTAATCGGCCATCCGGCTCAGGGGGACAGCGGGATCCAGCCGGACCGGCCGGCCGCCTTCCGACATTTCCGAAATGACGCCGCTGAACCTGTGGCGTACATCCCATGGATCGCAGCCTTCGGGCGGCGTCCAGGGTTCGCCGACAAGGAATCCTTCGTCGTCATGGACCGAAAGCCACCCCTGATCCAGAAAATCTTGCCCGGGTTCCCCATCCAGATGCGCTTCCAGCATGACAAGGTGCCGGTCCCGCGGAAGACCAGCGTCAGGCAGGATCGATGAAATCAGGCTGATCGTGTCGCGCGAAACCAGTTCCATTGCAGCGATTTCCCGGTACGTGTCCTTAAGTTCGCCGCACGCGTACATCGCCCCGCGCAGCGTATCGAACGTCATGAATGCCGAAACGGTCGAAACCGGACGGAAACGAAGCCGGACCGTGGCGCCGACAATCACACCGAGCGTGCCCTCCGCGCCGATGAACAGCGGCACCAGGTTCATTCCCGAACTGGAATCCTTCATGTCGTGCCCGAACCGCGCCAGGCTGCCGTCGGCCATGACGACATCCAGCGCGTGCACGCAGTCGCCGGCGCTTCCGTACTTCATTGCGTACATGCCGCGTGCGTTCGTGGAAATCACGCCGCCGACGGTGGCCGATTCAGCCGCCCCTGTCGGCATGGCGGGAAAGAAGAGGGCGTGACCGGCGGTCATGTTGTTCAGTCGGGCGATGCTTACCCCGGGTTCGATGTGGTAGTCCCTATAATCAGTATCCATGCGGTGGAAACGATCCATGGTCGACATATCAAGGACGATCGACGGTCCGGTCGGGACCGCGCCGCCGCACAGGCCGGTTCCGCCACCCCGGGCGACAATCGCGACCGGCGCGACGCCTTCGTTTTCGACCGCCAGCGCCGTGGCAAGCCTGCAGACGGCCTGGACGTCGTATACCCCGCGTGGTTGCAGGACGAAAAGGGGCATTTCGCCCACGATGCCGGACTTGTCTGCGCGATAGGCCCCGATCCCGTGCCGCTGGCGCAGGATTTTCGCGCCCGGGCTGAGGTTGGGTTCAAGACGTTCGATTAAGGTGTCGACGTCGATCACGTGTGTCAGGTCGTCCGGCATCAGGCCCCCCGGGCTGACTGGATAAGGTCACGCGACGCGACGGCGCGCGATCGCGATGAATGCGACAAAGACCGCGACAATCAGCGGCGCCAGCGGGGCAGGGTTGGACTGTCCGCAGCCGCCGTCATCGGTGTCGCTGTCGTCTTCAATCGGCGTCGCGTCGGCGGTGGCGTCGTGCACGCCAGTGTCGACGACTTGCCCCTGATCCGGCACCGCGCTGTCGAACCCGGTGTCCGGCTGGCCGATGTCCGGATCGGCTGTATCTTCAACCATGACGGCGTCGGGTTCAGACCCTGCATCCGTGATGTTGTCGTCCGCGTGCAACGGCGTGTCGCACTGTTCACCGCCCCAGTTATCGAAACATTCGCACTTGTCGGGACCGACGCAGGCACCCTGGCCGGAACATACGGAGCCGTCCGATGCCAGAATCCCGTAGCAGATGGCTTCCGTGATTTCTATGGGCACGGCGCGACTGTTATTGCCTTCAGGGTCCGGACTGGTCCCCGTTCCCTCGTAGATTTCATCATCCGGGTCCACAATCGCCCCGACGAAGTGATTGCCAATCGTGGCCGTTGATGGAAGCAGTACGTCGGCGATCTGCTGTTGATCGCCGGTAATGCCTGCGCCCAGCGATGTTTCATATTCAAAGTCGATCGGCATGTCGTCGGTTGCGATGTCGCGGTCTTCGGAAAAATAGAGTCTGACCTTGAACGGCCCGGCCGCCGCGTCGCCGTCCTTCATGACCCGGAATGTCACCTTGATCGGCCCGCCGAACTGTTGCGAATCAGGCACGGGGTCGTCCATGCTGACCCGGAGATCGGCAGGCGGCATGACAGTGAACGACGAGCCTTTGGTATTGTCGGTCCGGATTGTTTCAGTAACCACCTTTTCCGGGTCCACAATTCCTCCGACCCAGTGGGGGCCAGCCGGAGCGTCCTTGGGAATGGTCACCGTCAACTGCGCCGACGGGGTCATTCCGTTGGGCGGAAGTGAATCAATGTTCACTTCTTCAAGAACCGTGTCGTTTGTGTGGATGGTCGCGTCAGAGCTGTAATACACGCGCATTACCGTCGCGGGCGATTCAGTGCTGCCCTCGTTCCTGACGACGTAGGTAATGGTCAGATTCTGACCGGCACCAATCTGAAATGTCGTGCCGATGTCGAACGTAAACATCTGCAGGTTAACTTCGGCGGAAGCCGCCGAACTGATAAGCATGGCAAAAACGAACGCGCAGGCGACAACACGATTCATGCAATACCCCCTGCGGCCCGGGGCGGGGCCGCGACGCCGGAGACCCCGCAAATACTACAACGGATTCGGGCGTGAACGGGCGGATTTTCATCCGCAACTTAAAGCTGTCGAGTAAACCCCGAAGCGATTGACACAGCTTGTGGGTTGCTATAAACACTTGTTCATCGCCCAAAGTGTCTTGAACCTGTCCGGCGGGGCCGGGTTGGTTCGATATTGACTCTCTTCTTTGCTGCAGGTGGAAATCATGAAGCGCGGCTCACTGTACCTTCTTGCGATGCTGGCGTTATTGCCGGGGTGTGACACCGGCGTTTCGCCGGCCGTGGTGACGCAGTTGCCCGGGGCCGCGATTCTGGTCGATTCAGGCAATATCGTGGAAACTGCCGTGGAACAGGCGCTTATGCGCGACGGCGCCGCGGATTACCTGGTTTATTTCGATTCCCGCCCGGACCTTTCCGCCGCCGGAAAGATGGACTGGAATGCCAGGGGCCGTTTCGTGATGGAAAGCCTGCAGAAGGCCGCCGCGAAATCCCAGGCCGACGCAATAACGGTGTTGAAGGCGAATAACGTCAAGTTCCAGTCGTTCTGGATTGACAACGTGATCGCCGTCACGAAATCCGACCGCGCGACATTGAATTCGATCAGTGCGCTGCCGGGCGTGACGCGCGTCATCGCCCCACGCAAGCTGGGGATTATCGAACCTGAAAAGCGTGAAGTTTCGGTCAATGCCGGCGTCACGGCCGTTGAATCGAACATCGATCACGTCGGCGCCCCCGGGGCGTGGGGAATGGGATACGACGGAAGCGGCATCGTCGTCGCCAACATCGACACCGGCGTCAGGTACACGCACAGTGTCCTTGTTGATCACTACCGCGGCAATAACGGCGGCACGTTCGATCACGAATACAACTGGTACGACCCCTACACGTTCTCTACCGCGCCGCTGGACGGTCACGGTCACGGAACGCATACCATGGGCACGGTCGTCGGCGCCGACAGCACAGGCACCAACCAGACCGGCATGGCACCCGGCGCCCGCTGGATTGCCTGCCGCGGCTGCGACACCTCGTCCTGCACCGATGTCAACCTGCTTGCCTGCGCCCAGTGGGTCGCGGCCCCGACCGATCTGTCCGGGAACAACCCGAACCCGGACGCGCGTCCGCACGTGGTCAACAATTCGTGGGGCGACTGCGGCACCGGCTATGACAACTGGTATCAGGGCGTTGTCGACGCCTGGCACGCCGTTGGGATTTATCCGGTGTTTTCGAACGGCAACGCGTCCAACTGTGGATATTCGGAACCCCCGGGATGCAACACGGTCGGAAACCCCGCGCGTTACGGCAACGTCACGGGCGTCGGTTCCACCACGCAGTCCTCCGGCGAGTACGCGACCCACTCGAACTGGGGTCCGACTGACAATCCCGACACGATCAACCCGCAGGCGGATCCAATCATTAAGCCGCAGGTCGTTGCCCCCGGCGAAAACATCCGCAGCTCGGTCGCTTCCGGTGACAATTCATTCGAAAGCTGGGGCGGGACTTCGATGTCCGCCCCGCACGTGACCGGCCTTCTGGCACTGGTCTGGCAGGCGGCGCCCTGCCTGATCGGCAATTACGCGCAGACCGAAACGCTGATGGAAATGACCGCGACCCCGATTCCGTACGCGTCTTCGTGTGGCGGGGAAGGGCCGGGGAATGTCCCGAACAACGCGACCGGCTGGGGCGAAATCAATGCCGTGGCCCTGATCCAGCTTGCCAGCGAGGCGTGCGGCCCCAGCGGCTCGATTTCCGGCACTGTCACCGATCAGGACGGCATGCCGGTTTTCAACGCGACTGTCACGGTTGGAACACATGCCGTAAAGACGGATGAATCCGGCTGGTACAGGATCGACTGGGTTCCGGTGGGTGTTTACGATGTCGTGGCGACGTCGTTCTGGTATGAAACCTCGACCGTGACCGGTGTCGAAGTGCTGGAAGACACTGAAACCCCCCAGGACATCACCATGACCGCGCTGCCGAGGGTGTCAATCAGCGGCGTCGTCAGGGACGGCTCGGGCCATGGATGGCCCCTGTACGCGAAGATCGTGATCGTGCCGCCGGACGACAGCGCGGCCCAGGTCGTGTTCAGCCAGCCCTTCACCGGTGTCTGGTCGGCCGAGGTCATTGCCGGCGCCGAATTCACTTACGAAGTCTACCCGTGGCTGCCGGAATACGCCGAAACGGTTATTGATTTCACGGCGATCACCGACCCGGCGACGCTGGATCTGCCGGTCCCGGTCGTTTCCTGCGACATGACAGGGTACATGACGGTGTATTCGAATATTCTCACGACGGATTTTGAGGCCGACAACGGTGGCTTCGTCCCCTCGGGCGTAACAACGTTCGCATGGGGCGCGCCGACCTCCGGGCCGGGCGTTGCGTATTCCGGTTCGAATGTCTGGGCGACAAATCTGGCCGGCAACTACAACCACGGTGAAAACGGCCTTCTGACGATGCCCGACATCGACGCTTCGGCTGCCGTCGGAGGTGTCAGCCTTTCCTGGTGGCACTACCTCAATTCCGAGGGCGGATATGACTACGCGAGTGTCGAAGTCAGCAATGACGGCGGCACGGAGTGGATTACGGTGTGGGGTCCGGTTTCCGGCGGCGTCGCTTCGTCATGGACACAGGTTCTGGTCGAACTTGGTGGTGATTACGCCGTGTCGAACCTGAAGATAAGATTCAGGTTCACCAGTGACAGCTCCGTCGCTTTCCCGGGTTGGTACATCGACGACGTGGCGGTAATGGGTTCGCTCTGCGTATTGACCCCGGCCGGCGTTGTCGGTGGCTTTGCTTACGACACGTCCAACGGGCTTGGAATGAACGATGTTCTGGTCGACATCGGCGGCAAGCAGGTGCTGACTGCCGCGACACCCGAAGATCCGCTGCTGGACGACGGCCTGTGGTTCCAGATCGCGCCGACTGGTCCCGTGACCGTTGTCGGCACCCACTATGGCTACAATCGCGCCGAAATTCTGACTGGCGTCGTTGCCGACAACGCGAGCTGGCGCGACATTCCGATGGTTCCCGGCACGCCGGTCAGGGTTTCGGGCCGGGTCACCGATGGCAACGGCCACGGATGGCCGCTATACGCATATATCGTCCTGACATCGACCGATTTCGGCGATCAATTCCTTGCGTTCTCGGATCCGTTCACGGGCGAATGGGCTGCCGACCTTTACAGCGGATATTCCTACACGGCCAACGTGTACCCGTTCATTCCCGGATACGACGACCCGAATCTGACCTTCATCGTCGATCCCGACATGCCGGTGCAGGACTTCCCACTTGTGTCGTCCGGTTGCAATTCGTGGGGCATGGACCCCGATACGTGTCTTCTGGTCCCGGGCGGCCTTGTCGGCGGTTATGTGAATGAAATCTCCACCGGCGATCCGCTCCTGCACGTCCCGGTCTGGTCGGGCACATCGCCCACCTGGAACTCAATCGATACACCCTGGGATCCGGCGGTTGATGACGGGTTGTACTTCGTGTTCGCATCGGGTGTGGACTGGCCGGACGCCCAGGCACAGATCCAGGCTGACGCACCCGGAATGACCCCTTACATGGAAACGATTCCCGCGCCGTGGGACGCCTTCACGCGCCATGACATCGGAATCGGGGAAGCGAAATTTCAGTATTCCCCCACTGACCTGGTGTTCGAATTCCTTTCCGGACAGTCAGGGGTCCAGACGGTGTCGCTGTCGAACCATGGAACCGGGTCCGGCGATTACGAACTTGCCGAGCGGAACGGCGGCGCCGCCACGACTGCCGTGGGTCCGCGCATACTCACGTACTACGCGACTCTTGACGGCTCGTCGTCCGGGGATCCGCTGGCGCTGGCGCTGCAGGATCTAGGGTACGGCGCGACGGCCTTTTATAACGATAACCATTCTGCTTTCCTTGATGCCTTGAATAACCAGGAATGGGATGTCGTGGTTTACGACGGTTCCGTGAACTGCGACCCGACCCTGTTTGATCCGCTCCTGACATACGTCCAGAACGGCGGAAAGCTCGTTTTCTACTGCTGGCAGTTCCGTGATTCGTACAAGGACCATCCTCTTGCCGCAGCGCTTGGCGTTTCGATCGTCGGGTCCGTCGTGTCACCGCTGCCCACGTATTCCTGGGACGGCGGCCTGTTCAGTTTCCTCGAGATGGTTCCGGATCTGACCGAGCCGGTTGATACCGGTATCGGCCTGTCCGGGTTCGTGGCGGATCCCGTCGGATCCGGCGTCGCGATCGCGGGAAGCACGGTAGCCCCGGCCCCGGGCACGGCGTCGATCATCATGGCTAACGACGGCCGCACGGTCTGGCGCGGCATGAACGACTACAGCAATCCTGGCGACGTGGATCTTGATGGCCAGATGGATACGATGGAACTCTGGATGAACACGATCGAGTTCCTGGTTACCGGTGGCGCGACCGACGTGCCATGGCTGTCGGAACTGCCGACGACCGGCACGATTCAGCCCGGGTCCGCGGATTCGATCATGGTCACGGCCGACAGCACGGGAATGGCCTTCGGTACCTACACAGCCCAGGTCATGGCGCGGACTCCGAATTCCCGTACGGCACCGGCACCCCTGACCGTGACGATGGAAGTCGGTCACCTGATGACGGTCGTCCAGGCCGAACACGGAACCATCGCGCCGGCGGGTGAAACCTTCGTTCGCCACAACGGCAGCGTTGAACTGTGGTTTGCCGCCGACGATGGCTACCACGTGCAGGACGTAATCATCAATGGCGTGTCATATGGCCGTCATGACTACATGCTGGTTGAAGGCGTCCAGGAAGACCTGCTGGTCACGGCCTGGTTCGAATTCACCTGTTACACCCATGATGACTGCACGCATGCGAACAACGATTGTGTCGGAGTCTGCGAAGTCGACACGTGTGATCGACTGGAAGTGAAACCGGAAGGCTGGGCCTGCGGCGATCAGGCCGATACCCTCTGCTCCAACCCGAACACGTGCAATGACGCCGGTATCTGCCTGGCCAACCATGAACCGTCGACGGTGGCCTGCCGCGCAAGCGAAGGCGAGTGCGACACGATGGATTACTGCACCGGCGTCAGCGACGACTGCCCGGACGTGAAGCTGACGACGCAGTGCCGCGAAGACAAGGGCCTCTGCGACGTGGCCGACTTCTGCAACGGCGTTGACAACAACTGCCCGACGGACGCCAAGGAGCCAGTGACGACGCAGTGCCGCGATCTGCAGGGCGTCTGCGACGTGCCGGACTTCTGCAACGGTGTGGACGACGCGTGCCCGACGGACGTGAAACTGCCGGTCACCGAGGTGTGCCGGTCCGCCATGGGCGAATGCGACAAGATGGACTTCTGCAACGGCGTGGACAGCTTCTGCCCGACGGACGAAAAGCTGACCGTAGAGTGTCGCGCCAGCGAAGGCGTTTGCGACAAGGCGGACTTCTGCAACGGTGTGGACAACAGGTGTCCGGCGGACGAAAAGTTGACCACTGAATGCAGGCAGTCCTTCGGTGACTGCGACGTGGCCGAAGTGTGCAACGGCGTGGACAACCTCTGCCCGGTGGACCAGAAGCTGCCGCCGACGACCGAATGCCGCGAAAGTGAAGGCGTCTGCGATAAGGCGGACTTCTGCAATGGCATGGACAACGCGTGCCCGGCCGATGAAAAGCTTACTGTCGAATGTCGCGCCAGCGAAGGCGTGTGCGACAAGGCGGACTTCTGCAACGGCGTGGACAACGGCTGCCCGATCGATGAAAAGCTGACCGTGGAATGCCGCGGGAGTCGCGGGGAATGCGACGTCGCTGATTTCTGCGATGGCGTTGCCGACGACTGCCCGGTCGACGCGAAGTCCGTTGACGAATGCCGTGAAAGCGAAGGCGTCTGCGACGCTGCCGACTTCTGCAACGGCGTTGACGACGCGTGCCCGCCGGACGTGAAACTGCGCACCGAGTGCCGCGAAAGCGAAGGCGTGTGCGACAAGGCCGACTTCTGCAATGGCGCGGATAACGACTGCCCGGCGGACGAAAAGCTGACCGTCGAATGTCGCGAAAGCGATGGTATCTGCGACAAGGCGGACTTCTGCGACGGCGTGGCAAACGATTGCCCGGTCGACGAAAAGCTGCCGGCGACGGTTATCTGTCAGGGCGCGCAGGGACTCTGCGACGCGGTGGAATTCTGCACCGGCGCGGACAACGACTGCCCGGCCGACCTGAAGTTGACCATCGAATGCCGCGCACCCCGTGGCGATTGCGACCTGGCCGACTTCTGCAACGGCACGGACAACGACTGCCCGGCAGACAACAAGTCCACTTTCCTGTGCCGTTCCAGCGCGGGCGAATGCGACAAGTCGGAATCCTGCGACGGTGCCGGTAACCTCTGTCCGCCGGATGAAAAGCTGACGACGGAATGCAGGGCGGCCGACGGTGACTGCGACGTCGCCGAAGTCTGCAACGGCACGGACAACACGTGTCCGTTTGACCAGAAGCTGCCGCCGACCACGGAATGCCGTGAAAGCGAAGGCGTCTGCGACAAGGCCGACTTCTGCACGGGCCTGGACAATGAGTGCCCGGCGGATGAAAAGCTGACCGTTGAATGCCGTGAAAGTGCCGGGGCCTGCGACATCGCGGACTTCTGCAACGGAGCGGACAACGAGTGCCCCGAAGACGTGAAGTCCAGGGAAGAATGCCGTGCCGCGGCCGGTGTGTGCGACGCGCCCGATTACTGCGACGGCGCCGACGACGCCTGCCCGGCGGACGCGAAGCTGACGATTGAATGCCGCGCGGTGGCCGGCGTCTGCGACATCGCGGAAGCCTGTGATGGCGTTGCGGACGAATGTCCGGTGGACGTGTTCTCCGCGGTCGCGACCTGCGACGACGGAAATGCGTGCACATCCGACGATCGTTGCGACGGAACCGGCGCAGCATGCAAGTCTGACGCATTCACGTGCCAGCCCGGTCCGTGCGACGAATCGGTCGAATGCGACGGCGAAGGCGGCTGCATCCCGACATTCAAGACCGTCGGGACCGAATGCGACGACGGCATGGACTGCACCACGGGTGAAACCTGCCAGGTTGGCGGCCAGTGCGTGGCCGAAACCGTGCTGACCTGTGACGAACCCCCGCACGCGGAATGCGTGGACGCGGACACGTCGAAGGTTTACGCGCCGGAAGGCATCTGCAGCGCCGACGCGGAAGGCTGCGACTATGAATCGCGGCTGTTCGCGTGCGAATCCGGCTGCGACGATGAAACCGGCCTGTGCACGGAAACCGACGTGGATTGCACCGATCTGACCGCCCCGCAGTGCACTGTCGCCACCGGCTACCCGGCCTGGGACCGTGACAACGACGACGTCGCCTGCTACTACAAGCCGCTGCCCGCGGGCACTTCCTGCGACGATGGCGAAGAATGCATCATCAATGAAGCCTGCGACGGCAACGGCGCCTGCGTCGGCGAAGCCAACCCGGTCTGTGGCGTGCCCCGCGACGTCATTGAAGACAATGGTGGCGAAGAGGACACGGTTGTCGTCCAGGACACTACCGGCACCGACACCGCCGGCGAAGACCTCGGCCCGCAGAACACCTGTGACGACGGCTGCACCGCCGGCACCGGCAGCGGCACCCACGTCGGCTGGCTGATGCTGATCCTCGGCGTCGCCTTCCTGGCCATCGTCCGCCGCCGCCGCGCCGCCTAAGCTCGATCGTGGCCCCGCCGTTCTGTTCGCGCAGGGCGGCGGGGCGCACACGACACAAACACCGCAGAACGTGATGCAGGATTTCACCGGACAGACCTGTGTGCACCGGTTTGGCGTGATTCTGGTGCGGTGCTATCGTCAGATTTCCACACTGTCCGGCGATCATCATGGGAAGAATCCTCCGGTTTGCTGGCCTGTTTTCGATCCTCGTTGCGTGCCTGCTGTCATCGGCCCCGGCGGGCGCAAAGGGCCTTTTGATCAGGCTTCAGGCCAGGGATGTATCGTCGAAAAACATTGAACCGGCAAAACCTGTCGGGCCGGCCGACGACCCAGACGGGTATGTCTTTTCCTGTCCATCAAAGGATCTGAAAGACTGCGTCGCGCTGCTGTTCCGCGAGCAGGAGGGGGTTTCCCCGGAAACCGGTGAACCGGTTTATTCCGAAGCATCAGTAGAGATCCATCAAGCGCAGCCAGGTGGACGGGCCGGGGGCGAAATTGTCTGGGCATCCGTTTACTCGCCATGGTTCTGTGGTGCACAGAACTGCCCGATTCTTGCGTTCAGGAAAGCCGGGCCGAATTCGTGGGAACAGGTAATCGACGAACACGGGGTCGGGTTTCAGGTTTTGCCGCTTGACGGGCCGAAGGTACGCCCGTGGTTCGCCGTGGACACACATGTCAGCGCTTGCGAAACGTGGCTGAACATCTACAGACCGGTCGGACGCGGGTACGAGCATGTCATGGACGAAGAACTGGTCGGCGGCTGCACCGGGCCGGACCCGGTTCGAAGCGCGGCAACCCCGAGAGGCGTGAAGTACGTCACCCGGCTGTGCCCCAATCTGTCCCGGGAACCGGAAGACGATAACGATGTGCCAAGGTTTGAAACGTGGGTGGCCCGGCCCGACGAAGAAGTGGTCTTCAGCGAGATTGAAGGGTGTTGCGACGGCTGGCCTGCAGCCGATGAATTCAACAAGGTATTCGTGATTCACGGCGGCGATGCCGGGCCGGTGGCTGCCGGTTACGGCGTTGCCTGGCGAGGTGTCGGCGACGCAGTCTGGACCCTGCTGAGCTGGTTGATGGGGCACGTTGATGCCCAGCAGATGTCGGAAGACCCCGTGAACCTGGCACTCATGAAGGCGGACAACTTCAAGACGCCCACGGCTTGCGGCCGGAAGGGCTGCCACCGCGTCGCCAGGCGAGTCGCCCCCGGAATCGCCGCCATCGACTGGTACCCGGCTTCGAAAAATCCATCCCACCCCATCCACAGCGAGTTCCTTCTTGTGCCGGAGTGGCTGGAAGACTAGCGGTAACCAACGCGGGGGGATTTTCATCCGCCCGTACAAGCCGCAGGGCAAGTCCGGTCAATCCCAACGAACGTGTGCAGGGGGCGGCGCAGAGGGTGCCCGTCACCCGGGGCCCTGTCGGAGGCGGCGACACCTTGCCGGGCGTAATGACAGTCGCCGCCGAGACAGGAGCGCGCGACATGGG
>Ga0209800_10000888_pt1 | contig 37656 bp, 31 predicted proteins | sample Higcelweek8metaG_FD_187174 | JGI IMG/M metagenome (GOLD analysis project Ga0209800, IMG submission 187174) | Freshwater pond sediment microbial communities from the University of Edinburgh, under environmental carbon perturbations - High... | ecosystem: Environmental > Aquatic > Freshwater >...
CGCCAGGGTCTTGCCGGGATGCTGGCCGGCAGCTCCACCAGGGGCAGGTCGCTGGCGTCGGCGTTGGGGCTGGCGCCGCCTGCCGCGGCCTTGGCCGGGGCCATGGCGTTCAGGGTTTCCTGGAAGGCCGCGCGCCAGAGTTTGGGATCGGCCAGCTCGTGTCCGGCCGTGCCGAGTTCGGCCACGCGCGCGCCCGGCACCTGGCTGGCGAAGGCTCTGGCCGCATCCGGGCTGAAGGTCGTGTCCTTTTCGCCCTGGAGCAGCACCAGCGTGCCGAAGGGTTTTGGCACGGGCTGGAAGACCACGGCCGGGGTCGGGCCGTCCACGCTGTCGAACGTGAGGCCGTTGGCCGCGCAGAAGGGCTTGCCCAGGGCCAGCCGGGGCGAGAAGCCGAGGGTGATAGCCCCGGTGAAGGTCTCCTTGGGGGCCTGGGCAAAGGTGGCGTAGGCCACGGCCGCGCCCTCGCCGAAGCCCGCCAGCACCGGCAGGTGGTAGCCCTTGAAGCCCAGCGTCTTCTGCACGATCTTGCTGAGGCCCTCGAATTCCCAGGCCTGGTAGAGGCAGCCGGGAGCCTTGGCGCGCAGGGGGGCGACGAGCCGACTCGTGTCGATGCCCACGACAGTCGCGTCCATGGCCGCGATGGCGCGTGCGGCGCGGTCCATGGCCGGGCTCCACGCGCCCTCGGACAAGAGCAGCACGGTGCGGCCGGGCTCAACCGCATCGCGGTAGATGAGCACCTCGCCGAACACGCCGAAGGTGAGCTTTTCCGGGGCCTTCTCCGGTTTGGCGCAGGCCGGGGTCACAAGGCACAGGGCCAGCAGGAGCAAGCCCAAGGTGGACGCACAGGTGGACGTGAACGTGGAACGTTTCATTTGACGATGACTCCGCGCATGCCGCCCGAAACCAGGGTGGCGATGTTGGCCAGCACGCGCGGCGGCACAGTGCCGCCTGGGCAGGCCAGGTATTTGGATTCCCAGACGGGATCGAACTTGTCCTTGAAGCGTCGCAGGCCCTGGAAATTGTAGAGCGTGCCGCCGTAGCTGTAAAGCAGGCCGCCCAGGCGCGTCCAGGTGGGCGCCAGGAAATGCCGCCCCAGGCCGGAGAAGGGGGCCATGCCCAGGTTGAACCACTGGTAGCCCTGCTCGCGGCCCCAGAGCATGAGCATGATGTACAGGTACTCCATGACGCTGGTGGGCGCGTCCGGGGAGTAGCGCATGAGGTCCACGGAGAGCTCCTCGCGGCCCACGCACTCCCAGAGGTTGGCGAAGGCCACGAGCCTGCCCTCGCGGCGCACCAGGGCCATGGCGCAGCCGCTCAAATATTCCTCGTCGAAGAAGCCCAGGGAGAATTTTTTCTCGCGCGCGTGCTTGGACGTCAGCCAGGCGTCGGACACGGCGCGCAGCTCGGGCAAAAGCCCCGGAGTGGCGCTGGCCGGGGAGAGCTCGAACACGCAGCCCTCCTTCTCGACCATGTTGCGCGTGTAGCGCAGGCCCTTGCGCGCCTGCCCGGCCAGGGAGAACGTGGCCAACGGCACGCGCGCCTCCTCGCCGATCTTCATGATGGCCAGGCCCAGGTCCAGGTACAGCGGCAGGTTGGCCTTGCCCGCCTGGTAGAAGGCCGTCCACCCGGCGTAGAGGTCCACCATCTCGCGGAAGCGCCAGGCCAGCTCCGTGCGCGCGGGCTCCGGGCCCACGGGGTCGCCCATGCAGACCCAGCTGCGCCCGGCCACGCCGTACATGAGAAACCCCGTGCCGTCGCTGCTCACCAGAAAGCTCTTGTCGCGCAGCATGGCCAGGTGGGCGAAGGTGTCCGGCGATTTTTCCGCCAGCTCGCGCACGGTCTGCACGTCGCCCTCCGAGGCGGGGGCGTAGCGTGGCCGGGCCGAGCGCATCAGGCGCAGGACGGCCACGAAGACCACGCACACCAGGATGCCCACCGTGGCGCGCATGAAGCGGCTGGCCTCGTCCTGGAAGGTGAACACCCACCACAGCGAGCGGTCCAGGGCGTCGTCGCCGTAGGCCATGACGCCCAGGAGCACCGAGCTGCCGAGCGCCAGCACGATGGCCGTGATCCAGCCCAGGGTGAAGCCCTCGGACAACAGCGAGGCCTTGCGGTAGAAGAATTTGTGGCAGGGCAGCAGCGCCAGCAGGAGCACCGTGAGGAAGAAGGCCTCCTCGTAGTCCAGGCCTTTCAGCAGGCTGGAGATGATGCCTGTGAAGAGCACCATGGCGGTGACGTAGTAGGCCGCGTCCAGGCGTTTGTGCAGGCCGCGCGCCAGGATGAGCAGGCCCACGCCGGCCAGGCTGCCCATGAAGTGCGAGGCCTCCAGCACGCTCAGGGGCAGGAAGTCCTCCAGCCATTCCAGGCGCGAGGACACTGCGGGCGTTGCGCCGGAGAAGAGCAGGATGGCCCCGGCCAGAAAGGTGGTCACGGCCAGGGCGCGCGGGGCCACCACGGGCAGCCAGTCGCCCAGGAAGCCCAGGATGCCCTTGAGCGTGTTCTTGGCGGCGATGGTCTCGCGGATGCCCAGGAGCGCGCTGGCCACGGCCAGGGGCGCGGCGTAGTACACCAGGCGGTAGGCCACCAGGGTGGCCAGGAGCGTGGCGGCGGGGATGCGCGGGGTCAGGAGGAATATCAGGCAGGACTCGAACACGCCGAGCCCGCCGGGCACCTGGCTGATGAGCCCCGCGATCTGGCCGAGGAGGAAGGCCCCCAGCACCAGCGGGAAGTTCGGGGTGACCCAGGGCGGCAGCAGGGCATAGAGCACTGCCGCAGCCAGGGCCCAGTCCAGCGAGGCGATGACCACCTGCAGCAGCGCGCTCTTGAATTCCGGCAGGAGCATCTCGTATTTGCCGATGCGCCAGACCGGCTCCTTTCTGGATGCGGCCAGGAGGTAGATGCACGGCGGCAGCAGGAGGAGGAAGCCCAGGGGGCGGGTGGTGTGGAAGGGCAGGGTGATCCAGTCCGGCAGGGGCAGGGGCCGCAGGGTGAAGATGATGCCGCCGATGGAGAACAGCCCGAGCCACAGGGTCAGCGTGGTGAAGACCACGATCTTGGCGATCTCCCCCGGCGTGAGGCCCCAGGAGGTGTACAGCCGGTAGCGCACGGAGCTTCCGGCCAGGGTCGACAGGCCGATGGTGTTGCTGAAGGCGTTGCCCGCAAAGGAGGCGAAGGCCGCGCGGGCGAGGGGCAGGGGGTGGCCGATGTAGCGCAGGGCCAGGATGTCGTAGCCCGAGAGCACGGCGAAGTTCACGGCCGTGAGCCCGAGGGCCAGCCACAGGTTGCGCTCGGTCACATAGGCCATGCTCTCCACGATTTCCTGGAGGCTGTGGCCCGCCAGCTGCGAGGAGAGCGCCCAGCCTGCCGCGGCGAGCAGGGCAAGGGCAAGGGCGGGTCCGAAAAATGGCGTGAGCCGCTTCAGCATGCAAGTCTCCCCGCTACAGGGGGGCGTCCGGTGTTGTCCGGCCGCATTCGTGGTGTGTGCGCCCCAAGGCCTGGTCCTCGCCTGCAACGCGGGATGTCAGGCCAATTCCTTGGTGAAACTCGAAATCATACTCCGCGGCGTGCCGGTCCGTCAATTTGTTGTGCGAGGGGAATGCGCAGGCAGGAACACGGGGGGCGGCGCAGGCGAACGGGCTGGCGGCTGCGGCTTCTCAGCCCTGCAGGGCCTTGAGCGCGGCCCGCCAGTCGGCTCCGAAGCGGCGGGCCATGTAGGGTTCTTCGGCTGCGGCGGCCCTGGCGAGGAAGCCCTCCTGCTCCCGTGCGGTGGAGTGGTAGCGGTGCCGCACCACGACCTGGTCGTCCACCACCACGCCCCAGCCAGCCTGCCGCGCCCGCCAGGACAGCCACACGTCCACCCCGTAGCCGTACTCGTTGCCTTCGCAGTCGAGCCCGCCCAACTCGCGCACGCAGTCCAGGCGGAGCAGCGGGGCGATGCCGTCCACGTAGGCCGCCTCATGCCACTGGGACCCGCGCCGGCAGACCATCTGGGCGTGGTAGGGGTTGGCCAGGGTCGAGGGCGAGTACACGCCGACCCGTCCGGCCTTCCGCTCGATGTGCCGGAGCCGCTCCCAGGCCCGGGCGATGTGCGGGGCGGATGAATCGAAGAGCAGGTCGTTGTTGAGGAACCACAGGTGCGTGGCCTTCAGGTCCGCGCAGGCCTGCAGGGCGTAGTCCAGGGCTCCGGCCCAGTACAGATTGCCCCCGGTGCGCACCCAGGCGTCCGGGTAGGGCTCCGGGGAGGCGTTGTCCAGCACCAGGACTTGCGGGCCCCAGCTCGGGTCGCTGGCGGAGAGCTGCGCGTGCAGGGCGGCGGTGCGGGCGACCGGGCCGTAGTGCAGCAGGACGATGAGCAGGGAAGGGTCGATCATTTGGGTCTTGCCTAGATGCGCGAGTGTGTGCGATGTTCCTACACTTTGAAGATATCCGGCGCGTTAGGGGCTGTCAAGGCGCGCCGGGAGGGGGGAGGGAGCATGGACTTCGCCTGGGAGCGTCTGCCCGAACCGGTTCTTGAGGGGCTGTGCGTGGGCGGCGCGGGCAAGCTGCACCTGATGCGCCTGGCCGGGCTCTGCCTGAATGCCGGGCCCGGAGTTCCGGGAGCGTCCTTGCGGGACCTGGGGCTGGACCTGCTGCAGGCCGCTTTCGAGGCCGACCCGCTGGACGCCGGACTTGCCGGGCAGCTCCTGGCCCTGGCGCCGGAGGCTGTGCCGGGCTCGCCGCACAAGGCCCTTTGCGAGGCCCTGGAGGCCCTGCGCAGCCAGGCCGCCCGGCCCAATCCTGCGGAACAGGACATCGAGCGCCTGGCCGCGCGCGGCGACCTGCAAGCCGCCTGCGAGGCCGCGTCCGTTGCCCTGGCCCAGGACCCCGGCAATCCCCGCCTGCTCCGGCCCGCCCTGGACCTGGCCTGGCGTAGCGGTCGCGCCGCCTGGGCCGCAGCCCTGCTGGAAGCCCCCTGGCCGACCAGGGCCGAGCCGCTGCGGCGTTTCGCCCTGGGCAACACCCTGTTTCTGCTCAAGGATTACGAGAGGGCGCGCGAGGCCTACGCCGGAGCCTGCTCCGCCCTGCCGCTGCCCCTGGCCCGCTGGCGCCTGGGCGAGTGCCTGCTGCGCCTGGGCCAGCGCCAGGCGGCCCAGGACGAGTGGCTGGCCGCGCACCGGGAGCGCCCCTGGAACGTCAACCTCCTGCTCCGGGCGCACGACGCGGCCCTGGGTCTGGACACCGCCCTGCGGCCCCTGGACGGCCCGTTGGCCGTGCTGCTGTACACCTGGAACAAGGCCCGCTTCCTCGACGCGACCCTGGCGGCCGTGTTCGGCTCGGAGCTGGCCGGGGCGCACGTCTTTGTCCTGAACAACGGCAGCACCGACGACACGGCCGGGGTTGTCTCGGCCTGGCAGGGGCGCGTGGGCGAGGCCCGCCTGACCCGCCTGGACCTGCCGGTGAACGTGGGCGCGCCAGCGGCCCGCAACTGGCTGGCCAGCCTGCCCGCAGTGGCGGCCTGCCGCTACGCGGCTTTTTTGGACGACGACGCCCTGCCGCCGCCGGACTGGATCTCCAGGCTGGGGGCCGCAGTGGAGGCCTATCCGCTGGCCGGGGTCTACGGCTGCAAGGTGGTGGATGTGGACAACCCGGCCTGCGTGCAGAACGCCGACCTGCACATCCGGCCCGGCTGCTGCACCGGGCCCCGCGCGGCCGAGGTCGGCAGTGGGCTGGCCCTGTCCGACCTGCACCTGCTGGAGCCGGACTGCGGCCAGCTCGACTACCTGCGGCCCTGCGTCTCGGTCACGGGCTGCTGCCACCTGTTCCGCACCAGGATCCTGGCCGATTGCGGGGGCTTCGACATCGGCCTTTCGCCCTCGCAGTTCGACGACCTGGAGCATGACCTGCGCCTCAACCTCAAGGGCCGCCCGGCCGTGTACCAGGGCCACCTGAGCGTGCGCCACGCCCGGCGCACGGGCGAACAGGCCCGGAGCAGCTCCAGGGCGGCGGTCAACGGCCACTCGAACTGGGCCAAGATCGAGCGCCTCCATCCGCGCCGGGAGATCAGGGAAATCGCCGGGAACGACCGCGCGCGGCTCCTGGAGGACCTCCGGCGCAAGGCCGGGGCCCTCGGCCCGGAGTGGCTGGCCGGTGCGCAGCTGCCGCCCGGCGGGCCCAAGGCCCGCTGACGCCAGGCCGCACTGGTTCAGTCTGCGCCGCTACTCGTCGTGCCCGTGTCCGTGGCAGGCGCAGGCGTCCTCATCTTCCGCACCGTCCTCGATGAGATACGTCCGCAGGAAGGTGGGGTAGGCGCCGCCCGAATAGGTGCCGGAGCCGTAGCCCACGGCCAGCACGCTGCCCAGCGGCAGCGGCCCGTAGGACCCGGCCAGGGTCTTGACCAGGGTTAGCCCCGTGGGCGTGGCCAGCTCCATGCCGGACTCCGTGGCGAAGGTGCGCATGCCCTTGGCCAGCTCGGCGCAGGCCGGGGCCGGCACCGGGAAGCGCCCGTGGGAAAACTCCACAAACCCGGAGCCCAGGTTCACCGGCGAAGCCGTCACGAAGTCCGCGCCGCTGGCCTCCACCAGGAGCACCGCGCCCAGCACGTCGACCACGGTGTCCACCGCGCCCACCTCGTGGAAGTGGATGTGCTCCAGCGGCTCGTTGTGGACCGCGGCCTCGGCTATGGCCAGCCGCGTCAGCGCCTCCAGGCTGCCCTCCTTGACCCGCTGGGGCCAATACGTGGAAGGCGCTGCGCCCACGATGCGCGTGAGGTCGGCCAGGTGGCGCAGGGGCTGGGGCGCCTCCTCCAGCACCTCCACCCGCCGGGTGCGGATGCCCTGGATCATGTGCTCGGAAAAGCGCACGGACACGCCGGGCAGGCCCAGTGCGGCCACGGCCTCGGCCAGGAGCTGGGGGCCGTCCTCGATCATGTCGGACAGGGCGGCCAGGAGCATGTCGCCGGAGACGCCCAGGGCGCATTCAAGATACAGTGTCTTCACGGGGGATTATCCTTTCGCTGCGGTTTCGCACTGGGCGTTGATGACGTGGGCCATGTACCCGGCCCCGAAGCCGTTGTCGATGTTGACCACGGTGACGCCCGGGGCGCAGGAGTTGAGCATGGTCAGAAGCGCGGCCAGGCCGCCGAAGCTCGCGCCGTAGCCGATGCTGGTGGGCACGGCGATGACCGGCGCGGCCACGGCCCCGCCCACCACGGACGGCAGCGCGCCGTCCATGCCCGCCACGGCCACCACGGCGCGCGCGTCCAGAAAGTCGTCCAGCACGCTGAGGAAGCGGTGGATGCCCGCCACCCCGCAGTCGAAGTGGCGCACCACGCGGCTGCCCAGGTGCTCGGCCACCCGCGCGGCCTCCTCGGCCACGGGCATGTCCGCCGTGCCCGCGCTGACCACGATGACCTTGCCCACCAGCTCCACGGGCTCACGTGTGATGCAGAGCACGCGCGAAAGCGGGTCGTAGCCCGCGCCCGGCAGGTCGCGCACGGCCTCGAAGTGGGCGGCGTCGGCGCGGGTGCCCAGCACGCGGCCGTTGGCCTGGGCCAGCTCCCGGAAGATGTGCGCCACGTGCTCCGGGGTCTTGCCCTGGCAGAACACCACCTCGGGCTGGCCTTTGCGCAGCAGGCGGTGGTGGTCCAGCCGGGCGAACCCGGCGTCGGCGTAGCTGTGGCCGGTCAGTTGGCGCTTGATCTCCTCGGCCGTCACCCGCCCCTGGCGGAATTCCTCAAGCAGCGCGTCCACGTTCACGTGCGTTCTCCCAGATCAAAGTGTGCGAAACCGATGAATCGCGCCCGTTCGGCCAGCCGCGCGGCCAGGCTTTGGGCCAGCAGGAGCTGGGCCGGGCGCACAAGCAGCCGCACCCCGTCTTGTCCGTTATTCGTTGCGCCGTCTGCGCCGGGCACCAGCCGCGCCCGCAGGTCCACCAGCCCCAGTCCCCGCGCCGTGTGCTCCAGGGCCTCAATGGCCGTGAGGCGCTTGTAGGTCAGCTCATGGCCCTCGGGCACCCGGGTGGCTAGGCAGGAGTTGGACGGGTCGTCGGCGTTGGGCAGGCCGATGAGCCGCGCCAGCTCCCGCACCCCGGCCTTGTCGATGCCGCAGGCCGCAAGGGGCGAGTGCGCCCCGGCCTCGGCCACAGCCCGCCTGCCCGGACGCGCCGGATCGTCGTCGTCGTTGGTGCCCTCGGCCAGGGCAACGTCCGGCCCGAAAATTTCCAGCGCCGCCGCGCGCACCTCAGCCAGCACCAGGTCCTTGCACAGGTAGCAGCGCTCGGCCGTGTTGGCCCGCAGGCCCGCCTCGGCCAGGACGGAAATGGTGCGCACCAGCACCCGCGCGCCGGTCTGGCGGCCCAGGAACGCGGCCAGGCGCCCGGCGCGTTCGCGTTCAAAGGCGCAGATGAACTCCGAGCGCACGGTGACGCCCACGGCCCTGTCTCCGAGCGCGGTGGACGCGGCCCAGAGCGCCAGCGAGCTGTCCACCCCGCCGGAAAAGGCCACGGCCGCCGGGCGGCCTGCGCTGGCGGCGCGGAAATAGTCGAGCAGGCTGGTCAGTCGAGGGTCCATGTGCGTGCTTAATCCAGGCTTCGCGGATCCGGCCGCCGGGGAAGGAGGCGCGGAGGCCGGCTGTTTCGCGGCAAGGTCCGCGTCCCTTAATCCCCGTCTGCGGGCTGGGCCTTGCGCGGCTGCGGGCCGAAGAGCACGTCCATGTTCCCGGCGTCCATGGCCTGGTAGCCGAGGATATTGGACGCGGGCAGGAAAAAGGCCTCCTGGACGATGGGCTCAAACCCGCCCTGCCCGTCGGGCTGTTCGATGAATGGCGTGACAAAGGCCCCCAGGGCGTTCAGGCCGCACAACTGCAGCATGGTGAAGCCCTTGGAGATGTCCCGGTGCCTGGGCGTCTGGTAGGGCAACAGCCCCTCCGGGATGGCCTTCAGATAGATCCGCAGGCCCGTGAAGGGCTCGATGAACTCGCGCAAGACCAGGGCTTCCGTGAGCTCCGCGCCGATCCAGTTCCCGGAGATCTCCGGAATCTTCACGTCCAGATATGTTATGCAAAGGTTCATTGGCCTGGCTCCTTGGTCTGTCAGGTCTTGGCGCCGCCTTGTCCGCCCTGGGCTTCCACCTTCGCCAAGGCCCCTTGCGCTGTCAAGGGCAAGCGCCGTGCGCGGGCTTTGGGGCCTCCTCGATGACCTTGATGCGTTGCCAGTGCCCGCTCCGGAAGCGCAGGGCGAAGGAGAACGCCAGGGTGGCGATGTAGGCCGTGAGGCAGAGCCACGGGCCGTGGATGCCGCCGGTGCCGGTCTGGACCAGGAGCCAGACGGGCAGGATGAGCACGCCCACGCTGGCCACGAGCATGGTCAGCATGACGAAGCGCGTGTCGCCCGCCCCTTTCAGCGCGCCGAAGTAGATGATGGAGACCCCGTCGATGAGGCTGTAGAGCGCCACGTAGCGCAGCAGCACCACGCCCATGTCCTTGATGTCGGCAAAGGGCGGGGTGCCGGGCAGCGGGGCCACGCCTGGCGTGGTCTCGAAGAGCGCCAGCAGCGGTCCGGGCAGCAGCACGAAGATCAGCCCCACGCCCCACATCCAGCCCAGCGACAGGCGCAGGATGTTGCCCGTGGCGCGCTGGGCGATGTCCGGGCGTTTCTGGCCCTGGCTGCGGCCCACCAGGATGCTGGTGGCGATGGACATGCCGATGATCGGCAAATAGGTCAGTGAGTTGATGGAAAAGGCGATGTTCGTGGCCGAGAGCGCGACCAGCCCCAGGCGGCCCACCAGCAGCGAGAACCCGGTGAGGGCCAGGATGTCCAGGAAGAACTGCACGCCGGCGGGCAGGCCGATGCGCAAGAGCCGCAGCAGCATCTCCGGGTCCGGGCGGGGCAGGCTGGCGATCTTGTGGCGCGCCCTGGCCTCGGGAGAGCGCAGGATGAGCGCGATGAAGAGCAGGCAGGTGATGGCGCTGCCCGCCACAGTGGCCATGGCCGCGCCGCGTATGCCCAACTCCGGCGCGCCCCATCTGCCGAAGATGAGGGCGTAGTCCAGCGGGATGTTCAGCGCGGCCCCGGTCAGGTTCACCAGCATCACCGGCACGGTCTTCTCCAGCCCGGAGAAATACGACGAGAGCGTGGTGGAAAGGATCATGAACCCGCCGCCCAGGGTCAGGATGAAGAAGTAGTCGGCCTCAAGCGCGCGAATCGCCTCCGGGTGCCCGGCCCAGGCGAAGAGCGGTTCGCCCAGGAAGGCCAGGGCCGCCAGGATGGCGCTCGCGGCCAGGCTGAACCACACGCCGGTCCACAGCGCCGGGCCCACGCGCTCCGGGCGGCAGGCCCCGGCGTATTGCGCCACCAGCACGCTGACGCAGCTGGCCACACCCATGAAGAAGCCCTGGAACAGGAAGGAGGTGATGCCTGCGGGCACCGAGGCAGCGATCTCGGCCACGCTGTGGCGGCCCAGGAACACGCGGTCCGTGAACTGCATGAGCGTCATGGTGCCCATGCTGACCATGAGCGGCGCGCCGATGGCCAGGGCCTCGCGGTAGCCGCCGGGGCCATGCCAGCGGTCGGCCCATGTGCCTGTCATGGCGCTTACACCGCCTGCCCGGCGCAGAAGCCCGAGGCCCAGGCCCAGTGCAGGTTGTAGCCGCCCAGCTCGCCCGCCACGTCCAGCGCCTCGCCGATGGCGAAGAGGCCGGGCAGGGTGCGGCACTCGAAGGTCTTGGGCGAGAACTGCCGCGTGTCCAGCCCGCCGCTGGCGGCCTCGGCCCGGCCCATGCCGAGGGTGCCTGAGGGCGTCACCCGCCAGGCGTGCGCCACTTCGGCCAGGGCCTCGATCTGCGCCTTGGACAGCTCCGCGCACTTGCGGTCCGCTGCGGCGGTAAGCTCCGGCGGCAGCTTGGCGAGCAGGGCCTCGGCCAGGCGGCGCGGCAGCAGGCTGGCGATGGCTGTGCGGGCCATGGTTTTGCCCCGCGCCGGTTCGCGCAGGACCTGGCGCAGGTCGGCCTGGGGCGCGAGGTCGATGGTCAGCGCCTCGCCCTTGCGCCAGTGGGACGAGATCTGCAGCGCGGCCGGGCCGGACAGGCCCTGGTGCGTGAACAGCAGGCCGTCGGTGTAGGTCTTGCCCAGGGCCGACACGGCAGCGGTGAGGCCCAGGCCAGAGAGGTCGCGGCACAGGGCCAGCATGGGCCCGGTAAAGGCCAGGGGGGTGAGGGCGGGCCGGGCCGGGATGTGGGCCAGGCCGAGGCTCCCGGCCAGCCGGGCCGTGGAGTCCGTGCCGCCCAGGGCGGGCCAGGCCGGGCTGCCCAGGGCGAGGACCACGCGCGGGGCGTCAAGCGGCCCCTTGTCCGTGTCGACGTGGAAGCCGTGTTCCGCCGGCGTGAGGTCCTCCACCCGGCGGTTCAGCAGGAAGCGGCACCCGGCCGTGCGGCAGGCCCCCTCCAGCGCGTCGGTGAGCGGGGTTGCGCCCTGGTCGCAGAACAGGCGGCCGAAGTCCTCCTCGCTGGCCGAGAGGCCGAGGCTGCCGAGCAGCGCCAGGAAGTCCTGCGGGGTGTAGCGCTTCAGGGCCTGGGCCGTGAACTTCGGGTCGGCCGAGAGGTAGTGCCCGGGGGTGGCGTTGCGGTTGGTGCAGTTCGAGCGCCCGCCGCCCGAGGCGCGCAGTTTGCGGGCCGTGAGCTCCGAGGCGTCGACCAGGGTCACGCGGCGGCCCCGCTGTCTCGCGGTGAGGGCGCAGAGCAGCCCGGAGGGGCCGGCGCCCAGGATGAGGACGTCGGGCCTGAAGTCGGCGTGGTTTTTAGGCTTGGGCATGGCGCGGTTGTAGGGGATGCGCGCCGGGAACACAAGCCGCGCCCGGGGCCGCTCCCCCTTCCCATCCGCCGCGGACTGTGCTAGGCACACGGCTGGAGCGCGGCTCCGAAAACTTCAAGAGGGGTGGGTCATGGATTTCTTCTTGTTCTTCGCCGGGTTGTTGGGGACTATCGCTGGTCTTCTCGTCATCAAGGTGACGAGCCCGAACGAGCACCACTAGGCCGACGGCCTGACTCGTTCACACGCGCAAGCCGTCTTTCCGCCCCTTTGCGGCGGCAAGACGCAGCCTTTTTCGGCCCGCTTCGGCGGGCCTTTTTCATTGCAGCCGCCCTGGCGCTCCGGGGACGGTCCAGCCCAACCCGCGCAGCTTGGCGGCCAGGGCGCTTGCGGCCAGGGCGTGGGCATAGGCGTTCCAGTGGCCGTCGGTCTTGAAGGCAAAAGGCTGGTGGCGCAGGCGGAAGTCCTCGGCGAACAGAGGGTGCAGGTCCAGGAAGGGGATGCCAAGCCGCGCGGCCTCTTCCCCGGCCATGCGGTTCAGGCGCAGCGCGCCCGCGTTGTAGTCCCGGGCCTGGGGCGAGCCCGCCTCTATCAGCCCGCGCACCCCGTCCATGACCAAAAGCAGCCTGGCTCCGGCCTGGGCGGACTCCGCTGCCAGGCGCCCGAAGGCATAGGCCGTGGCGCGGCGGTCCAGGACCTCGCGGGCGGCCAGGTCGCCGATGTCGATGTTGGCCTGGTAGCTGGCCGGGCGGTCATGGGCCAGGAGGAGCTGCCGCAGGGTCTCGAAGCGCACCTGCAGCCCGTAGGCCAGGTAGCGCCAGGTGGCGCTGCCGTTGCGGATGCGTGAGGTCAGGCCCTGGCGGTACGGCTCGGGCGGGATCTCCTTCACCGGGCCTTCGGCTCCCGCGCCCTGGTCCAGGCGCAGGTGCAGGAAGCTCCTGGTGTACATGCCCGGCACGTAGCGCCAGGACTCGTCGAAGTCATTGTGCACCAGGAGCACCACGAGCACGTCCGGCCTGGCGGGCAAAGCGACGCGGCGGGCCATGTGCAGATACTGGGAGAGCGGCGCGCCGCTGATGCCGTAGCGGAAGACCTCTGCGCCCGCGCCGAGTTCGCGCTCCAGATCCTCGGCCAGGCTCTGGTCCGGCGGCACCTGGAGGGCCTCTACGTAGGAGTCGCCGACCACAGCGACGCGCAGCCGACCAGGGGTGCGCGCCAGCGGGTAGTTCGCGTGGGCCGAGTTCCAACCCTGGGCGTTGATGCGCCAGGGCGCGCGCGTTTCCTCCCGGCTGTCCTCGCCGACAAGGCGGAAAGGGGCGCTCCAGTAAACGCCGCGCTGGCCGGGCGCATGGCGCAGCACCGTGTCGATAAAGGCGGGCGCGGGGAGCTCCGGCGCCGGGAGCACGAAGCGGAAGAACAGCTCCGAGGCCAGCAGCAGTGCGAGCAGGCTGGCGGGCACGAGCAGGAGGCTTGCGAGCAGGTCGGAGCGTTTGGACATGGGACCTCTGGGCGGCGCTTGGCCTGGGCGCTTGCGCTCCGGGCCCGCCACCCTGTAAAGGGGGATGTCTGCGCCCTTGAGCGGCGCGGCCTGTGTATACGAAAGACCAGGGCCGCAGGCAAGACCGTGGGCCACGGAGGGTTCATGCGCATCATCTCGTGGAACGTCAACGGCTACCGGGCCGTGCTCCAGAAGGGCTTTGCGGACTGGCTGGCCGCCTGCGGGGCGGATGTGGTCATGCTCCAGGAGACCAAGGCCGAACCGGAGCAGATCAGCGAGGCCGAGCGCAATCCCGATGGCTATGAGGGCCTGTGGAACTGGTCCAAGGGCAGGAAAGGGTATTCCGGCACGGCCACCCTCTACAAGGTCGAGCCGTTGGCGCACTCCTTCGGCCTGAACGACCCGCGCTACCGGGGCGAGGGGAGGGTCATCCACCTGGAGTACCCGGACTTTCATCTTTTCAACATCTACTTTCCCAACGGCCAGAAGGACGAGGAGCGCCTGGGCTACAAGCTCGGCTTCTACGACGCCTTTTTAACCCAGGCGCAGGAAATGAGGCAGGCGAAGCCTGTCGTGGTCGGCGGGGACTTCAACACCGCGCACACCGAGATCGACCTGAAGAACCCCAAGGCCAACGCCAAGACCTCGGGCTTTCTGCCCATCGAGCGCGCCTGGCTGGACACCTTCGTGGCCCATGGCTACGTGGATACCTTCCGGCTCTTCGAGCCCGGCCCGGACCACTACTCCTGGTGGAGCTACCGCTTCCACGCGCGCGCCAAGAACGTGGGCTGGCGCATCGACTACTTCTTTGTGTCCGAGGAGCTGCGGGGCAGGGTGAAGCGCGCCTGGATCGACCCTGCTGTGCAGGGCTCGGACCATTGCCCGGTGGGTGTGGAGATCGTGTAGGGCGGATGGTCGGCCCGGCGCACGGCCGGGCGGTCAGACGTGTCAGGACCCGCGCTTGAAGCCGATCTCGACCGCGCCTGGGCGCACGATGACCGGGATGCGCCGCACCCCGCCGGTGAGCCGGAGCATCTCGTCCAGCAAAAGCGGGTTGGCGAGCACGTCGAGGAACTCCGCCTCGGGCCAGGCGTCGCGGGCGCGCCGGGTGTGCGGGCAGCCCTCCTTGCCGTAGATGCGGACGGCCGGGCCGCTGTTTGCCGGACCGATGTCGGCGGCGCTTGCGTCCATGGCCTAGACGGTCTTGAGCAGGCCCGTGGTGTAGCTGGCGAGGGTGCTGCTGGAGACGTTGTTCTTGTAATAGGTCCCGAGCTTGTCTTCCTTGGCCTTGAGCGCCGTCTGCAGCTCGCTTGCGGAGAGCTTGCCGTCCTTGTCCGTGTCCAGCTTGTTGAAGGCCGTGGTGGAAAGGCCTGCTTCCGTGCTGGAGAGGATGCCGTCGCCGTCCTTGTCGTGGTTCTTGAGGAACGTGTTGGCGGCCAGGGTCGAGTATTTGCTTGTGGTCTGAACCGCCTCCTTCTCGAGCAGGCCCGCCAGGGTGGAGGTCACGCTGCTGCTGGTCCCGTTGTCCTCGTAGAAGGCCTCAACGGCGCTTTCCTGGCCTTTCAGGCCCGCCCGTATCTCGTCGGAGTCGAGCTTGCCGTTCTTGTCCGTGTCCAACCTGGCGAAGGCTTCCTTGGAGAGAGTCACCTCGTCGCTGGAAAGGGTCCCGCTCTTGTCCTTGTCGTTTTCCTTGATGTATTTTGCAGAGGCCAGGTTGGCGTAGGTGTCCGCAAGGGAGCTCGTGGTGCTTCCGAGCAGGTTTGAGGTGAAGTCGCTCGTGCTGCTGGTCTTCTTGTTCGTGTAGTATTCCTGGATGGCCTCGTCCTGGCCCTTGAGGGCCGTCTTCATCTCGGAAAGATCAACCTTGCCGTTCTTGTCCGCGTCCAGCTTGTCGAAGGCCTCCTGGGACAGGCTGACCTCGTCGATGGACAGGCACTTGTCCTTGTCCGTGTCGTTGTCCTTGACATATTTGGCGGCGGCAAGATTGGAGTACGTGCCTTCGGGCAGGCCCAGGGTGGCGTCGCCGTTGGCGTACATGTACTGCAGGTTGGCAAGCTTCGGATTGATGCGCATGATTTTCCCTCCTGTGGGTCTGCCTGCCTTGTTTGCAGAATCCGGGCCAGCGCGAGGACCGGAAAGAAAGTCCCTTGCCTCCCCCGGTCCGGGGCGCTAAAAGGAGGGCATCTCCATAAATCCTTTACCTGAGCGGAGCCTGTCATGAAACAAGCCATTCTCCTGGCCCTGGCGCTGAGCGTTCTTTCGACCCCGGCCCTGGCCGGCTGGACCGACGTGCTGGACAAGGTGCAGTCAAACCTCCCGGCCGCATCGGCCACCTCGGCAGGATCTTCCGGGGCCATCGCCGCGAACCTGCCTGCCTCGGACTACACCCAGGGCCTCAAGGAGGCCTTGGCCAAGGGCACGCAGAAGGCCGTGACCTCGCTGGGCAGAAGCGACGGCTACTTCGGCAACCAGGCCGTGAAGATCCTGCTGCCCGAGTCCCTGCAGAAGCTGGAGAGCCCCCTGCGCCTGGCCGGGCAGGGCAAGCTGGTGGATGACCTGGTGCTGGCCATGAACCGCGCGGCAGAAAAGGCCGTGCCCCAGGCCGCGAACATCCTGGGCGACGCCGTGAAGGCCATGACCGTGCAGGACGCCAAGGGCATCCTCGCAGGGCCGGAGGACTCCGCCACGCAGTACTTCCGCAAGTCCAGCGGGGCCAAGATCGGCGAGATGATGCAGCCCATCATCACCAAGGCCATGGACAGCGTGGGCGTGGCCAAGGCCTACAACCGCCTCACCGCCAGCCCGCTTGCCGCCGGCCTGGCCCAGTCCTACGGGCTGGACCTGAACAGCTACGTCAACGCCAAGGCCCAGGACGGGCTGTTCACGCTCATCGCCCAGGAGGAGAAGAACATCCGCGAGAATCCCGTGGCGCGCACCACGGACATCCTGAAGAAGGTGTTCGGCGGCAAGTAGCGCCCCGACACCCGCTCCCGGCACGGGGACCCTTGACGGCCAATCCGTGCCGGGATATTCAGCCCCTTCGCAACCGCCCCGCGTGACTGGCGAAACGTGGAACCAACCACGAGGAAGCGCGGGGACGCCCTCTGCCGTTCGCCTGGGCTTGCATCCCTCTGCGGGATGTATCACCGACACCCTCCCCCCCAGGAGGCCACCTCGGAGACGCCCATGCGACGACTGGCCCAAGCCGCCACCCTTTCCCTCAACGACCTGCGCCGTGACTTCTCGGTGTCCGCCAGCGTGGCCGGACTCATCGCCGTCATCGTGTCCTACGGCGGCCCGGCCGCCATCATCTTCCAGGCCGCGACCAGGGCCGGGCTGACCTCCGGCCAACTCACCAGCTGGATCTGGGCCATCTCCGTGGGCTCCGGCCTGGCGGGCCTGGCCTTGAGCCTGCGCTACCGCGCGCCGGTCATCATCGCCTGGTCCACGCCCGGCGCGGCCCTGCTCGCCGCAGGCTGGGCCGCATACCCCTACCCCGACGCCATCGGGGCCTTCCTGCTGGCGGGCGTCGCCATCACCGTGTTCGGAGCCACCGGGCTCTTCTCCGCGCTCATGGAGCGCATCCCGCAAGCCGTGGTGGCCGCCATGCTGGCAGGCATCCTGTTCCGCTTCGGGGTGGAGGTGTTCACGGCCCTGCGCGGTGCGCCCATGCTCGTGGCGCCCATGCTGGCCTGCTACCTGGCCCTGAAGCGCCTGAAGCCGCGCTACGCCATCCTGGCCACCCTCTGCGTCGGGCTGGCCGCCTCGGCCGCCCTTGGCCTGCTGCACCTGGGCGGCCTGGACGCCACCCTGGCCCGGCCCGAACTCACCACCCCGCACTTCAGCCTGGGCGCGCTCATCGGCCTGGGCGTGCCGCTGTTCCTGGTGACCATGACCGGCCAGAACGCCACGGGCCTGGGCGTGCTGCGCACCGCAGGCTACAAGACCCCCGGAGGGCCGCTGGTCGCCGCCACGGGCGCGCTGTCAACGCTGCTCGCCCCCTTCGGCGCGCACGGCATCAACCTCGCAGCCATCACCGCCGCCATCTGCACCGGGCCCGAGGCCCACAGCGACCCTGACCGGCGCTACGTGGCCGGGGTCGTGTGCGGACTGGCCTACCTCGTGGTCGGGCTCTTTGGCGCAACCCTGGTGGGCATCTTCGCGGCCCTGCCCGCACCGCTGGTCGCCGCCATCTCCGGCCTCGCCCTCTTCGGGGCGCTCATGGCCGGGCTGACCCAGGCCATGCACGACGAACCCAAGCGCGAAGCCGCCCTCGTCACCTTCCTCATCACCGTGTCCGGCGTCACCCTCTGGGGCGTGGGCTCGGCCTTCTGGGGACTCGTCGGCGGCGTGCTGGCCAACGCCGCCCTGTCCGCGCGCAGCGGCGGGGCGGAAGACGGCGCCTCCGGCGGCCAAGGGGCCTGAGGCCCCCTGGAACCCCCCATTGGCCTGGGCCGTGGTGGCCTGGGCTGAGGGGGAGGCCGGGCTGGCCGCAAACAATGTGTCCGGATTTTCGAGGGGAGACCCTCGAAAATCCGGACACGGTTGGCCCCTCTTTTGAGCGTTGGTGCAAAGGCGAAAAGACTTTCCCGTGATTCAACAAAGCCGAAAAGGCTGGATCAGGTTCCTCCTGATCCAGCCTTTTCGGCGCACTGGGGGGGGCGGGGGCCTCAGGCCCCCGGCGGGGTGCCGGGGGCGGAGCCCCTGGCTTGGCGTCTGGGGCGGTGCCCCTGGCAGTCTTAGGGTTAGTAGGGCAGGGAGCGGGAGCCGGGCGGGGCGATCTCGTCCCAGTCGGCGACGGGTGCGAGGTCCTGGGGCACGAACTCCCAGCGTTCGCCGTCGCGCAGGGAGTCCTCGGGGTTGTCGTCGTGGATGACGCGGTCGAGGGCTTCGGCGGCGGTGGCGAGGTCTTCCTCGACCATGGCCATGATGGTTTCGGGGTGGCGTTCGCCTTCCTTGGTGACGCGGTAGACGAGATAGAGCGTGCGCATGGGGCCTCCGGTGTGGTGTGCCGCATCATGCCCCAGAAGCACCCCGCGCGTAAAGCGCCGCGTGTTCGGCACTTGACGCGGGCGGCCCGGCGCTTCTAGTGTGCCTCGGACAGTTTTGCCTTGCTGCGGCGTCAACCCTGGAGCCTTCTTCATGCGCTTCTACGTCATCTTCACCCTGATTTTCATGTCCATGCTGCTCGTGGTGTTGTGCCAGATCCACCGCCAGGCCAGGCAGTCGCGGCGCGCCTATGTTCTGACGCTGCTGGGCGGGCTTTTCGTGAGCCTGTTTCTGGCCAGCACCCGGCTCATGCCGGAGACCTGGCCCATGTATCTGGCCCGGCCGGCCTGGTGGCTGGGCTATGGCACCTTCGGGGTTGTGGCCTACCTGTTCCTCTATCAGGTGCTCCTGTTCTGCGCCGAGATGCTTTCGCGGCTGGCATGGCCGCGCCTGGCGCCGGTGTTGCGTTCGCCGCGCGCCCTTCTGTTTGTCATCGCCCTGACCCTGATCACCGTGGTCGTGGGCGTGCGTGAGGGCGGCAATGTGCGCGTGCTCTCCCGGCAGATCCATTCGGCCAAGGTCCAGCAGCCGTTGCGGGTGGTGGTGGTGAGCGACCTGCACCTGGGCGCGCTGACTCTGGACTCGCGCGTGGAGTCGCTGGTGCGGCTGGTCCAGGACCAGAGTCCGGAGCTTGTGCTCCTGGTGGGCGACATCGTCAACGACCACCCCGAGACCCTGGGGCCGCAGGCCACCCTGCTGCGGGCCATGAAGCCGCGCCTGGGCATGTTCGGGGTCTTCGGCAACCACGAGCGCTACGAGGGCGACGCGCGCAGCGCCCAGGTTTTCCGTTGGGCCGGGGCCGAGCTCTTGCGCAACCGGGCCGTCACCCTGCCCGGAACCGGGGTGGAGCTTCTGGGCGTGGACGACCCCGGCCGGGCCGGGGACGTGGTGGGCGACATCGCCCGCGAGATTCGCAGCGTGGCCGCGGGCACCGATCCGGCGAGCTTCCGCATCCTGATGAACCACCGGCCCCTGGCCTGGCGGGAGGCCGCGCAGCCTCTGGGCATTGAGGTCATGTTCTCGGGCCACACCCACCGGGGCCAGCTTTTCCCGTTCTACCTCGTGGTGAAACTGTTCAACCAGTACATGGGCGGCTGGTACGAGGAGGGCGGGGCGCTCCTCGGCGTGAGCGCGGGCGCGGGCTTCTGGGGTCCGCCCATGCGCGTGCTGGCGCCCCCGGACATCTTGGTGCTGGATGTGTTGCCCGCGAGCCCGGCGGCGGGGTCGTAGGCAGCAAGGGCAGGGCCTGGCGGAACGGGGCCTTCCGCAGCCCCGCATGGACCCCGGCCGCGTTCTCGGATAGGGTTTGGGCAACGGCGAAACCTCCCACCTGGAGCCTTCGTGGACAGACCAGTCTCCCGACGCCTCGGCATCACCGGCAAGCTCCTCATCTGGTGCCTGGTGCTGGTGGCCATCTTCTACGCCACCACCAGCGTGCTTTTTTTGCGCATCCAGAGCCTGGTCGCGGTCTCCAGCGCCATCGTCAACGTCAACTACGACATCGACAAGTCCGCCCAGCGCATGATCCAGCAGCTTTTGTCCCTGGAGGAGAACCGCAAGCGCTTCGAGATCCTGCAGAAGGACGTGTACATGGAGAGCTTCCTGGCGGACCTGCAGGATTTCGGCAAGACGCTGACCACCGTGCTGGAGCGCCACCCGGACTACGGCGAGCCCTGGAAGGAGCTGACCCAGGAGTACACCATCGTGCTTTCGCGCAGCGGCAACCCCGAAACCAGCGCCCTGCCGGACAAGACCATCACCCGCTGGCTGGACATCCTTTCCGAGACGCGCCAGGCGAACCAGGAGGAGATGGAGGCCCGGCTGAACGAGCTGGCCAACAAGAGCCAGGCCGCAGAGCGCCTGGGCTTCATCGGCCTGGTGGCCAGCATCACCATCGGCGTTTTGGGCAGCCTGTTCATCGCCTACCGCCTGAACCTCTCGCTCTCGGAGATCCGCCGGGGCATCCGCGAGCTGGGCCGGGGCGAACCCGTCAAGCCCGTGCTCGTCACCTCCAAGGACGAGCTGGGCGACCTGGCCCAGGCCTTCAACGGCATGACCGGGCGGCTCCAGGAAGAGGAGCGCATGCGCCAGGACTTCATCGCCATGCTCTCACATGAGATCCGCACGCCGCTCACCAGCATCCGCGAGTCCGTGGACTTGGTGGCCGACGGGGTCTTCGGCGAGGTCAACGAGAAGCAGCGCCACTTCCTGGACATCTCCCGGCAGGAGGCCCTGCGCCTGACGAGGCTGCTTGAGCGGCTGATGAAGGTCTCCAGCATGGAGTCCCAGCGCCTGCGCCTGGTCACTGCGCCGCTGGACGCCTCGGCCCTGGCGCGCGGGGCGGTGGAGCGGCTGCAGTCCACGGCCCTGGCCAAGAACATCGCGCTCAAGACCGAGCTGCCGGAGGAGTTCGTGTTCGTGGAGGCCGACCAGGAGCACATCACCCAGGTGCTGGCCAATCTGCTGGGCAACGCCGTGAAGTTCTCGCCCCCGGACTCCGTGGTGCGCCTCTCCGTGACCCCGGAGCCCACGGGCGACTCGGTGATCTTCTGCGTGGTGGACGAGGGGCCGGGCATCCCCCTGGAGGAGCAGCCGCGCATCTTCCTCCGGTACTACCGCGAGCCCTCGGTGCGCGGCAGCGTGGCCGGCCTCGGCCTCGGGCTGTCCATTGCCAAGGGCATCGTGGAGGCCCACGGCGGCGCCATGTGGGTCAACAGCGCGCCGGGCTGCGGGGCGAGTTTTTGCTTTTCCCTTCCCAAGCCGCAGGCGATGGTATAGCAGTATGGGCATGACGCAACGTCCCGTTTCGCTCCGGCAGTCGCCCCGCCTCGCAAGGCTGGCCGCCATGCTGGTCTTTGTTTTCGGCCTCGCGGGCTGCTCGTTCTTCGCCCCGCGTATGGGCGAGGGGCTGCCGCCGCAGGACCCCCAGGCCGACTATGCCCTGGCCGTGGATTCGTACCTGGCCGGGCAGTATGAGAAGGCCGCCAGCATCTTCCAGCGGCTCTCCGGCGATGTGGCCGCCCCGCTGCTGGCGCGCAAGGCCTATTTCGGCCTGGCCTGCGCCCGGCTGGCCATGGCCAAGACCCCGGAGGACCTGCGCGAGGGCTTGAGCATCTGGAACACCTGGGTGCAGATGACCCCCGAGGGCCTGCCCTCCGAGGACCCGCGCCTCATCACCCCGCTTTTGCCGCGCCTGGCGGCCTCCAGCAGCCAGTCGAGCCCGCCCCTGCTTTCCGGGCCCGAGATCGACAGCGAGCTGGCGCGCTCCAAGCGCCTGGCCGGGTGCCAGGAAGAGACCGGCAAGACCAAGGATCTTCTGCGCAGAAAGACGGCCGAGGCCGAGGCCCTGCGCAGCCAGCTCAACGCCCTGGAGCGCCTGCACCAGGAGATCAGCCACAAGAAGAAAGGACTGGAGTAGCCCGCGCTCCCATGGAACACCCCAAGCAGCCCAACCAGAACGCCACCATCCTCGTGGTGGATGACGACAAGAACATCCTGCAAGTGCTGGAGGCGCGTCTCGCCTTCGCCAACTACAAGACCCTCACCGCCAGCAGCGCCGAGGCGGCCGTCGAGGTCCTGGCCAGCCACCACGTGGACCTCGTGGTCTCGGACGTGAAGATGCCCGGCATGGGCGGGGTTGGCCTGCTGCGCGAGGTGCTGGCCCAGTGGCCCCTGGTGCCGGTGATCCTGCTCACCGCCTACGGCAGCATCCCGGACGCCGTCTCCACCATCCGCTCCGGCGCGGCGGACTACCTGACCAAGCCCTTTGATGGGCACCAGCTCCTGGCCAAGATCGCCGAGCTGCTGGGGCGGCAGCCGGAGAAATCCGCAGCCAAGCCGGCCCGGGGCAAGGGGTTGAGCGACCAGCTCTGGGGCGGCAAGAGCCCGGTCATGCGCGATTTCTACGCCCTCATGGAGCGCATCGCGCCCACCGACGTGGCCGTGCTCATCCTGGGCGAGTCCGGCACGGGCAAGGAGCTCATCGCGCGCATTTTGCACGACCATGGCCCGCGCGCCAAGGGGCCGTTCGTCATCGTGGACTGCGGCTCCACCCAGCCCACCCTGCTTGAGAGCGAGCTCTTCGGCCACGTCAAGGGCTCCTTCACCCACGCCGTGCGCGACAAGAAGGGGCTCATGGAGGAGGCCGACGGCGGCACCCTGGTGCTGGACGAGATCGGCAACATCAGCCCGGAGATGCAGACGCGGCTTTTGCGCTTCCTGCAGGAGCGCACCATCCGGCGCGTGGGCGACACCCGCGCCATCCCGGTGAACTGCCGGGTCATCGCCGCCACCAACGCCGACCTGCCCGCCCTGGTCAAGAAGGGCGAGTTCCGCGAGGACCTCTATTTCCGCCTCAAGGTGGTGACCCTCAAGGTGCCCCCCCTGCGCGAGCGCAAGGAGGACATCCCGCTTTTGACCGAGCGCTTCCTGGAGGCCTTCAGCCTGGCCCAGAACCGGCCCAAGGTCACGGCCTCGGCCGAGACCCTGCGCGTGCTCATGGCCCACAGCTGGCCGGGCAACGTGCGCGAGCTCAAACACGCCCTGGAGAGCGGGGTGGTGTTCTGCCGGGGCCAGGTGCTGGAGCCGGGAGACATTCAGCTGGACCAGGCCAATACCCTGCACGAGGCCGCACCCACTGCGGGGGCGCCCGCGCCCGCCTCAGGCCCGGCCGAGGCCGCCCCCGCCGTCGGCGCGGACTCGCTCTCCCTTGAGGACAACGAGCACCAGGCCATCATCCGCGCCCTGGAGCGCACGGCCTGGGTCAAGAAGACCGCCGCAGACCTGCTCGGCATCAGCCGCCGGGCCATCCACTACAAGATCAAGAAGTACAACATCCACATCCCCGGCAAGGACCAGGACGAGTAGCCTCCCCTCCGCGGTCTCCCTAGTCTGCCGTCTTGAGGCACGCTCCGAGCACGGTCCGAAGCACCTCTGCGCTTCCTGGCAGTATGGTGTTCAAGTACTCCAAGGATTCCGGCAGCAAGCCCAATATCTTGGCATTGCAGATCCAGGCCGTGATGGCCGCGTCCTGTATTTCGCGCGGGGCGGTGGCCACGGCGTTCAGGATCGGGCTTAGCCGCGTCAGATGGTTTGGCGACAAGGGCAGGGCGGACTCCTCGGCTACGCGGGCCCTTGCGCTGTGGGCCAAAAGCACATGGGACTGCCAGGGCGAGTAGGGGCTGGGGCCGTCATTACGGTGGGCGTCGGCATAGGCACTCAAAGGGTCGGTAAAGCCCTTGGCCTTATTGGGCTGGAAATACAAGGGTCCCATGCCCAGGGGCACGCTCAAGACTTCTGTCTTGCGTCCGGCCGCGCGCGCGGCCGAAAGCCAATCGGTCAGGAATATCTGGGTGTTCGTGGGGAGCACGAGGCTCTTGGGAAAGTCCCAGAACATGTGGGATTCTTCGGCCCGGCAGTGGTTGAGAAGCAGGCCCTCCGGGGAGAGCAGGCCAAAGAGCTCGCGCGCGGCGGAAAGCTGGTCCTGGGCGTAGGGCAAGGCGTTGGTCGACACGATAAGATCCACGCTGCCTTTGGGGAAATTCAGCGGGCGGGAAAAGTCCACCGCGCAGTAGCGCAGGTTCGGCAGGCAAAAGGCTTGGCTGGCCACGGCGATGGCCTCTGCGCTGGCGTCCACGCCCACTACCTTGGCCTTGGGAAAGCGTATGGCCAGGGTCCGGGCGATCTGCCCCAGGCCACAGCCCAGGTCCAGTATCAGGCGGGGCGACGGGGGCGCCAGCCGCGTGAGGGCTTCGTCGAAGATGTGCACCAGGTCTGCGGTGTTGGAGATGCCCACCTCATGCCAGCGGTTTTCCGGCAAGGTGAACAGCTGACCCACGCATTTTGTCCAGGTAGGCTGGTTGAAATTATTGGAGTTCTTGCGAAAGACGAAGGGGGTGTCGTCCGACCTGGGCTCCTGGGGCAGGGGGCCTTGCAGGCTGGCGTAGGGCACCACGCGCACCAGTGGTCGCTCCCCGTCGCTCAACCTGGCTGTCAAGGCCTGGGTCACGAAGGCGTTCAGATCCTCTCCATTGCCGCCCAGAACAAGCCAGTCAGGTCCAGAAAGTTCGTGCGGCGCCCGCTTTGAGGGCGCGAAGTTGAAGCTGTCCGTGCGCACGAAGGGGTAGACCATGGGCGTGCGCACGTGCTCACCAGAGCCATGCATGCTGACCATAAGACAGCGCAAGGCAGAGAGGTTCAGGCAGGGTTTCGGCTTGTCGCGCACCAGTTTTGCCCGGCCATGGGCGGCGCGTTCCAAAAAAGGGTAGAGGGCGGCCGTATGGGTGGTCGGGAGGAACAGGACGAGTTCGGTCTCCATGCGATGCTCCAGGTTCGCGTGCGAAATTCCTTAGTCTGCAATGGATTGCCGAGACCACGGCTGTCAAGTGAACTGGGCGAATTATATCTCATTCTCTAGCGTTTACTTGCACGTATACCAATTAATCATGAGCATGTCTGGATGGTGGCCGCTTGACCAGCCGGGGGGTTGCTTAATGGGTGTTCTTTCCTTGTGATTTTTCGCACATTTGCATTGGTTTATGACCGAAAGGGAGGGGCCGGAGACCAGCAGGCTACGCAATCATGAGGAATTCATGTTTCTTTTTCTAAGCTTTTCGTGTAAAAAGCCGATAAGACCGGGGATATAGGTGACGCCTGCGACGACGTGCCTATTCAAAGAGATTGTTGGTCGTTCATCCACAGATGCAAATCGCGGCGGGGCGTGTCTTTCCAGCCCTGTTCGAGTCCTGTCCGGGAGGTCCGTATGCGCTTTACCTTGCTCAAGAAAATCATAGGCCTTGTGTTCGTCGCGGTCATGCTGGTGGGTGGCGGCAATTACCTTTCAAGCCGCTACTTCCTCAACAACACCCTGGATGAGCAGAATATTAAGGAGATCAGCAGCCGCGCCGATCTTGTGACCGCCCAGTTCGAAGAAATGAAGAAGGCGCTGACCTCCAACGGCTTTCACATGGCCACCAATCCAGAGGTGGTGAAGCGGGTCGCGGCGAAGGACACGGCCTGGCTGAAGCAATATTCAAAGAAGGTCATGGCGGAGACCGGGCTTGAGTCCATCACCATTTCCGACACCGAGGGCACCTGCATCGCGCGCGGGCACTCGGACAAGGTCGGCGACAGCGTCGCCAACCAGATCAACATCCAGAAAGCCCTGAAGGGTGAAACCTCCGTCGGCGTGGAGCAGGGCAGCGTGGTCAAGTTCTCCCTGCGGGCGGGCATTCCCGTGGAGCAGGGGGGCACCATCATCGGCTGCATCACCCCCGGTTTCACCCTGTCCAGCGATACTTTCGTGGACCAGATCAAGAAGAATCTGGCCCTTGAGTGCACCATCTTTCAGGGCGACACGCGCGTGTCCACCACCATCATGAAAGAGGGCAAGCGCGCCGTCGGCACCAAGATGGACAACCCCAAGGTCCTGGAGATGGTCATCGGAAAGGGCCAGCGCTTCATCGGCCACAACATCATCTTGGGCGCGGCCTACAACACCGCCTACTGGCCCATCGTCGACGTGCACGGCAAGGCCGCGGGCATGTTTTTCATCGGCCAGCGCCGCGAGTTCATCGAGCGCGTGCTCTCCGAGACCAACCTGACCACCCTGGCGTCCACCATTGTCGTGGGTCTGTTCATGCTGCTGATTGGGTACTTCTTCTCCAAGGCCCTGGTGCGGCCCATCCTGCAGACCATCGACTTCGCCAACCATGTGGCCCAGGGCAATCTGGACGACGAGCTGCATGTGACCTCCAACGACGAGACGCACACCCTGGCCGAGTCCCTGCGCACCATGTCCAGGAATCTCAAGACCAAGATAGAGGAGGCCGAGGCCAGCTGCACTCAGGCCGACCTGAAGGCCAAGGAGGCCGAAAAGGCCACCCAGGAGGCGCTTGAGGCCAAGCTCCAGGCCGAGGCGGCCAAACGCGAGGGCATGCTCGACGCCGCGAACAAGCTTGAGGAGATCGTGGAGCGCATCACCTCTTCCTCCGAAGAGCTCTCCTCCCAGGTGGAGGTCATGAGCCGGGGCATGGACCTGCAGCGCGACCGCGTGGGCGAGACCGCCACGGCCATGGAGCAGATGAATGCCTCGGTGATCTCCGTGGCCCGCCAGGCCGGAGAGGTGGCCGGGAGCTCGGACGCCGCCAAGACCAAGGCCTCCGGCGGCGCCGAGGTGGTGCGCCGGTCCCAGCTGGCCATCGGCAACGTGAATTCCATCTCCCTGCAGCTCAAGGAGAACATGCAGCAGCTGGGCAAGCAGGCCGAGGCCATCGGCCAGGTCATGAACGTCATCAACGACATCGCCGACCAGACCAACCTCTTGGCGCTGAACGCCGCCATCGAGGCCGCGCGCGCGGGTGACGCCGGGCGCGGGTTCGCCGTGGTGGCCGACGAGGTGCGCAAGCTCGCGGAGAAGACCATGGGCGCCACCAAGGAGGTGGGCGAGAACATCCGCGCCATCCAGGAGTCCAGCCGCAAGAATATCGAAAGCATGGACAAGGCCACCCAGGCCATCGGCGAGGCCACCAACCACTCGAACGAGTCGGCCAAGGCCCTGGATGAGATCGTGGTCATCTCCAAGACCAACGCCGACATGGTCCAGCTCATCGCGGGCGCGGCCGAGGAACAGTCCGGAGTGTCCGAGAAGATCAGCGCGGCCATCGAAGAGGTCAACCGCGTGGCCTCGGAAACCGCAGAGGGCATGTCCCAGTCCGTCCTGGCCATCGGCGAGGTGGCGCACATGGCCGCCCAGCTGCGCCAGATCATCGGGGAGCTCAAGGGCGACTAAGTCCCCCCACGCACACGTTCGACGTAAGGAGGGCGGCCCCACGGTCTCCCTCCTTTTTTTACGCCTGCTGCTGACCGCGCTGACTGGGCCGCGCAGTCTCGCGTCGTTTTCGTTATTCCGAGATGGGGTCTGCCGAGATGGAGGCTGGCCTGAGAGCGGCGCAACGTGCGCTCGCGGGCGCCAAGTGGAGATTGGGGGGGCGCCGGACAGCTGCGGTCCGGCAGGACGGCCGGGCAAGCGGCCAGGCGCCGGGCCAAAGAAAAGGGGGGAGGCCTGTCGGCTTCCCCCCTGTGTCTTTGTGGTGTGTCAGCAGGCTAGTTCAGCAGGTCCTGGCGCACGATCTCGACCTTGACGCTCTCGCGCAGGCTGGTCATGAGCGAGTTGAACAGCTCCTGGCTGAAGGCCCGCGCGCCCTGGCTGATCCAGACGCGCTTCTCCGTCTCCCAGGTCGCGTCGGACGCGGGGATGCGCTCGGCCAGGCGGGCCAGGGCCACGCCTGCCGGGATCTCGTAGGGCTGCTTCAGCCAGTTCTTGTCCGGGGCGGCGAAGATGGCCATGAGCAGCTGCGGGTTGCCGCCGGTCTGGGCCACGGCGGCCTGGCGGTCCAGGGGCGGCGTGGTCCTGAACTCGGCCTTGACCGAGGCCAGGGTCTGGGCCTGGGTCTCGGGGTTCTGCAGGCCGACCAGCACCTTCTGGGCTTTTTCCAGGGCCAGCTTGCGTGCTTCGATATTCTTGACCTCGGCCACGATCTTGTCGTGGACCTTGTCCAGGGGCAGGACGGACTCGGGCGTGCCCTCGATCTTCTCGGCCAGCAGATAGCCGCGCGCGGGCTCCATGGACAGGGGGGTCTTGGCCCCGCTGCCAGCGGCCAGGGCGAACAGGGTGTCCACGGCCTCCTTCTTGAGGCCGAAGAGCTGCTGCACCTGCTGCTGGTCCATCATCTCGCTCTTCTTCACGCTGAGCCCCAGGCCCTGGGCGATCTTGGACAGTTTCACCCCGGCCGCGATCTGGTCCATGCTCTGGTCCAGGATCTCGTTGCTCTTTTCGGAGGCTTTTTCTTCGGCAAGGCGCTTCTTCAGCTCATCCTTGACCTGGTCGAAGGGCACCGTGCCAGCCGGGCGGTTGCCCACAAGCTTGATCAGGTGCCAGCCGTACTGGGTGCGCACGGGGTCGCTGACCTGGCCGGGCTTGAGGGTCTTGGCCGCGTCCTCGAAGGGCTTGACCATGGCGCCCTGGGCGAACCAGGGCAGCTCGCCGCCCTTCTGCGCGGTGGTCGGGTCCTGGGAGTACTTCTTGGCCAGGGCCTCGAAGCTGCCGCCCTTCTTGAGCTGGGCCTGGATGTCTTTGGCCTGGGCCAGGGCCTTGTCCGCAACCTCCTTGGGCGTGGAGGGCGGCGCCAGGAGCAGGATGTGCCGGACCTGCATCTGGGCCGGGTGCTTGAAGCTGTCGACATTGGCGTCGTAGTTCTTTTTGGCGTCCTCGTCGCTGATCTTGATGGTCGCGGCCAGGTCGGCCACGGTGATAGGCAGGTATTCCAGGCGGATGCGCGCAGGGTCCTTGTACTTGTCTTTGGTCGCCTCGTACTGGTCGGCCACCTGCTTGTCCGTGGGCTTCACCTGCGCCTCGAAATCCTTGGTCGGGAAGAGCACGTAGTCCATGCGCACGGTTTCGCGCACCCACTGGTACAGGCCCTTGGCCTCGGGCTCGGAGAGCAGGGCCGAGACGGTGGTGAAGCCCTGGAGCTTCTGGATGATCTGGTTGTCCCTGAGCTCGGCCTCGAAGCGCTGCGGGCTGGTGTGGTTCTGCGCCAGGGCGTTCTTGTAGATGCCCGGGTCAAAGGCGTTCTGGGCGTTGTGGAAGGCCGGGATGCTGCTGATGACGGCGCGCAGCTCCGCCTGGGACACGGTGATGCCCATCTTCTGGGCGGCGCCCAGCATGAGCCTGGTGTTCACCAACTGGGCCAGGATGGCCTGCTTGAACTGCGAGGTGTTCAGCTCCTCGGCGGAAATGCCGGGGTTCTGGCGGCGCATGGCGGTGAGGGAGTCCTCGTAGGCCTTCTGGAAATCGCGGGCGCTGATGGCCTCGCCGCCCACATAGGCGACGACGGGTTCCTTCTTGTCGGTGAAACTGCCCATGCCGAAGGCGAAGACAAAGACCACAATGATAATGCCAAAGGCGATCTTGATGCCCCAGCCTCCGGCGTTTCTGCGTAACGTTTCGAGCATTATCTCTCCGATTTTCTTGGTATGTCGGGATGTTAGCCCTTGGGCGCGCGCACGGTGTTCAGCAGTCCGCCCGATTGGATAATCTTCAGCTCATGGTCCGTCAAATCATTTGTCGCCATGATCTTGGCCGACGAGCCCACCAGAACCTCCACAGGCTTGCCCGGCTGGATGTCCCTGGCGTTTATGGAAAGTTCCCCGCCCTGGGCCAGGGTCTCGTAGTCGTCCTTGTTCACCAGGAGCAGCGGCAGGATGCCGAAGTTGACCAGGTTGGCGCGGTGGATGCGGGCCAGGCTCTTGACGATGACGGCCGTTACGCCCAGGTGTCGCGGAGCCAGGGCCGCGTGCTCGCGGCTGGAGCCCTGGCCGTAGTTCTCGCCGCCCACGATGAACCCGCCGCCGAGCGCCTTGATGCGGCTCACGAACTCCGGGTCCACCTTGGTGAACACATGTTCGGAGATGGCCGGGATGTTCGAGCGCAGGGCCATGATGGCCGCGCCAGCGGGCATGATGTGGTCGGTGGTGATGTTGTCGCCGACCTTGAGCGCGATTGTGCCCGTGATCTTCTCCGGCAGGTTGGCGAAGCGCTCCAGGGCCACTATGTTCGGTCCGCGCAGGACCTCGACGTCCGCGCCGTTTTCGGGCGGGAACACGAAGAGCTGGCGGATGCTCGGGGCGGTTTTCGGCAGCTCGGCCTTTCTCGGCGGCGTGCCCCAGGTGGCCGGGTCGGTGAACCTGCCGTTCAGCGCGGCCTGGGCTGCGGTGAGCGGGCTGACCAGGTACACCTGGGCGTCCTGGGTGCCGCTGCGGCCCTCGAAGTTGCGGTTGAAGGTGCGCGCGCACACGCCCTTGCTGACCGGGGAGCCGCCGATGCCGATGCACGGGCCGCAGGCGCATTCGAGGATGCGCGCCCCGGCGTCGAGCAGGTTGTCCAGCAGGCCCTCGGCGGTGAGGAGCTTCAGCACCTGCTTGGAGCCCGGGGCGATCAAGAGGTCCGTGGCCGGGTCGATGCGCCTGCCCTTGAGCAGCTCGGCCGTGGCCTTGAGGTCGGTATAGGAGGAATTGGTGCAGGAGCCGATGGCCGCCTGGTCCACCTGCATGCCGTCCAGGTCCTTGATGCGCACCATGCGGTCGGGCATGTGCGGGGCCGCGGCCAGGGGCTCCAGGGCCGAGAGGTCGATGGCCACCTCCTCGTCGTAGGTGGCCTTGGGGTCGGCCGCCAGGGCGACGAAATCTTCGGGGCGGCCCATGCGCGAAAGGAATTTCTTGGTCTGGCCGTCGCTGGGGAAGATGCTCGTGGTGGCGCCCAGCTCCGCGCCCATGTTGGTGATGGTGGCGCGCTCGGGCACGCTGAGCGTGGCCACGCCGGGCCCGGCGAACTCCATGACTTTCCCCACGCCGCCCTTGACGCTGAGCAGGCCCAGCAGGTGCAGGATGACGTCCTTGGCGCTGGCCCAGCCGGTGAGCTTGCCTGTCAACAGCACGCGCACCACCTTGGGCATGGGCAGCATGTAGGGCATTCCGGCCATGGCCAGGGCCACGGACAGGCCGCCCGCGCCGATGGCCAGCGCGCCCACGCCGCCCGCCGTGGGGGTGTGGGAGTCCGAGCCGATGAGCGTCTTGCCCGGCTTGGCGAAATTTTCCAGGTGCAGCTGGTGGCAGATGCCCGTGCCGGCGGGCGAGAAGACCATGCCGTACTTGGCGGCGATGGTGCGCAGGTAGCGGTGGTCGTCGGGGTTGCGGAAGCCGGTCTGCAGCGTGTTGTGGTCCACGTAGCTGACCGAGAGCTCGGTGCGCACGCGCGGGATGCCGATGGCCTCGAACTGCAGGCAGGCCATGGTCCCGGTGGCGTCCTGGGTCAGGGTCTGGTCGATCTTGAGGCCGATCTCGGAGCCTGGGGTCATCTTGCCGGAGACGAGGTGCTGGGCGATGATCTTCTGGGTGATGTTGCGGGCCTTGGCCATGTGGGGGGGTGCTCCTTGTGATTCCTTGAGATTCTGGTCTGCCGGGACTAGAGCACGAATCCGCCGGCCTGGGGTGCGCCGTCGGATTCCGTGAAGCCCTTGCGGATGCGGTTGATCTTGTTCGTGCGGAACTGGATCTCAACCTCCAGGCGCAGCTTGTCGCGCTGGAGCAGGAATATCTCCTCCGCGTGGAAGATGCCCTTGGCCACATCCTCGGCCGCCATGAGCTCACGCACCCGGCGCACGCAGTCGTCGCGCTGGGTGGTGAAGCAGGCGATCTCGGCCTCGCACAGGCCGATGGCCTCAGACTCGGACGCGCTGTTTTCTGGACGCTGCGACATGTTTCTCGGGTTCCTTGGGCGCGGGGGCGTGCTCCCGCACCACGGGCAGGGCGTTGTAGACGGACCAGAACCTGGGCCAGAGGAAGGCCAGCCCGCCGGGGTTGTCGATGGCGATGCCCGGCCGCAGGAAGGACAGCAGGGCCAGGGCCAGGGTGGAGTGCGGATCCGGGCTGGTCCAGACCCCGTCCCAGCCCTTGAGCGTGCCGGGAGCCACCACCAGGGCGTCGTCCTGAAGCTCGTGCTCCACGCCCAGGCGCTCCAGCAGATCCACGGCGCGCGCGCGCGCGGAGTGGTCCAGGGGCAGCAGCACGCGTGCGCCGCCGGCCCTCACGGCCAGGGCCAGGGCCAGGGGCAGGTGTTCGGCCTGCCTGCCCATGGACAGCACGACGCCTGCGGTGAGGCTGTCGCCACGGGATTCCGCCACGCTGGCGTCGATGTTCACGGGCAGGCCCAGGGCGCCGAAGTCGTCGCGCACGAGCTGCGGCAGCGTAAGCCTGCCGGACAGGCGCGCCACGCCGCCGGCCAGGGCGGGCAGGGCCAGCAGATAGGCCGAGAGCGTGGGGTCGAGCGGCAGCACCGGGGCCGCCGGGACCTTCGCTGTGCAGGACGGGATGATGTACTCGTTGCCCTGGCGGCGGGCCGAGACCTGGCACAGGTTCAAGGCCTCCACGGCCTCGTCCAGGGCCAGGGCCTGGCCAGCGGCGGCGGCGGGCTCGGAGGAGAGCGCCAGGCGCAGCCCCTCGGGGTAGCTCCAGGCGGCCAGGGCCAGGGCCTGGGCGAACAGCGGCGGGGTCTCGGGCGTCAGCTCCAGGCGCGAGGCCATGCGGCCGCCGGACTCCAGCCTGGCGGGCAGCCCGCGCGAACGCGGGTTCATGGGGGCCAGGCGCGCGCCCAGAAGCGGCAGGATGGCGTCCAGGTGGCGCAGGTCCAGGAACTTGAGGTTCGGGCCGCCCGCGAACTTGGAGCGCCCGGCCTCGCGCAGGGCCAGGGCCAGCAGCACGTACAGGGTGAAGGGCTCCTCCCCGGCGAAGACGAGGACGTCCTCGAAGCGCAGGGGCGAGTCCTCGGCCTTGGCCTGGGTCTCGGAGCTGGTGAGCTCGTCGGCGGTCCAGGACAGGTGCGCCCCGGCCTGGTTCAGGGCCTTGACCAGCTCCACCAGGGGATCGTTCAGCACCACGCCGGAGAGGCGCATGCTTGCTCCGGTGGCGGCGGCCAGGACGGCCAGCATGCGCGTGCGCGAGAGTGAGCGCGGGCCGTTGATGTCGATGTCGGCGGGCTCGGAGCGCGGAATGAGCGCAAACGGCTTGTCCGAGGAGCGGCGGGCCTCCTGGGGCTCCAGGCCAAAGGCGTTGAGCACGGGGAAGAGCTGGCGCGCCAGGCGCGGGTCCAGGTCCTGCTGCTTGGCGGCCAGGTCGAAGCCCAGGCGCAGCTGCTTTTCCAGTTCCCGGTCGAGCACCTGCCGCCCCTTGGCCGCGCGCTGGACGATGCGGCAGCGTTTGGCCACCATGGACAAGAGCTTGGAGTCCAGGTCGAGGAGGTCTTCCAGGGGCGAAAGCCTGGGCTTGGACTCGGCATTGCGGTCGAATTTGATGGGTCTGTCGGTCATGGGGTCTCTTTTCTGGTGTGGTGTAAAAAAGTCCTTTAGCCGGAAATCCGCCAACCGGCAAGTGTGCGCGCAGGGGGATCCGGTGGGGGGCGTTTGGCGCAGAATAATATTCTGCAAGAGACCTCTGGGCAGCTGAAAAACAACGGTACGAAAGGGATAGCTCCATGCGCCACGCATTTCCTCCATCTTCGAGCTTGATTTTATTCGCCGTACTTCTGTATACTCTGCGGCACTTATGGCAATTTTGGAACTTTCCGACATCAGCGTGCGCTTCGGCGGATTGCAGGCGCTCACGGACGTATCCTTTCGCGTGAGCGAGGGGGACATCGTGGGGCTCATCGGTCCCAATGGGGCAGGCAAGACCACTGTTTTTAACGTGATAACAGGTGTTTATCAAACATCGTCCGGGCAGGTGAGCTACGGCGGCAAGCCCTTGCGCGCGCTGCGGCCGCACAAGATCCTGGCCCTGGGCGTGGCGCGCACCTTCCAGAACATCCGACTTTTTCAGAATATGACAGCTTTGGAAAACGTCATGGTGGCCCAGCACAGCCGCACCCGCGAGGGCGTGCTCGGGGCCATCCTGCGCACCCCGGCGCAAAAGCGGGAGGAGCGGCGCATCCGCGACAAGGCCCTGCAGTCCCTTTCGTTCATGGGCCTGGCAGACTTCGCGGACGAGGTGGCCTCGAACATGGCCTACGGCCTGCAGCGCAGGCTGGAGATCGCCCGGGCCCTGGCCAGCGAGCCCCAGACGCTTTTGCTCGACGAGCCCGCAGCGGGCCTGAACCCGGCCGAGAGCCGGGAGCTCATGAACACCATCGGGCGCATCAGCTCCCTTGGCATCAGCATCCTCATGGTGGAGCACGACATGAAGGTCGTCATGGGCATCTGCCGCCACATTGTCGTTCTCGATCACGGTGTGATGATCGCCGAGGGCAAGCCTGAAGCAATTCAGCGCGACCCGCAGGTGATTGAGGCATATCTGGGCCACGGATAAATCTACTAACAGGGGGAAGATTGAGATGAAACGCGCGTTGTATTTCCTGTCCTTGTTGCTGCTCGTTTCGTTCGTGGCCGTTGGCTGCGGCGGCGAGAAGAAGGAAGAGAAGAAGGCCGAGGCCCCCAAGGCCGCAGGCATCAAGATCGGCAGCCTAAGCCCCCTGACCGGCCAGTATGCCGCTGACGGCAACGACATCAAGAACGGCGTGCTTGCCGCCATCGAGGTCATGAACCCCGAGATGGGTCCCCTTGGCCCGGTCACCCTGCAGGCCGAGGACGACGCCTGCGACCCGCGCCAGGCCGTGGCCGCCGCCAACAAGCTCATCAACGAGAAAGTCACCGCCGTCGTCGGCGCCTACTGCTCCAGCGCCACCATCCCGGCTGCGGAGCCGCTCATGGCCGCCAAGATCTTCATGATCACCCCGGCCTCCACCAACGAGAAGGTCACCGAGAGCGGGCACAAGTTCATGTACCGCACCTGCGGACGTGACGACGACCAGAGCAAGGCCGCCGTGAAGTTCATCCAGGAATTCCTCAAGGGCAAGACCGTCTACCTCGTGGACGACAAGACCACCTATTCCCAGGGCCTGGCCGACAATGTCGAGAAGCTCGCCGTGGCCAGCGGCCTCAAGGTCCTCGGCCATGAGCACGTGAACCAGGGCGACAAGGACTTCTCCGCCGTGCTGACCAAGGTCAAGGCCGCCAAGCCCGACGTCTTCTACGTCAGCCTGCAGAACTCCGCCGCCGCCGCCCCCATGCTCATCCAGATCGCCCGCATGGGCATCAAGACCAAGATCCTGGCCCAGGACGCCGTGTACCATCCGCAGCTGATGGAGCTGGCCAAGAAGGACGCCGAGGGCGTGTTCCTGACCTTCGGCTACACCGACAAGGAGACCCCGTCCTACAAGAAGTTCGCCGAGGCCTACAAGAAGCTTGGCGAACCCGGCGCCTACTCCGCCTATGCCTACGACTCCGCCGTGGCCTACCTGAAGGCCGTCAAGGCCGCTGGCGGCACCGACCCCGAGAAGGTCAAGGCCGAGATGGCCAAGCTTGACTTCGCCGGCGCCTCCAAGCAGATCAAGTACAAGGAGAACGGCGATTCCGGCTCCAACTACGTGATCCAGGTGGTCAAGGACGGCAAGTTCGAGAACTTCTGGAATCCCGAGACCGGCCAGCTCTACAAGAAGTAGGCTGTTCCGCACGCATCGACAGCACTGGCGGGGGCCTCTTGGCCCCCGCCTTTCATAAAGGCGCATACTACGTGGAATTCTTTCTCCAGCAGCTGGTCAACGGCATCACCCTGGGCGGCGTCTACGCCCTGGTGGCCCTTGGCTACACCATGGTCTACGGCATCATCCAGCTCATCAACTTCGCCCACGGCGAAATCTTCGCCGCTGGCGGCTACATGGGCGTCATCCTCATCAGCTGGCTGGTGGCCCAGGGCTATCCGCCCTTTATCTGCCTGACCGCGGCCCTGGTCCTGGCCATGGGCTACTGCGCGCTGCTGGCCATGGCCGTGGAAAAGCTGGCCTACAAGCCCCTGCGCAGCTCTTCCAGACTGTCCGTGCTGCTCTCCGCGCTCGGCATGTCCATCTTTCTGCAAAACGGCCTGATGCTGACCCAGGGCGTGTACGACCGCGCCTATCCCGGCGAGATGGTCCAGGGCGGGTTCGAGATCGGCGGGGCCGTGGTGTCCTACATGCAGGTCGTCATCGTCGGGGTCACGGTGGCCCTGCTGGTGGGCCTGAACATCCTGGTCTTCAAGACGCGCATCGGCAAGGCCATGCGCGCCACGGCCCAGGACAAGACCATGAGCGCGCTTGTCGGCATCAACTCCGGCCGCATCATCAGCCTGACCTTCGCCATCGGCGCGGCCCTGGCCTGCGCGGCGGGCATCATGGTCGGCATGTACTACGGCAGCGTGCGCTACGACATGGGCTTCGTGCCCGGGGTGAAGGCCTTTGCCGCCGCCGTGCTGGGCGGCATCGGCAACATCACCGGGGCCATGCTCGGCGGGCTCATCATCGGCATGATCGAGGTCTTTGCCGCAGGCTACATCTCCAGCGAATACAAAGACGTGTTCGCCTTCATCATCCTCATCGGGGTGCTTTATTTCATGCCCACCGGCATCATGGGAGAGAACGTTGACGATACCCGCGTCTAGGAAGCTCTGGCTCGGCTACGCCGTGGCCATGCTCTGGCTGTATGTGCTCCTGTGGCCGCTGCTCGGCATCAAGCCCGAGGGCCTGGAGTTCGCCGCCAGCTTCGCCATCTGGTCCAAGGTGGCCGTGGCCGCCGCCATCCTGCTGGCGCTCTGGCAGCTCAAGCAGCACGGGGTCTTCGACTTCGTGGCCCGCCCGGCCGGGACCGTGTCCGAGGTCCTGGGCAGGACCTTCGACCGCGTGCCCACGCCGTGCTGGCTCATGCTGGTGCTGGCCTGCGCCGTGGCCTTTCCGTTTCTCACCGAGCGCTATGCCCACGACGTGGCCATCAGCGTGCTGGTGTACATCTGCCTGGGCCTGGGCCTCAACGTGGTCGTGGGCATGGCCGGCCTGCTGGACCTCGGCTACATCGCCTTCTATGGCGTGGGCGCGTACACATACGCGCTTTTGTCCGTGCACTTCGGCCTGTCCTTCTGGCTCAGCCTGCCCATCGCCGGGGCCTTCTCGGCCTGCGCGGGGTGCATCATCGGCTATCCCACCCTGCGCATGCGCGGCGACTACCTGGCCATCGTCACCCTGGGCTTCGGCGAGATCGTGCGCATCGTGCTGAACAACTGGATGAAGCTGACCAACGGCCCCAACGGCATCCTGGGCATCAAGCCCCCGGGCGCCTACTGGTGGAGCGACGGGAAGATCGAGCACATCTGGCTGGGCAGCCTGGAGCAGTTCTACTACGTCATTTTGGGCCTGGCCGTGTGCACGGTGGTGGCCGTGTACCGCATCAACCACTCGCGCATCGGGCGCGCGTTCGAGGCCGTGCGCGAGGACCAGACCGCAGCCGAGCTCATGGGCGTGAACACGCTGGGCATCAAGCTTTTGGCCTATTCCCTGGGCGCCATCTTCGGCGGCCTGGCCGGGGCCTTCTTCGCCGCGCGCATGCGCTTCGTCAGCCCGGAGTCCTTCACCTTCATCGAGTCGGCCATGGTGCTGGCCATGGTGGTGCTGGGCGGCATGGGCTCCATTCCCGGCGTGATCCTTGGCGCGCTGGCGCTCATCGCCCTGCCCGAGGTCTTCCGCGGCTTTGAGCTCTACCGCATGTTCGTCTTCGGCGGGGTCATGGCCGTGATGATGATCTTCCGGCCCAAGGGCCTGTGGCCCGCCAAGCGCATGGGCGCGCGCAGCGAGGAGAGGGACTAGGCATGCGCGAACCCATCCTCGAGCTGAAGAACGTCTCGGCCGCCTATGGCCGCAT